>Ga0207966_1001769_pt1 | contig 11530 bp, 10 predicted proteins | sample Knorr_S23_td_NAD_FD_185611 | JGI IMG/M metagenome (GOLD analysis project Ga0207966, IMG submission 185611) | Marine microbial communities from Southern Atlantic Ocean transect - Knorr_S23_td_NADW_ad_2500m_LV_B (SPAdes) (version 2) | ecosystem: Environmental > Aquatic > Marine > Oceanic | place... | reverse complement strand
TACTTTATAACGCTTATGTCAATTCAACTTGCTGTCGCTCCCATCGCCTGGTCCAACAGTGACCTGCCGGAATTGGGAGGGGAAACATCATTGGAAACCTGTCTCCGTGAAAGCCGCGAGGCCGGATTCACCGGAACAGAAACTGGATTCAAATATCCACTGGATGCAGAAATTCTTGGACCGCTGCTGGAAACTCACGGACTTCAATTGGCTTCCGGCTGGTTTTCAGGCACCCTTCGCGAATGCAGCGTTGAGCAGGAATTTGAAAATCTCCGGCAAATGCTGACAACTTTCAAGGCTCTAAATGCTCCGGTTGTCATTTATGCAGAAACCAGCGGCAGTGTTCAGTCTCAGCAAAACATTCCCGTTTCTCAAAAACCGGTTATGCCGGATGCAGAATTTCCTGAATACGGACGTAAACTGACCGAAGTTGCGGACCGCATGGCTGATTTTGGAGTACGAATGTCTTATCATCACCACATGGGGACGGTTATCGAAACCGAACGGGAAATTGATTTGCTGATGGAAAATACCGGAACCAGTGTCGGTCTGTTGATTGACACCGGACACCTGGGCTTTGCCAACGCAGACACTGAGGCCGTCACCCGGCGCTATGGTTCACGCATCAATCATGTGCATTGTAAGGATATTCGTCAAGAAATATTCAAACAAGTCCGGGAAAAAGATTTAAGTTTTCTGGATGCTGTGTTGGAAGGCGTTTTCACGGTTCCCGGAGATGGATTTATCGACTTTGAAAATTTTGCCAAAGTGCTGGCTGAAATCGACTATTCCGGCTGGGTAGTTGTCGAAGCAGAACAGGATCCGGAAAAGGCGAATCCTTTGGAGTATTCCCGAATGGGATATCAACATTTGTCAAATGTACTTCATGAGGCAGGCCTGGAAATCAGCAGTTGAAAATAAACATAAATGAGAAATTCATTATACAGCGGCAAAGTAGTTGTCATTACCGGAAGCACACAAGGTTTGGGCGAAGCTGTTGCGCGCAAAATGGTGGCCGAACAAGCCGCAGGGGTTTCAATCAGCGGACGCAATGTTGAGCGGGGAAAGGCTCTTGCCGAAGAACTCACCGGACTTGGAACACCGACAATTTTTGTGCGTACAGAACTGGAAAATCCGGATGAATGTCGGAATTTAATTCGTCAAAGCGTAGAACACTTTGGACGCCTGGACGGTTTGGTCAACAGTGCGGGCATTACAACACGGGGAACTTTGGAGGAATCTTCAGTTGAACTTTGGGATCAGCACATGGCAGTCAATGCCCGCGCGCCATTTTTGACGATGCAGGAGGCCGTAATAATTATGCAAAAACAAGGATGGGGCGGTTCGATTGTCAATATCATCACCAAATCCGCACACGGCGGGCAACCGTTTTTGACTCCATATTCGTCCTCAAAAGGAGCATTGGCAACGCTTACAAAAAACGCGGCATATAGCCAGCGCTGGCATAAAATCAGAGTCAACGGAATTATGGTCGGCTGGATGGATACACCTGCAGAAGACGCAATTCAGCGGGAAGCTCATGGTGCTGAATCAGATTGGTTGGAAACTGCAGAAAGTCAAAGTCCAATGGGCAAACTGGCAAAACCGGATGAGGTTGCGGAACTGGTGGCTCTGCTGCTCAGTGATCGTGGCGGTGTGATGACCGGTTCTTTGATCGACTATGATCAGGAAATAGTCGGCGCTTCGGATTAGCGGGAAAAACACACTGAATTAATTAATTTTTTCGAAATTTTACAAAAAACATAAAATGGTTGAAATGAAAAGCGAGCCCTACACAATAACTTTTGGAATCATCGGAGCCGGACGTATAGGCAAACTCCATGCAGACAATTTACTGAGTCACGTCAAAGGCGCAAAGCTCAAAACCGTCACCGATCCGTTTTTAGATGAAGAATGGGCCGCATCCCGAAATATTCCGGTAACTGGAAAAGACCACCGGATTATGCTCGATGATCCGGAAATTGACGCAATTCTAATTGGTTCACCTTCGCCGGAACACGCAGCTCAAATGATTGAATGTGCCCGGGCAGGAAAGCATATTTTCTGCGAAAAACCAATTGCGCTTGATCCGGACATTATCCGGAACGCTTTGGCCGAAGTCGAAAAATCCGGTGTCAAACTCCAGGTAGGTTTCAACCGCCGCTTTGATCCGAATTTTGCGGCAGTACAGGAGCAAATCGCTTCCGGTGCATTGGGGGAACCCCACATCATCCGGATTACTTCACGTGATCCGGCACCACCGCCTGCGGAATATGTCACTTCTTCAGGAGGACTTTTCATGGACATGACAATTCACGACTTTGACATGGCCCGCTTTCTCTGCGGCAGCGAAGTCACAGAAGTGCACGCTTACGGTGCGGTTTTGGTGGATCCGGAAATCGGTAAAGCGGGCGATATTGACACGGCTGTCATTTCACTGAAATTCGCCAACGGTGCGCTCGGCATTATCGAAAACAGCCGAAAAGCAGTCTACGGTTATGATCAGCGTGTTGAAGTGTTCGGTGCAAAAGGAACTGCAATGGCGGATAATAATACTCCAACTTCAATGGTCGTTCTCAACGAATCCGGAACTATCAGGGACAAACCGCTCTACTTTTTTCTGGAACGCTACAAAATCGCTTTTGTGGCAGAAATGCAGGCCTTTGTAGATGCGGTTCGTAATGACGAACCGACTAAAGTTTCCGGAAAGGACGGACTTGTTCCGGTCTTAATTGCGTTGGCCGCACAGGAATCTCTCAAAACAGGTAAACCTGTTCAAGTGGTTTCTGTTTAGTGTTCTAACTGCTTTCCCAACTCCACAATCAGGGAAAGTGACAAACACATCAATGAGCTCAAAACCAAACCTCGAAAACCAAATACTTCTGTCTCCTTTACTTCCAGACAAACATCCGCAAAAGGAGCTAAAGGACCGAGAACACTGTCAGTTATCAAGATCAATGGAACTTTGCGCTCCTGCACCACTTCTACCAGTTTGAGGACTTCGTTGGCGTAAAGAGAAAAACTCACGGCCAGTACAACATCTCCTTTCCGGACTGTTTTGCCTCGTTCTGCAAACATACCACCCACGCTGTCTAAAAGTATGTTTGGGACACTCAGGTGACTCAAAGCATAAGTTAAATATGCAGCTATAGGGAAAGAACGGTGCTGAGCCGCAACATGTATTACATTAGCTTTTGCAAGAATCGAAGCTGCATTCTCAATTTGCTAGTCTGTTACTGATTCACGTAATCCATGCAAAGCTTCAATTCCTCCGTTAATAAAATTTTCCAGGTTTGACAATGCAACTTCACCCTGTTGGCTGAGCTGTCGATTCAAAGTTTGTACACGTTTTCGGTAGTCGCTGGAACTTTTCACCAGTCCCTGCTGAAACACTTTCTGCATTTCCCTGAAACCGTTAAAACCAAAACTTTTCGCAAAGCGAATCAAACTTGACGGAGGTACATCTGCCCTTTCTGCGATTACTACAATCGTTTCCAGAGCCATGTCGTTCGGATTACTCATAGCGTAACGTGTAATTTGCTGTAGACGGCGACTCAAGTTACTGTAGTTTCCAACGAGTTCATTTCTCAGGTGATCGTAATCCATTGTTATTATTTTAGTGTTGGGTGATTCGTTGAGCTATTGCCAAGTTCATGCTAGGAAAAATGGAAGATTATTTTCATCGCTTGAAACCCAATTGGGTTGAACTTGAATCTGAAAATAATTTATTTTCAGAAATTTAAATTAAAGCTTTACAAATTTTTTATATGAAGTATATTCCATGTACAGAACTAAATGAAATATATTTTTCATTTAATTTGACCTTAGAATGGTTCTAAGGCCGCTAAAAATCCTATTTCTAATGAAAAGGAGATTATTATGTTAGCATTTAAATCGTTTTCAAAGCGTTTCGCTTTGGGAATAGTCGGTGTTGGGGTGTCCTTCGGGTTGTCCTTGACACCCGTGATGGCGAAGGACATCACGATTCAGGTTTGGGCCGGTGGCTCGAACGTTAACGATTCATATCGGGTTGATGCAATTACGATGGCTGCCGATATTTTGGAAAAAGAAGCCGCAATTCTCGGTGAGGATCTCAATATTACTGTTGAAACAAAGTATGATTTCGACGGCTGGGGAGGCTTCAAACAAGCGGTGACTTTGGCGGCAGAAGCAAACAAAGCCCCGCACATTGTGGTGACCGGACATGAAGATATTGCCCCATGGTCACAGTCCGGATTGATTCGGCCCATTGAAAATTATGTCGATTTCGACACATGGCCGTTGAGTGATCTGTTTGAAAACCTGGTTGAAATTGCGTCTTTTGAGGGGACGATTTACGGTGTGCCGCAAGATGCGGAATCTCGCCCATTCTTTGCCTGGATTCCTCACTTGAAAGCTATAGGATACAGCAAAGCCGACATCCGCGCACTGCCCGGCAAAATCCTAAGCGGTAATTATACGCTCTACGATGTGCTGGATGATGCCAAGAAAATTCAGGATGCCGGTCTTGTCAAACCAGGATACGGTTTTTATCCCCGCGTCTCTAAAGGCGGAGATTACTGGCAGTTCTACCTTTCCTTTGGTGGAGAAATGTCGGATTCAAAATCAGGCAAACTGGTTTTTGACCGCAGTGCCATGAAAAACTTCTATACGTTTTTCGCTAAAGCGGTTGAAATGGGAGTCACCCGCAAAAACCATATTGGAACTCCCTGGGATCAATGGTATTCTGAGGTGGCTTCCGGAAAAGCAGGGCTTTGGCATGGCGGAACTTGGCACTATTCCCGCTATACCGGAAAAGAAGGTTTGAAGGATTTCTTTGGCAACATCGTGTTCGGCTTGATTCCTGCCGGAGACAAAAACGGACGAGCGAATACCATCACCCATCCGTTGGTTTATTTGGTGACAAATCGTGGAAGTGAAGATGATGCTCAGATTGCGGCCCAACTCGTGGCCATTGCTTCGGAGCCTCGTATCAACACCTTGCACGCGATTAAGTCCGCTCACTTGGGCATTACCAAGTCTCAGCAGAATGTTCCGCTCTACGCCAACAACCGTTGGGCAAGCGAAGCGACTAAACTTTTGTTGCCACATGCCAGTGCGATGCCTAACCACACCAATTTCTCTCCTTATTTTGATGCCATGTGGAAAGGTCTGGAAGCTTCTTGGACGGGGCAGAAATCTCCGGAAAAAGCGGTTGCTGATGTGGAAGCCGAATTGCGAGCCAATTTGGGCAACGACATTATCATTCGCTAAAAATCAGTTCAACCGGCGGGCATTGCCCGACGGTTGCTGACCGAACAACGAATCACAGGACATCAGGAAATTACGTGTCAGCCAAACTCGGATACATCTTTATTGCTCCTGCACTTGCCCTCGTTGTTCTCTTCTTTCTAGCGCCCGTCCTCATGACGGGCGTATTTTCTATGACCAACATGAGTACGGCCACCGGAATTACCGGTGGCTCGTATCAAATAACGCCCTCCGTTTTAAGCCAACTAGGAGATCAGGGTTTTCATCGCAAAATCTTGAAACGCATTGGTTCTGAAAGTTATTCCATCAGTGAAAAAGGTCTCCTGGCGGCGACAAAAGCCGATGTGAAAACAGAACTCGTTGAGGAATTACGGGAACGGTATCTTGGAGAAACCTTTGCCAGTCGTCGCCTTTTTGAACGCTTTTTAAAAAAATTGGACAACCGACCTCGAAGCATCCGTACTCTCAAATCCACCTCACCGCACTTCCGGAAATCTTTAATTAAAGAACGATTTGCCAGTACAAAGGAATTGCTTCAATCACTGGAAGAAATGGATTTGGGTTTGACACAGGTACAAACCGATGAATTGGTGGACGCAAGTTATACGGGTTGGATTTGGACCGGAGAAAATTTTCGCAAGATGTTTTTGCTTCCGGAAACCAAGCAAATCCTGCTCAATACCGGATTTTATGTCGCCTCAACGCTCTTGCTTTTTAATATCGGTTTTGCCCTAGTTTTGGCCGTTACCACATTTTATTTGCCAAAGGGACAAGCCGCTCTTTTCAGGGCGCTCTGGTTTTTACCCAGGATTACGCCTTCGGTTCTGTATGTTTTGTTGTGGAAATGGCTGACTTGGGATACCGGATTTATCAATGCGGTAGTGACCAATTTTGGAGTCACGCCCCGTAACTGGATGCTGGATACTGCGGCCAATGCCTGGGTGACTGTGATCATGATCAATGGTTTCATTGGTGCTTCGATGGGCATGATTTTGTTTTCCAGTGCCATTACCTCAATTCCAAAACAGATGCTTTATGCCAGCGAAGTCGATGGCGCAAACCGTTGGCAGCAAATTCGTCATATCATTTTACCCCAGCTCAAATGGCCGATTCTTTTTATTACCGTTTATCAAACCTTGTCATTGCTGACCTCTTTTGAACAAATTTTTCTTTCCACTGACGGAGGTCCCGGCTCTTCAACTGAAGTTTGGGCACTGTCCGCTTATCACACTGCTTTGGATAATTATTGGGGAAATTTGCAGTATGGCTATGGAGCAGCTCTTGCTTTGGTCTTAGTTGTGGTTGGAGTCATTATGTCGCTAATTTATCTTCGGTTTTTTCGTTTTGATGAACTCATCAAAACTCCAAGAATTGAGCAATAGGAATCCGCAATGTCGCATAATTTTAAAAATTGGCCCATAGTTACCGGACTGACACTCGTCACGATTCCAATCTTGTTCATGTACGTTTTTCTGTTTGTGGATACGGTCACAGACACGCGTCCGGGTGAAATGATTCCTAACCGCTTCACTTTGGAACACTGGCGTTTTTTGTGGGAAAATATTGAAGGCAAAGCGAGTGTTTGGCTGGCTATGCTTAATACAATGATTTTTGCAAGTTCGGTTACATTGATCGTCTTATCCGTTTCCTCAACTGCATCGTATGCAATTTCTCGTCTCAATATCCCTTTTCGAAAAGAGTTTATGGCAGGAATATTGATGTTGCATGCATTCCCCTCGATTACACTGATTATTGCGATTTTCCTGATTTTGCAGATGGTTGGCCTTTACAACACGCTCATTGGAGTCATTTTAGTCAAAGCCTCTTTGCAACTGCCTTTGGGAATTTGGATCATGAAAGGATTTTATGACTCGGTTCCATGGGAAATCGAAATGGCCGGAATCCAGGACGGTGCGAGCCGGTTCACGGTTTGGTATCGCTTGGTTCTGCCACAAGTTCGACCGGGATTTTTTGCACTCGGACTATTTTCATTTCTGGAAGGCTGGAGTGAATACATTTTACCGGCTGTTTTAGCCCCCGCAAATGATGTGCAGATGTTGTCGGTTTACCTCGCTTCCTTGATTGCGGATGACCAACATTTCGACTTCAATCTGTTCAAATCTGTGGGCTTGTTTTACGCCATTCCGGTGATCATATTTTATCTGTTCTTTCAGGACAAGTTAATGAACATTTACGGCGGAGGAACAAAAGGCTGATGGAAATTGTCCTGGAAAATTTTACCAAGCGTTTCGGTGATCTGACGGTCATCGAAAATATGAACTTGAAGATCAAAGAAGGCGAAATGCTGGCCTTGCTAGGCCCGTCCGGCTGTGGAAAATCAACCACGCTTTTTGCCATTTGCGGGATTCATAGAGTTGACGAGGGGCGTGTTCTTTTTGGCGGCCAGGATGTCACGCGGGTTCCAACTCAACAACGCAATATTGGTGTCGTTTTCCAGTCTTATGCTCTTTATCCTCACATGACGGTTGCTCAGAATATCGCTTTTCCTTTGACCGTTCGCCATGAAGATAAACAGACAATCAAGAAAAAAGTGGGAGAAATGGCGGAGTTGGTTCACATTGAAGAACTGCTGGGGCGCCGCCCGGAACAGCTTTCCGGAGGACAACAGCAGCGGGTGGCCCTGGCCCGTGCTCTTATCCGCAAGCCCGGAGCGCTGTTGCTGGATGAACCGCTGGCCAACCTTGACGCAAAACTACGGTTGGAAATGCGTTCTGAAATACGCCGTGTTCAATTGGAAACCGGTATTTCGGCTGTGTTAGTGACACATGATCAAGTGGAGGCGATGAGCATGAGCGACCGTATTGCCATTATGAAGGACGGAAAAATTTTACAAGTGGCATCTCCGAATGAGATGTATCAACGTCCGGAAAATGATTTTATCGCCGGGTTTTTAGGCAATCCCCCGATTGCGTTTCTGGATGGAATCATTTCTGCTGGAAATGTAAAAATCAGCAGTGGGAATATTGAATTTCCATGTCCAGAAAATATTGAAAAACATCCGGATGGTTCCCATATTAGCGTTGGCATCAGACCGGAATTCTACCAGCCGGGGAATCCCTACAAAATTCCGGGAACAGTTTCATTTGTGGAAATTCAGGGGCGTGAAAATCTTTACGATATTAAATTGAAAGATGGTAACCTCCTGCGTTCGATCCAATCCGCTAATGTTTCTCCTCTCTCTCCGGGAACAAAAGTGGATTGGGGAGTTAACCCTGAACAACTTTTCTTTTTCGACAATTCCGGCAAACGCTTATGAGACCTCTACAGTCGCTCAAAACTTATGCTGAAAAGTATTGTAAATTGCAGGGTTTAGGCGAAAAAATCGTTTCTTCGAGTTTATGAAAAGAGGTCCTCTTGAATAACTGGATGAAAGCATTAAGTCTGCATTATGGTTACATGAAAGAACAGTATCCAGATAAGGATTTGATGTTGATATTTGATATCGACGGTTCTATTAACGATATGCAATATCAGCTTTTTCGAGCTTTGCAGACCTTTGACCAACTACAAGGCACTCATTATTTTTACCGCTTAATGCCCGATGAAATCAAAATTCATGAGGATTTGTTGTCTTCATTCCTCACTGAATATCAATTGGCACCCGCGCAAAAGGAAGCCTTTCTCTCTTGGTACACGAGTTACCGTAAGTCTTCACGGGTACAATTGCGACCGATGGGAGGAGTGATTGAAACCATTTGTTGGTTTCAGATGCAGTCCAGAACGGCGGTCGGATTGAAAAATATTTGCTCCCAGGATATGCAGAAAAAAACCATCCAGGCACTGAGAAAATTTGGTAAAGACTATCAGTTAAAACTACCTAAAGAATTGATTTACTTCCCCAAGCATCATGCACCGTCTGAGTCAGCAGTAGAAAGTCTCTCTTATTTTCGCAAAATCGGCTATCATGTGATTTGTTTTGTTGACAGTGAAACGCAGTCACTTGATGCCATTGCAAACGAAAAAGATACGCGCGATATTTTACTGCTCCAAGCGGACACTGTTTATCGCTCAAATGATATGCCGGTGACTGACGGTGTGGAAAAAGGCAGTACCTATGAATTGCGAGAACTGGTAAATGAAAAGGACTTACCTCCCACCATTGACTTGGTTTGGCATGGAATCAATGACCGGAAAAATTTGCGGCAGTTTCTCTCATCTAACATACAATGGGGCGAGGTCGATGTTCAGACCGTGCATGAAGATGGATCAGTGTTACTGCAACACGACAATCCGTTGGAAGAGGAGACGTTATTGACCGGAAAGATAAATCTGCAATTAAACGAGTTATTGGTCGAGTTTCAACAACATGGCAAGGCAGTCAAAGTTGATTTCAAAGATAAGAGCAATGTTCTGAGTGAATCAATAAAGCTACTCAAAAAGCATGGTTTTAATGATCAAAATATTTGGCTGAATGGTAATATCGATGTGCTTAAAGAAGATGGGTTTAAAATGTTGTCAGCAGCCTTTCCCAATGCTGTCATACAAACCTCCGTCGATTTTATCTGTCCCTTGGTCTTCTCCCTGCCAGACCAAGCCAAGAAAATACTCACGCAATTAAAAGGCTGGGGCATTAATCGTTTTTCCATCAACTGGGAAATGAAAAAATGTTCAGCCTTGATGTATCAGCTTAAAAAATGGGGATTTGAAGTAAATGTCTATAACGCGACTGATTTAGAACAGTTTCTTAAGGTGATGATTCTGTCTCCACGCTCAATCACTTCGGACTTTAATTTTCCAGAATGGAATTATTACGGTCGTGGTTCCGGTAAAAATGGCATCCAATCGGATTATGTGGAACAGCAGGTGAAATTCAAATAATGAATAGTCCACCTGCAGGCATTGCTCTGCTTGTCCAGTGGCAGGCTGGAGATGATACCGCACAAAAAAAACTACTAACTCTGTTTGATGCGGTGATTGAAGGAGAATTCGATGCTGTATTTCAAGAATCGGCTAAGTCAGATACAGTCTGCGTGACCACCTCTCTACATTTGATGACGCTGACCATGCTGAATCAGCTTTATGGTCTCAACTCAAAAGAGTTTTACAAAGGCGACCCAGAGCGTTATGTCCGGACGACACTCATGACTCAGCGTTTACTCGGGATCCGCAAATTGACTCTCGGCTGGCCGGTTTATGCTTTTGGCGCAGAAGCTCTGGGGCAGGCCACCATGTATCCGGATCAACATGCCCCCGGTGCTGATCCGGGAGATTCTCTGGTTGACCGGAATAACTGGTATAAACTGGAAACTCCGGATTTTGAGGGGGAAGTTCCCCGAGTTATCGAAGCAATGTTGGCTTCTTTTGCAGAACTGACAGGACTTGAACCCGTTGCTCATTTGCCTGCGCCTTACAGCCTTGCCGCAGATATTTTTGGACAGGAAACTTTGATTACCGCTTTAAGCCATGAGCCGGATTTTGTGGTTGAATTTCTGGAACATTTAACTGAAAAAATAATCGTTCCCTGGTGCGAACGTTTAGTGCAAAAATTTCCGAATATATGGCTTGAACTTTCAGATGCTTCGGGTTCTCCTTTATTCATAAGTCCACATCTTTTTCAAAAAATCGCGGCCGGGCCAGTCCTTCGACTGATTAAGGAATTTCCTTGGGGGAATCGGGTGTTTGTCGCCAACTATCGAGGTGACATGACCCCAAAAATCTCCCGCGTAGAAGGGCGCCGGGGAGCAGGGCGGCGCAATCGTCGAGCACAACAAACCGATCCGGAAACAAGCAGCACTCAATCCTCAACTAATGCTCTGAACGAATTGATTGATTTCAAACTGAGTCTCTGTACTGAGTTCATCATCAAACTGGATGCCGATCAATCTCCTCTTTCGATTTATATCGAACAGGCGATTCGTCGTGAAAAGCCACTCTATTTGGGTATCGGAGCAACCCGTATCGACCGGAACAGCATTGCCGATCGTGAAGCCGCAAAATCAGAACTTGAAGATTTGGCGACAAATTCGGCTAAAGCAATCAAAACTGTTTCCGAGTCTTTAGCTGATAAGGGTCAATATCGCTCAAATCTTTCTTGGCCGGGGGATGTGTACTTTGAAGATGTGAATGCAGAATCAGATTTGGATTTGGTGAAGACCATTATTGAAACAATAGATAAACATGGCAAAATGTAACTATAACCCCCCATTTATTTTTTCAATATAATTCTTTTAATTTCATCTGAATTTGATAAAAAAACACATCCGGATGAAAAATACTTGACAGGCTATTTTTATTTAGAATATTCTGTTTTTGAAATTAT
>Ga0207966_1001768_pt1 | contig 11531 bp, 9 predicted proteins | sample Knorr_S23_td_NAD_FD_185611 | JGI IMG/M metagenome (GOLD analysis project Ga0207966, IMG submission 185611) | Marine microbial communities from Southern Atlantic Ocean transect - Knorr_S23_td_NADW_ad_2500m_LV_B (SPAdes) (version 2) | ecosystem: Environmental > Aquatic > Marine > Oceanic | place... | reverse complement strand
ATTTCAGGTAAAGACTCTAAATTAATTTTTTTCAATTTTTCAAGATTAGTAAAACTAATATTTTTTGGATTAAGATCGTTAATATGAGAAGAAATATCTCTTATTTTTCCATTTTTATCTAAAACAGCGGGCTTTTCTTTGTTTAAAGAACCACATCTAAGTAGTTTCATAATAATTCAATATACTAACCAAATTTAAAATTCAATTGGAATTAATAACATTTATTATAAGTTAAATACATGAGTCAAAAAGATATTGAAGATAAAGTTCCTATTTACAAACTTAAGACCACAGAAGAAATAATGGAATATTACAATATTTGGGGAGAAAAAAATAAGTATGACCGAGACATGGTGGACTGGAACTATACAGGTCCCAAAGAAACAGTGGCCGAATTTAAAAAATATGCATTAAATAAAGAAATTAAAATATTTGATGCAGGCTGTGGAACTGGTCTCGTTGGAATTGAATTAAGAAAATATGATTATTTAAATATTGACGGGGCTGACTTATCAAAAAAATTATTAGATCTAGTTCCTAAAGGTTATTACAAAAAACTTGAGCAAGTAGATTTAAATAAACCAATTAAAACTGAAAATAATCTATACGATGCTGTAATGTGTGTAGGTACTTTTACTTTTGGACATGTAAGACCTCATGCCTTGGATGAATTTATTAGAATTACAAAAAATAAAGGATTAATTTGTTTTACTATTAACGAAGGTATTTATAAAAAATACGGTTTTGATAAAAAAATAAAAGAATTATCCGATAACAATCATTGGAAAATGAAAGTGTTTTTTAAATCCGATTACATTGCTAGCAAAGGTGTTAATGCTTGGTTAGGAATTGCTGAAGTTACTAAATAGCTTTATATCCATCTTCAAGGCAAGCATCAGTAATGCTATGATAAAGAGACTCACCAAAACTTCTAAGAGCAAATAATCTTATTTTATTTGGATTATCATTAATCATATCGATGGTAATTGTTATGCCATGAAATACAGAATTTGCACAATTATCTTTTTTTAATTCATTAAAATTAAACGGACAACCTTTTTTCAATATTTCTTTTGAATTTTTTCCATCCAACTCTATGATAGCTCTTGAATGGGACAAGTCCGTAATTGCAAAATCGGTTTCTTTGAATGTTTGATGAATATTTTTTAATAAATCTTTTTTTGTTGATACTAAAAGCCAATTTTTAGGACCACTCCATAAAATTCTAGTATCATTATTGCAACTTACTTTTAGTGCTTCATTTGTTAAATTGACTCCATCTATATTGATGTCTTTAATTAACGCAGAAGAGTTTTTATATTGAACTATTTGAACAATTAATAAATTTTTTCTTTCTTGAATTTTTATTAATTGATTTTCATTTTTATCTTCATAATCCCCGAAAAGACCTTTTTTGAATATATTCTCTAACGCTGATATTGATGTCATGATCTAACTCTTTCTCCTTTTGGATCAACATAATGTGATGAAACAATTTCAACAGGTATTGATTTATTTTTTAATGGCGACAAAGCAAATAACTTTTGACCTATCATATTTTTTCCATCGTGAAGAATGGCTAATGAAAATGGATTATTATGTTCGACACTCCAACATGATGCTGAAACATGTCCTAATTTAGGATTAGGCAATTTAGCATTTGCATCTTTTACTAAATGTGACCCTTCTGGAATACTTGTTTTTTTATCAAGAGGAACCACGCCTACTACTTTCTGTCTATCCTCTGCTATAAAAGCTGCTCTATTTAAAGATCTTTTTCCAATAAAATCTTTCTTTTTACTCAACAGCCCTTCTAAAGAATTATCGTAAGGAATAGTTCTTCCATCCAATTCAGAGCCTGCTACATGCCCCATTTCAATTCTTAATGTAGATAAAGCTTCTGTTCCATATGGCTGAATTTGAAAATCTTTTCCAATTTCAATTATTTTTTCCCACATAAAATTTCCATTATCTGACTCAACATTAACTTCATAAGCAAGCTCGCCAGAAAAAGAAATTCTGAAAATTCTTGCATAAACACCAAATAAATTGCCTTCAACATAACCCATGAATGGCAAACCTTCATTTGAAACATTTATATCTGGAAATAACTTTTGTAATACGTCTCTTGATTTTGGTCCTGCGATTGCTGCACCAGCCCATTGTTCTGTAGTTGAAACTACATTAACGTTTAGTTCTGGCCAAACAACTTGTAAATAATACTCTAGATGAGATAAAATATTTGCGGCTTGTGCAGTAGTTGTTGTCATATGATAATGATTTTCTGAAATTCTGGTTGTGGTACCATCGTCCATTACAATTCCATCTTCTCTGAGCATTACCCCGTATCTAGCTTTTCCAACTGGAAGCTTTAGCCAAGCATTTGTATAAACTCTATTTAATAATTCAACTGCATCTGGTCCTTTAATATCTATTTTTCCTAAAGTCGTAACATCGCATACTCCTACATTTTTTCTAACATGAGCAGCTTCTCTTTTGGAAGCGTCAAATAATGTTTCATTTCCTTGTTTGTAATATCTTGGTCTTAACCAAACTCCTGCATCTACAAATACAGCATTATTTTTTTCATGCCATAAATGCATTGGTGATTTTCTTGTTGGTTTAGTGTGTTTACCAATTTCTCTTCCCACAATCGTGCCAATAGTTACAGGTGTATAAGGAGGTCTAAAAGTCGTGTAACCTACCTCAGGTACAATTTTATTTTCAATGTTTGAAACAAGTTGCAAACCATTGAGGTTACTTGTTTTACCTTGATCAGTTGCCATTCCTAAAGTTGTGTATCTTTTAACATGTTCAATTGACCTATAACCTTCTCTTAAAGCAAGTTCAATATCTGTAACTGCAACATCGTTTTGGAAATCAATAAACCTTTTATATTTTTTTTCTTTTGGAAGTGGGACACACCAAAATTTATCATGAGATGTAAATTTTTTTTCAACAACAACAGGAGGAGAAATTTTGTTATTTTTATTTGTTATTTTTTTAGATAATTGATAACCCACCTCAAAAGAAGTTTTTAATGTTTCTTCTAAAGTAAACGATCCATTTGCTGCTCCAATTGTAGTTTCTTTTTGTTTAGGATGATTTGGAACAAATGCATCAATATCTTTATCAAATTTTGTTTTATTTCCAGATTGCGATGCCAAATGTATTGTTGGAGTCCAAAATCCAGACACACAAATACAATCACAATTAATTGTCTCAACTTGACCTAAAGTATTTTTATCTCCAGAAATTTTTGCAATTTCAGCCGATTTTACTTTTTTGTATCCTTTAGCAGCAACAACTACATATGAAAATTTAATATTAATGTTTAAATTTTTTGCCTCACTAATAATTTCAGAATTTGGTTCATATCTTGTATCTAAGACTACAGGATCAATTCCGTTTTTTTTAAACTCGATTGCAGTTTCATAAGCACTATCATTATTTGTAAATATTAATGGTTTTTTACCTACTAAAACTCCATAGACCTTTAAATATTCTTTAGCTGCAGAAGATAATACCACTCCTGGTGTGTCATTATTTCCAAAAACTATTGGTCTTTCTATAGATCCGGTAGAAATAACAACTTCTTTAGCTCTGATATACCAAAGTCTTTGCCTAGGACTATATTTTTTTGGTTTTGCTAGATGATCATTTATACGCTCAAACATCACTAACATGTTGTGATCATAATAACCAAATACTTGAGCTCTGTTTTTTACTTTAACATTTGGCATTCCTTTTAACTCAGTTATCATATTTTCAGCCCACTCTTTTCCACTTTGATTTCCAATATTCACTTCATCTGTTAATAAAGTTCCACCAAACCTTGGTTTATCTTCAGCAAGAATTACACTTGCTCCGTTTTTTGCTGCAGCATATGCGCTTGCTAGCCCTGAAGGGCCTGAGCCAGTAACTAATAAATCACAATATTCATATTTATGTTCGTATCTGTCTTTGTCTGGTTTTGTCGATGCAACACCAAATCCTGCTGCTTTTCTTATAAATGGCTCGTAAAACTTAAACCAAAAGCTTTTTGGCCACATAAAAGTTTTATAATAAAAGCCTGCTGGTAAAAACCTGTTTAAGATATTATTTATAGCTCCGATATCAAAATTCACACTTGGCCAGCAATTTACACTTGTAGCTTCTAGCCCTTCAAAAAGTTCTATTTCGGTTGCACTGACATTGGGTTCGCTTTCATTGTTTTTATATAATTGAACTTTAGCATAAGGTTCATCAACACCAGCACCAAAAAAACCTCTTGGTCTATGATATTTAAAACTTCTGCCAACAAGATGTACTCCATTTGCAATCAATGCGGATGCAAGTGTATCACCTTCATAGCCAAAATAATTTTTTCCATTAAATTTAAATGAAATTTTTTTATCTCTATTAACTAATCCTATATTATCTAATCGAAAATCTTGTGACATAATTAAATATCTTCGTTCATCTCTGCTGTTTTAAATATTTCATGGGTAGATGTATCTCTTTGAACTTTAAACCATTGTCTGCATCCCGAAATATGATGCCAAAGTTCTAAATGTTTTCCTCTTGGACTTTTTCTTAAATAAACAAAGTTATCCCAATCTTGATCCGAAACTTCTTTATTTAATTCCGGTCTTTTAACTGTTGCATCTCCACCATATGCAAATTCATTTTGAGATCTATCTCCACAATATGGACATTTAATTAATAACATTTTTTATCCTATCCAAGTTTTGGTTCCTATACCTTTTTCATCTAATAAATGTCCCGTGCTAAAACGATTTAAACTTAATTCAGCGTTTAGTTCGTGAACCCTATCTTGTGCTATTGTATGAGCAAAAGTCCATCCGGAAGCGGGTGTTGATTTAAATCCTCCATAACACCATCCACAATTTAAATACAATCCTTCAATATGAGTTTTATCAATTATTGGTGAACCATCCATTGACATATCCATTATTCCTCCCCAAGTTCTTAACATTTTTAATTTACTAAGAAATGGAAACATAGCAAGTCCTTCTGTTAAAACATGTTGAAGTGTTGGTAAGTTTCCTCTTTGAGCATAACTATTATATCCATCTAAATCCCCACCCATTACCATTTCACCTTTGTCTGATTGACTACAATAAAAATGTCCCGCACCAAAAGTTACCACTTTATCTAAAACTGGTTTTATTGGTTCAGAAACACAAGCTTGTATAAGATGTGTCTCTATTGGAAGTGTCATGTTTAGTTTTTCTGCAAGAATAGAAGTGCTTCCAGCCACACACAAACCAACTTTATTTGTTTTTATATTACCTCTTGATGTTTTAATTCCTTTAATCTTTCCATTAACAACATCAAATCCTGTTACTTCACAGTGTTGAATAATATCAACACCCATTGAATCTGCTTGACGTGCATATCCCCATGCAACTGCATCATGTCTTGCAGTACCTGCACTTGGTTGCATTAAACCACCAAAAATTGGAAATCGAACATTTTCGGAAAAATCTGCCATAGGAATGATTTTTTTTACTTCTTCACGTCCAAGTAAAACTGCATCAATACCGTTTAATCTCATAGAGTTTCCTCTTCTAGAAAAAGCGTTCATTTGTACATCTGAATGGGCAAGATTAATTATTCCTCTTGGAGAAAACATCACATTAAAATTTAATTCTTGACTCATATTTCTCCACAAATTCATTCCAAATTCATTAAATCTGGCATTAACGTCGTACATATAATTAGATCTAATAATTGTTGTATTTCTTCCGACATTACCTCCGCCAATCCAGCCTTTCTCAACAATTGCAACATTTGTAATATTATGTTCTTTTGCCAGATAATAAGCTGTGGCTAAACCATGTCCTCCTCCTCCAATAATTACAACATCATATTGCGATTTCGGAGTTGGATCCTTCCAGGCCACTTCCCAATTTTTATGACCATTAAGAGCATTTTTTATTAGACTAAATACTGAATATTTTTGCATAGCTAAATTTTATACTATTAAATATAAATAATTCTTATCATTTTTTATATATATTTTTTAGAACTTTAAAAAATTGATAAAAAAGTATACAAATCCGATTTCTAGAGTATTTAAAACATTAAAGGAAGTATTCAAAATGAGTGTAGTCAAATCTGATATCGAAATAGCCAGAGCAGCAAAAATAAAACCTATTAAGGATGTTTTGGATTATATTTCCGTACCTGATGAAAATTCATCTTATAGTCCTATGGGTAGACATATTGCAAAAATTAATCTTGAATACTTAAATAATTTAAAAAACAAAAAAGATGGAAAATTAATTTTAGTTACGGCAATCACTCCAACTCCAGCCGGCGAAGGTAAGACCACAACTTCAGTTGGCTTATGTGATGGATTAAATAAAATTGGAAAAAAATCTATTGTATGTCTTAGAGAACCTAGCCTTGGTCCTTCTTTTGGTATGAAAGGTGGAGCCGCAGGCGGAGGTTATGCACAAGTAATCCCTATGGAACAAATTAATTTACATTTCACAGGCGACTTTCATGCCATAACTTGTGCCCATAATCTTTTATCTGCATTAATAGATAACCATATTTATTGGGGAAACAAATTAAATATTGATAATAGAAGAATTGAATGGAAACGAGTAATTGATTTAAATGATCGTGCTCTTCGATCCATAAATATTAATCTTGGTGGTGTAGCGAATGGCTTTCCTAGAGAAGACGGATTTGATATCACAGTAGCATCTGAAATCATGGCAATTTTTTGCTTATCGAATGACTTAAAAGATCTTGAAGAAAAAATTGGAAACATTACCATAGCCTACACTAGAGAGAGAAAACCAATCTATGCAAAAGACCTGAGTGCCCAAGGTCCAATGACAGTATTATTAAAAGAGGCTATTAGACCCAATATTGTTCAAACCCTTGAAAATAATCCTGCAATTATTCATGGCGGTCCATTTGGTAATATTGCTCATGGTTGCAATTCATTAATTGCTACAAAGGCAGGTTTAAAATTAGCTGAATATGTCGTTACGGAAGCTGGCTTTGGAGCCGATCTTGGTGCTGAAAAGTTTATAAATATTAAATGTCGTAAATCGGGTATTCAACCAGATTGTGCTGTCCTTGTTGCTACAATTAGAGCATTAAAAATGCATGGTGGTGTAAAAAAAGATGAATTAAAAAAGGAAAATATTGAAGCGCTTAAAAAAGGTTTACCTAACCTTGAGAGACATATAAAAAATATTAAAAAATTTGGATTAGAAGTTACTGTTGCCATTAACCATTTTGCCACTGATACAGACCAAGAAGTTAAAGTTATTAAAGAACATTGTTCTAAACTTGGTATAAAAGCAAATCTTTGTATGCATTGGGCAAAAGGTGGGGAAGGAACAAAAGAGCTTGCAAATCAAGTGGTAGATCTTTGCAAAAAATCAAAAAAAGAAAATTTTAAACTTTCATATTCTAATGATGCAAGTCTATGGGAAAAAATTGAAATTATTGCTAAAGAAATTTATGGTGCAAGCGAAGCGGTGGCTGACACAAAAATTAGGGATAAATTAAAAAAACTTCAAGAGGACGGGTTTGGTAAACTACCTATTTGTATAGCTAAAACACAATATAGTTTTTCAACTGACCCAAATTTAAAAGGAGCTCCTTCTGGTCATGTTTTACCAGTCCGTGAAATTAGATTATCTTCTGGTGCTGAATTTATTGTTGTTATCTGTGGTGAAATAATGACAATGCCAGGTTTACCAAGGATACCTGCAGCAAATTCGATTAAACTAAATAATAAAGGTGAAATAGAAGGATTATTTTAATTTTCTAAATAATTCCAAAAATCAACTGCTAAATTAATTCCTGTTAAATCTTTAAAATTTTTTAATCCTGTGGGAGATGTAATATTAATATCACCAATTAAATAGTTAGAAATTAAATCAATACCAGCAAAAACTATTTTGTTTTTTTTCAAATTTTTAGCTACAATCTTTGCTATATGGAGTTCACTTTTTGTTAGAGTAGTTTTAACAGCTTTTCCTCCTTGACCTATATTGCTTAAAATGGAACCTTTGACTGGTATTCTTCGTATAGCGCCTTTAATTTTTCCTGCAATTATAAAAACTCTTTTATCTCCATATTTAATTTGGGAAAGAAACTTTTGTACCATCACATAATCGTGTTTTTTGATATATTTAGACATTTTATTTCTATTTAGATTACTATCTATAAACAAAATATTTTTTCCACCATATCCATGAGTAGGTTTTACAACAATTTTTTTGTATTTTTTTTTAAATTTTTCTATTTCTTTTATATCTTTAGTAAAAATAGTAGGAGGCATTAATTTTAAAAACTCAATCGAATGAAGTTTTTCAGGTATGTTTCTTACAGATGTTGGGTCGTTAATTATTCGAACTTTTTTTGAAATTTTTTCAAGTAAAAATGTTGCTGTAATATAATTCATGTTAAAAGGTGGATTTTGTCTCATTAAAATATAATTTACTTTTGAAAGATCTAATTTTTTTATATTTTTAATAGTATAAAAGTTTTTGGCGTTTATGTTGAATGTTACTTCTTTGCTTAAAGCATAAACTTTACCATTTATAAAACTTAGATTTTTCGTTTCATAACAGAAAATTCTAAAACCTCTTTTTTGTGCTTCTAGCGCTAATAATAGTGTAGTATCAGTTTTTATATTCATTGAGTCTAGACGATCAGCTTGGATAGCAACTATTTTATTTTTTTTGATCATATAAAAAATCTAAATTATTATTTATTTTAAACTTTTCTAATGTTAATTCAGCTTTCGTTTTATTATTAGATAATATGCTTTCAATACTCTTTAAAAAAATCGATTCATTTTTTCCATTTCTATTTTTTTGATTTCTATTTTCTAATCCCTTTTTAGATAAACTTAGAAAAACTTTACCCCATTCTAAAATTGTTTTAGAATTAATTATTGTATTTAAACCTTTTTTAGGAGCATCAATATAAGCATTTAAAACATCTGACACATTCCATTTATTAATAATTTCATAAGCTTCTTGTAGATTGCCATAAAGCAACCCTGTATAAAAAGCAGGTCCCCCACAATGACAATCCCATTCACATGTATCTAGAGATCTAATTTCAATATATTGTTTTAAACGAACTTCAGTAAATATTGTAGCTAAATGATTTTCAAAATCTTTAATATTTGGTTTATAATTTCTTATAGTTGAAATTTTACCTTCCATAAAATCTTTAAATGTTTTGCCGTCTATCTTTAGGTATTTAGAATCTTTAAGAATGAACAACAAAGGTGTGTTGATAACCATGTCTACGTATTTCTCAAAATCAATATCTTCTAAAAAATATTTTGGCAATCCTGCTCTTGAAGTATTCTGCCAAACTTTTGATCTATAAGACAGATATCCACTTGGTTTACTTTCTTTTATAGAAGAATTAGCAAAAATTGCTGTTGAAACTGGTACTAAAAATGAACTCAATTTAAACATCTTTTTAAAGTCACTTTCGGATGTATAATCTAGATTTATTTGTGTACCAGATGTTTGATACATCATATTTAAACTAAGTTTACCGTTCTTTGGCATTTCTTCTGTCATTATTTCATATCTTAACTTTGGATTTTTTGGCACCTGCTCAAGCTTTGTGAATGGATCAAAACTTACTGACATCATTTTCAAATTTAAATTTAAACATGTCTTACTTAATTCATCTAAAAATTGGTACGATTCTTCACAAGTTTGGTGAATAGATTTTAATAAGGCTCCCGAAAGCTCTATTTGATTACCAGGTTCTAAAGAAATACTTTTTCCTTCTTTTGATAAACCTATAATATTATTTTTTTCTTTAATTTCTGACCAACCAAATTTTTTTAAATAGTTTAGTACCTTACTAATAGTTTCATACGTTGCTCTTGAGTTTAATTTTTTATTAAATAAAAATTTCTCATGCTCTATGCCAATTTTTAAATTTTCTTTCTTTTTAATTCCTTTATGAAAGTGATTTATTAAATCTTCTTTGGAGTTTATCATTCAAATAATTTATTTTTTACCAATATAATCCAGCCAATTTTTTAATTCTGTCATTCTTTGATGTTCTGTAATTTTAATTTTTTCATAGTTTATATCTTCTATGTGAGTTTTTATTTCTTCTTCCGAATTAAAGCATTTTTTTTCTAAAAGTTTTTCTTTTCTAGTTTTTATTAATTGCACCATTTTATCAAAAGTAATTTCAGGATGATATTGAAGTCCCCACACATTTGAAATTCCAGTAATAAAATTTAATCCTTGAATAAAATTAATTTTATTTTTTGAAAGATGAATTGAATTTGGAGGAGTTGTTTCAACTTCATCAAAATTAAATGCTGGTGTGGTAAAAACTTTATCTTTATTTTTATAAATTGGATGTTTGATTCCATTTTCTGTAATTTCAATATTTTTTGCAATTCCAATATGTGTTCCATTTTTAGATTTTCGTACCATTCCTCCTGCTGCCGTTACTGTAACTTGGAGTCCCCAGCAAAGTGCCAAAATATTTTTTATGTATTTAAAGCATTCTTTTGCAAAATCAATCTGCCTTGTAACTTCTATAGTGTTATTGTAAATATTTAAACTACTGCCACCCCAAATAAGTCCATCATATTTTTTTAAATTAGGAATAACTTCATTTAATGAAAGATTGATTGTTGGTTGAATTACATCAATTTCAAAATCCGAATAGTAATTTGATATGCTTTCTTTAAGACTCTCAGTATGAGTTTTAATGCCTTTGCTTTTAAAAAATTCATTTTCTGTAGGAACATTTCCTTCAGCTACTAGAAGCTTTAATTTTTTCATAAAAGTTAAAACAATTTTCCATTAATACTATTGCTATACATGTTTATAAAGTCTTCTAAATTTAATTTTTTTGGATTTCCTGGTGTACAAGGATCAGCTAAAGCCATTGGAGACAGTTTTTCTATATCTTTATCCGAAATGTTTGTTGTATCTGAAATTTTATGAGGTATTTTAGTTTTTTCTCTTAAAGCTAAAATCCAATCGATAAATCCATTAAATGATTTATTTTTTATTTCAAGATATTCACAAGCTTTGATTATTTTTTTTTCTATTGTAGATCTATTAAAAGTCAATACGTATGGCATAAATATTCCATTAGATAATCCATGATGTACATTAAACAATGAATTTACTGGGTGACTTAGCGAGTGAATTGCTCCCAAACCTTTTTGAAAAGCAGTTGCTCCCATACATGACGCTGTAAGCATATGACCTCTTGCTTCTAAATTTTCTCCTTGCTCAACAGCAACTGTTAACCATTTTTTTATTAACCACATGCCTTCAAGTGCTATACCATCGGCCATTGGGTGATAGCCCGGAGCACAATATGCTTCTAAATTATGAGCAAGAGCATCCATGCCAGTAGCTGCTGTTAAAAATGGAGGCATGCCAGTTGTAAGTTCTGGATCAAGGATAGTTAATGTAGGTAGCATTTTAGGATGAAAAACAATTTTTTTGATTTTAGTTTCGTCGTTAATTATTGCTGCAGCTCTT
>Ga0207966_1001763_pt1 | contig 11549 bp, 9 predicted proteins | sample Knorr_S23_td_NAD_FD_185611 | JGI IMG/M metagenome (GOLD analysis project Ga0207966, IMG submission 185611) | Marine microbial communities from Southern Atlantic Ocean transect - Knorr_S23_td_NADW_ad_2500m_LV_B (SPAdes) (version 2) | ecosystem: Environmental > Aquatic > Marine > Oceanic | place... | reverse complement strand
GCCAGGACCCCCGACACATCACGCCAGATGGTCACCTCTCGAGCATCAAGAGCGACCGCGAGGCTGGTCGCCGTCAGGTCCGACCCCCCTCTTCCAAGCAGCGTGACGTCATCTGATTCATTGAGACCATACCAACCTGTGACCACCGGGATCGATGATTCAAGATCGAACGTGAGGTGGTCTCGCATTCGGTCAACATCGATCACGCCTTCCTCTCCGCTTCCCTCGATGTGGATTCCAATCTCCTCTGACCAGGCGGGATGACAGTGGACGCCGTTGGCATCCAGCACGCTGCACACCGCCAGCGTGCTGAGTCGCTCACCGCTGGCGAGCACCTGTGCGCGGATAGGAGCGGATGGTGTATGCGAATAACTGCGGAGATACGCGTTGAGGGTGCTGAGCGTCTGCTTGAACCGGGCACCCCATGGTCCGCCCACAGTCTCAGGCGCCGCTTCGAGATGAGTCAATTCGATAGCGGCCGTGAACGCGTCGATGTTCGCCGCCTCGCCGCGTTCGAGCTGGTCGAGCAAGCGGTCGGTCACACCGTGGAAGGCGGAGACCACCAGCACCTGTTGAGAGGTGGAGTCGGTCACCCTCCGCACGATGGCGATGAGATCCTCCCGCCGCACGAGACAGGACCCGCCGAACTTGTGCACCTCTGCCGATTCCTTCACGTCGACCACCCTCCGCGTAGAGCGAGGTCACACAGCACGAGCCGCGCCGCCGCTTCAACGACAGGAGCCGCGCGCGGAGCGAGCACCGGGTCATGCCGGCCACCGACCACCAACGGCCTGGGCTCATCTGCCTCCAGATGCAGGGTCAACTGCTCCTGCGGGATGCTGCTGGGTGGCTTGAGATGCAATGTCACGAACAGATCCGCCCCGGTAGCCAACCCCCCGAGCGCTCCATCAGCTCGCTCTCCCACTGGCCTGGGACCAGATTCAGCAGCCTCCCATGGATCGTTGTGCTCGCTACCGCGCATCCTCGAGGCGTGCACACCGCGACCGAATTCGACCGCGCGCGCCGCCGGGATGGCCATCAAGGCGTGGGCGAGCGCCGGTTCAAGACCGGCGAACCACGGCTCTCCGAATCCAAGCGGGAGTCCTGAGATGCGCAGTTCGACGCTGCTGCCCACCGAATCTCGCTGTTTGCGCACCTGTTCGACGAACTCCACCATCTTCCGCGCTGCGTCTGCATCGCGGCAGCGGATGCGCGCATAGTCATCGCCTGCTCCTACTGGACAATGCTCGATTCCCTGCGCCTCGATGTCCCCCACCGTCGAAGTGTGGGCTTCGATACCGTCGACTCCGAGAGCGGCGGCGAGTGGGCGGCAGATGCTGGCGGCGGCGACAAGACCCGCCGTCAACCGCCCGGAGTGGCTACCCCCGCCGCGCGGGTCTGAACTCCCTTCAGAACGTGTGAGCTCAGGAAGGTCTGCGTGGCCGGGTCGCGGGTGCTCGGGCAAGAAGTCGTAGTCCGAGGAGCGGGCGTCGCGGTTGCGGATGAGAATCAGGATCGGCCAACCGGTGGCACGACCTTCGTAGACACCGGAGAACAGTTCGCAGTCGTCGGTCTCCTGCCGCTTCGAGGCGAGTGGACCTCCCGGGCTGCGCGCCGCCATATCCTGAGCCAATCCCTCCATGTCGATCGGGGTGCCTGCGGGGAGCCCCTCGAGCAGCGCTCCGACAGCAGGTCCATGGCTCTCTCCGAACAGTGTGACCGAGAGCGCTTCTCCCATCCGCATGCTCATGCAATCACCTCACCGAGCAGATTCATCCAGACCAGACTGTCGTCTCTATGGATTTGAAACCACGCTGCTCGAGGGTTTTCATGATGCGGTGGGTCGAGGTTGGGTTGATGGCGGGAACGAAGCAGATGATCGCTGGTCCTGAACCGCTGATCCCTGCCGCTCGCCCACCCCAGACCATCATGTCGTTCGCCAGTCGGCGACCAGGCCCATCAGCGAGCGCGGTGGCCACTGCACGGCCGTTCAGGGTCAAGGCGAGCAAGAGGTCCCCCTGCTCAACGGCGTTCACTGCTGCTTGGAACTGCTCGGTTACCATGGCGAACCGCTCGGGGACCGGCAGCAGCTCCCGCTCTCCACGTAGGGCCATGATCACAGTCCAATCATCGGGGTTTGGGAACTCGCCTTCCAAGAGGACACCTTGAGCGGCTGGGAGGTTGGGGTCGACGACCTTCCAACCAGGTGTCAGGGCCGCCCATGAATCATCGATGCTGCCGGTGAGCGACACTCCGGCCGTGAGTTGCGCACGTGAGGCGAGATCCACTATGTCAGCATCTTCCAACTCGACTTCAGTAGCCTGCATCAACGCCTTTATCGCCGCCACTGAAAGAGCGGCCGAACTCTTCAATCCCACTCCTATCGGGACGTCACTGCGCACCTGCCAGAACAGGTATCTCGCCGGGCGGGAGAGTCCGGCATCCTCCCACACGCTGACCGTGTGCTCGAGCAGGTTTGATGGGTCGTCGGGCACGTTGTTGGGCTCGTCGTCGAGCAACCGCACTCTTGTCGAGATCTCCAGACCGAGGCTGGAACCATATCCCGCCCCCAGAGCATGAAGCAGAGTGCAAGCGCCGTGCGCCGCACCTTGGCCCAGCACAGCCATCTCAACGTTCCTCGACCCGCTGCTCTATTGGTTGACCTATGTGCCTGCCGGCTACGCCGGCACTTCCGAGCAGACGCATGCCCTCCTCGACACCGGTCACCGAGATCGCAGTTCCATCCTCAGCAACGAGCCGGACTGTCTCCGCCTGCTGGACGAACAACTGACCTTCGATTCCACCATCTGTGATGAAGCGTAGCAGGAGCATCGGCCGCTGCTCGATCTTCAGCCGTCCCACCGCAACGGGCCGGCAGCCCATTGGAGAGACGACCAGCACCTCTTCGCCGGCGGTCAGTTCGCACAGGTAGCGTGTGCTTCCATCGGCGAGCAGAGTGTACGCATGCACCGGACCGGCGTTGACGCGGAACGGGCGCGGCGGGACGAATGCTGACTCGAGTGTCTCCCCATGCACCAAACAGAGCGCATTTGCGCTCGAGCCGACCAAGATCCCTTCACCCACTTCGAGCAACTGCACCATATCGACGCAGACGCGGTCGGCCAATCCAGAGACTTCGACCGAGGTGATGGTAACGGATTCCAGCAGCACCTCTTGTTCGAGCAGGTCTGACGCTCCCTCCTCGGCTCCAGTCAGCGCGGCCAGACGTTCGGCCGCCAGCCGCTCACCCTCCTCCCACAGCGCATCGTCGGAGGGGAGCAGTAGCGCATCCACGCCGCGCTGGAGTGCGAACGCCGCACCCTGCAATTGTGCCAGTTCGTCGACCTCCGCCACAATCCGGGTCGGGCTTCCCTCGGCTGCAGCGACCAGATTCTCGAGGGGGATCATCGTCCAGTCACTACAGGTGAGCAGGAGCCAGTCAACCATGCCGACCAGCGCTCGCGCCGCCTGCTGACCCTCCGCGTCATCGATGAGCACGTGCGCACCACGAATCTGCCCCTGAGCATCGGTCAGACTGCCATCCTCGTCAGCGAACAGCAGGCGTGGACCGCCATCGCCGAGTGCCCAGTCGGGCACCTCTTCACGTGAACGACAGAGCAGCATGTCCGCCGGACGTGATTCGTTGTTGCCAGCATCACCTGCGACGCTCAACCAGAGCTGCACTCACATCACCTCATCAGTCATCGGATTCATCGGCTTGTTCGCCGGAGGTGCCGAACCTCTCCACGAACCCCTCCCTGAGTTTGCCGACCACATTCGTCGGACCTTCCGAGCGGGCCTGCATCAACTCATCGAGGATGCCCGGATCCTGATATTTCGACAGCGAGTCCATCGCCTGGTTGAGGCGCATGACACGTTCCGCAGGGTTGTCGCCAGCGAACACGTTGCGCCCGATGCAGGAACCAGCAGCACCAGCGTAGCGGCAGGCGTCGTGGACCATCACCAGCACGTCGGAGAAGTCGTCCGTGTGCGGACCACCGGCCACCAACACAGGAATAGGGACGCAGGAAGAGACCTGACGGAACGACTCGATGCTCCCCGTCCATGGCACCTTGACGACATCGCATCCCAACTCCCATCCCAGTCGGGCGGCGTGTGCCACTCCCTTGGTCTCATCATCGGGATCCGGGCTCAGGTTCGGCCCGCGGGGGTAGATCATCCCGAGCAGCGGCATGTCGTGCTCACGGCAGGCTTCGGCGACGTCGCCGAGAGCCTGGATCATCTCGTTCTCCTGCGCATCTCCGAGATTCACCTGAACGCTCACAGCCTTGGCACAGCGTTCCACTGCGCCCCATACCAAGGTGTCCGCATCCCCCGCCAGCACCTTCCAATCCGCATGTTCACCACCGTGCACAGTCGAAGCCGACAGGTGCATCACCCATCCCCCAGTCCAATCCTGGGGTACCTCGATGTGGTCGATGACGCCGCGGTGAGCGACGATCGCATCCGCCATGATGCCGTCCGAGCCGGTGAGTGAGTTCACCAACTTCTGCATGTCTTCGAGTCCTGCCACGGGCCAATTTGACACGCCGTGGTCAGTGGCGACCCAGATTCCGCGGCCGTTCGGAAGCAGGCTTTCCAGCAGGGTCTGTTTGTCACCGCGCAGGTCGCCATCGTCCCAGTCGCTCCACTCATCGGAATCCATATTCGCACCTCGGACTGGATATGCTGGCAGCGACGGTTAATTGTGGGTTGCGGCGGGCCAGCCAGCAACGCGAACGGCTCCTATGGAGCCGCTGCGGAGGCCCAGTCTCTCAGCAACGCGATCTCCTGAGCCCAGCCGTCCATGCCGCTCGGGGTCTCCAGAGCCATCGGGATGTGATGGAATCGCTCATCCTGCATCAACAGCCGGAATGGGGTCTCTCCGAGCTCCCCCTTCCCGATCCCGTCATGTCTGTCGCGGCGGCTGCCGCATTCACGCTTGGAGTCGTTCAGGTGCAGCGCGCCGACGGTGTCGAGCCCGACGATCTCATCGAACTCGCGCCAGGTCGCGTTCCATCCTGCTGGAGTCGAGATGTCGTAACCGGCGGCGAAGGTATGGCAGGTGTCCAAGCAAGTGCCGACTCGCTCACGATGTTCAACTTTCAAGTGGCGGCGGATGTCAGCCAGATGTTCGAATCTCCAGCCGAGATTCGTCCCTTGGCCTGCGGTATTCTCCAAGAGGATACGCACGGGCTCTTCCTTCTCCCCGCAGATGAGCGGTCCGCAGAGGTCCTCGGTGCGTTCCAGCACGTCTGAGAGGCTCTCCGCCACCGCGCGATTGCCCGCATCCTCTCCGGCCCCCATATGGGAGCCTGGATGGAGGACGACACCGTGGACACCCAGCCGTTGGCTGCGTTCCAACTCCAAGGTCATGGCATCACGTGACTTGCTCAACTTGTCCTCTTCTATAGCAGACATGTTCGCCAGATAGGAAGCATGTACCACCACTCTTTCAATCCCGTGGAGTGGGCAGGCCGCCCACCACGCTTCCACCTGCGCATCGGTCAGCGGACGGGGCGTCCACTGACGTTGGTTGGCGGTGAACACCTGCATGCATGTCGCGCCGATCCGCGCGCCTCGCTCGGGCGCCAGTTCCACCCCCCCTGCAGCCGACACGTGCGCACCGATCCAGGGAGGGGTGCCCATCCACTTCACCTTCAGTCGCCGTTGACGATGTCTTCGTCCATGAAGGATGGATCGCCGTTGAGGAATTGGTCGATGAGGGCGGCTTCAGCACGCACGAGATGTTCAGAAACGGTCGAACGCCCGAGTTCGAGCTCGCGGGCAAGGTCACCAAGAGTGATGCGGCGGGGAATGTCGTACCACCCTGCGGCGTGGGCCGCTTGCAACACGCCCATCTGCCGTTCGGACAGCAACCTGTTCCCGGACAGGTCCTCGGGTGCGACACCGGATGCGGAAATGCGGTCTGGGCGCAGCATCATCCGAGCACCGTTGACGATGATGCGGATCGATATCGGGCTGCCGCGCACGATGTAGTGCAGCCCCTCAGCATCCAGTCTTGATCCGGGGCGGATGGTCGCCTTGCCGACGCGGGCGGAGAGCAACGCCAGCGGATGCCGTTGTCGAATAATGATGATCCAGGAATCATCTAAGGCCGTTGGCTCTGACAGAATTTCCTCGACATCAACTTCATCCAACTGGTCCAGATCATGGGGTTCCGTACCTGGCTGACACTCGACCCTGATCATGCCGCGTACCATCTTCGGATTTCGTTCTACGTAACCGAGGAACACGCCGGTCCGGACGATGTCGAGGGCAGACCCAACCGAAACCTGCCGCAGCCGGTCTCGCTTCCAGAAAAGAGTGACTTCACGCATGGCTCTCGCTCCTACCTTCCATTGAAGAGCGGCCCCCCTATTCAATCGCTGCCCCAACGCACATTCAGGCAACAGCGGCGGACATCACGCATTCATTTCTGTCCACTTTTCTTGAGAGGCAGGTGTAAAGCACCCTTCAGGTTCGCCCGCACGATGGCAGTCAGTAACGGAGCTGCACTGCTCAGTCTGAAGGGAGTGCATCGCCACTATGTGACCGGCGGTGTGGTAGTACGCGCATTGGATGGGATAGATCTCGAGGTTCGAGAAGGAGAAGTGGTGATGCTGCAGGGGCCTTCGGGTTCTGGGAAGACCACGCTGCTCAACGTCATCTCCGCATTGGACAGCCCGACCTCAGGAGCCTACTACTTCGATGGGGAATTGGTACCAAGTGCGCCCGTGGAGAAGAAGCGAAAGAGAATCTCAATCCCAACTCCTCACCCAGCCTTGCGTCTGCTGACCTGGCCTCCCGAGGCCATTCTGAACTTCTTTCTCTTGCGGCCGATATTCATGATCCCCCACTATCTGAGATACACTCTACCGCGCTCTACTAAGTTGGAGAAGATGACTGATTTCAGGCGAGACAACGTAGGTTATGTGTTCCAATTCTTCAACTTGCTAGGAGATCTCACCGCTCTGGAGAATGTCATGCTCGCTCAGGAGATCCATGGTGGCCGCGACAAGGAACGAGCGCTGCGGGTGTTGAATATGGTCGGTCTTGCAGGCATGGAGGACCGCTTCCCGTCGGAACTGTCAGGTGGTGAGCAACAGCGTGTTGCGATAGCGCGCAGTCTGGCGAAGTCACCCAGGTTGCTGCTCGGCGACGAATTGACCGGCAACCTCGACTCAGAAACCACAGCGCAGGTGATGAAGGTCCTCGTCAAGGTGTGCCGCAAGGAGAGGATCACGGCCATCATCGTGACCCACGATGTCTCGTTGACGAAGTACGCCACCCGTGTCATCCAGATGGACTCGGGGAAACTCGTCGGTGATGAGCCGGGGGGCCGAGCGGCCCTGCACGCCACCATGGACACGGCTGAGGCTGTCGCCGAGGCTGCTGTCGGGGTGGTCGAGAAGGCGGCGAAGTCGGTTGGAGGCTTGATCGCCGGTGCGGTCTCGAACATGCTGGAAACTGAATCTGAGGATGAAGAAGAGGCGTAGGGGGTAGTTCCGATGTGGCTCCTAGTCAAGCGTCTGGTGCGCAGTCAGATGCGCGGTGGCCTGTTGACCGCCCTGTTCATGGCCCTCGTCATTCTGGCAAGTTCACTCTGTGTGATGATGTGGGAGCATTCCCGCAATGCCGAGTTGGTCTACGATGACTTCTACCGCGAGACGAACCTCGCTGATGTGGTGGTGACCGCGCTCCCGGGATTTCGATACAACGAGTCCGACATGATGGCAGCATGCGACAATGTGACTCTGGAATATTCTGGCACTGATCTCGCGATCAACAGGTGTGACACCCACTACACCCATCGCGAGGAGTTCATCACCCCCGAAGGCGAGATCATCACGCTCATCGCCCATGGATTCGTATCCGGTGCTCAAGTCAGCATTCCGTGGTTCGACGAGGATTCAGGCGAGATGCCGGAAGGTGCGGGGGAAGTGGCGGTTGACAGGAACATGTTCCGTCATCTCGGCATCGCTACTGGAGACCAAGTGACCATGGTCTTGGGCGGCCAAGAGGTGTCCTTCAACGTCACAGGATATGCCAACCACGCCAATCACCTCTTCTACACTGTCAACGATGGTGAGTTGGCGATGGCGATGGGGAACCTCGCTGTGGTATACATGCCAGTAGAGGAACTGCTGAGCAACCTCGGCATGGAAACCGACCTGCGAAACTCGATGCTGATCGACGTTCAGGGTACACCCGATCACGATTTCCTCGACACGATGGCAAACGAAGGGGCGGAACTCGACCGACTGCGTGCCAGCCTCGATGAGGAATTCGGGGCGCGCGGAATTGACAAGGTACAGACCGCAGATCGCAGCAGCATCTGGAGCGTCGAGGCGATGCGCCAGGACCTCGAGGGGGCGAAGAAGACCACACCGGTGTTCCTCGTGCTGCTGGCTGGAATCTCTGCTCTGGTGATGAGCATCAGCCTTGAGCGGCTGGTCAAGCGTCAGAGCCGGGAGATCGCGGTGTTACGCACAATCGGGGTGAAGTCTCCGGCCCTGTTGATGTCGTATCTCACGGTGCCAGCCTTCCACGGATTGGTGGGGGGCGCTGTGGGCGTCTGGCTCGGTCGTTACCTGTCAGCGGCGATGACCGAGTGGTACTTCGACTTCATCGCCGCCATGCCGGTGGTCGTCGAAAATCACTACGACGACATCTCACTCATGGTTCTGGGGTCGGTACTATACATTCTACTGATGTTCGGCCTGTTGCCCGCGCGCAAAGCGGTCAAACTCTCTCCACTTGAGGTGATGAGACAGCAGGCTGGCGCCAAACCGAACCCCTTCGTCGCCTGGGCGACCAGCGGAATGTCGCCTTCCGTCGGACTCGGATTCCGCTCGACCTTCCGCAACCCCGGAAGATTGACGATGACCGTTTTCGGTCTGGGCCTCTCCCTGATCTTGGTGAGCAGCATGACGATGATCACCGAGGGGATGCTGCAGTGGGTGGAGGAGACCCACGAGGCAGAGACTTGGGACGTCAGGGTCGGGTGTGATCCAATCAACAATCAGGCTCTACGAACCTGGGTCGAGGAGAACAGTGACTCATACGAAGTGGAGTGGGCTTTCGAAGCCCCGATCAACGCCTCGGGAGAATCACGCATCATGATACTCCATTTGATGGAGGGATTCAGCGTGGAACCCGGTGCAACGATGCACACCTCCAGATTACTCGATGGTCGTCTGCCAGAGCCTGGTGCATCGATACCAGAGGTAGTGGTCGACTCCGGCGTCAACACATTCCTTGGATGGAACGTGGGGGATGAGGTCGAGGTGCGCCTGGGAATCACCAAATTACGATTCACGGTGGTTGGAGTGGTCGATGAGGCGCAGCGTTCGGTATGGGTTCACCATGGCGATCTGTTGGACGGCACCGGAGTGATCGGCGAGAATGCGCACAACGTGCTCTACCTGCGCAACATCGGAGACGCAAACATCACCGGTGATGATAGCCTGAATCAAGTCGAAGGTGTCTCATCCATCATCGACAAGCAGGCGATGGTGAAGGTGATGGACGAGTCGTGGGAGGCCTCAACGAAGTTATTCTCGGTGTTCATCCTCGTCGGTGCACTCATCGCAATCGCTGTGCTGCTCAACACGCTGATGATCAACATCACCGAGCACGACACCGAGTTCGCCACACTGCGCACCCTCGGAGCTTCTTCATCGCGATTGGTCACAATCATGCTGTTCGAACATCTCGTTATCGGCATCATAGGTGGAGTGGTGGGTGCCGTAGCCTCGCTCGTGGCAGCCGAATGGATGGGTGCTGCGTTCAGCAACTGGGCGTTCACGATGAGTTTCCCCGTACAATGGGACATCGTACTGTTCACGGCGGTTGGCGTCGTCGTCGCAAGCGTTGCCGTCGTGCCATTGGGACTGTTCCGGGTGCGCCTCATGGACTTGGTCGAGAAGACGAAGGAATTCTCCCACTGAAGGCCGATAGGTCAAGGAGCCGCGCCGCTGGCAGGTTGTCCATGGTGTGGTGGCAGCTCGCTGTTCGCTGGGTATTGTCGGGTGGATTGGTCGTCGGCGCGAGCGAGGTCGCTCGTCGCTCAGAATTGTTCGGGGCGCTGCTGGTGTCGATACCGCTGGTGTCGATACTGGCGATGATCTGGTTGCACAATGACACCCGCGATACCGAGAAGGTAGCCGACTTCGCCGAAGGTGTGCTGTGGCTCGTGATTCCCTCGCTGGTGCTGTTCATCGCCTTGCCGACGCTGCTGCGCAGGGGAACCGAGTTCTGGCCAGCGATGGGCGTGGCGGTAGGGCTCACCGTGGTGGCCTATCTCATCGGTCTGTGGATCGCAAACAAGGTCGGCAACGTCGCTTGATCGCAGAACGACAGGACCACGGCGACTCTCTCTCCCGCCATGTGCAGGGGTCTGAACCTGCCACCTTCACCGTTTTCGAGGTGGACTCACGCCTGCTCCGGCTCATCGTGAACGCCGCCGAAGAATATCTTCGACTCCTCGAACAGCATCTCTTGACGACGGCGCTTGTTGGTGCGGATGTGAATCACAGCAACCAGGAAGATGACGATGATCATGATCGGGATGAACAGGTCTGCGTTGAGCGCGTGCATGATGTTGATGATGCCCTCGGCGGTGTACGCCCAGGTGATCGAGGCGGCCGCTCCTCCCACGGAACAGGCGAGCAACACACGCGGGAAGGACATGCGGGCGACCAGCCCGAGCATCGCGCCCACGAGCACACCCGAGGCCATGAATGGAATCCAGACGAACAGGATCAGGCCCCAGAATCCCCAGCGGTCGATGCGGTCACGATTCTTGTGGGCCACGTACTCCACCGACGATAGGATATCTGCCGCGAATCGGCTTTGCAGCAGCGTTCCTGCAATTCCCTCCTGCTTGGCGACGAACGCCTGTCCTCCCGTGAGCTTTCCCTTGCCCTCCTCGATGCGACCTGCCGCCGACCTGTCGGCCAGCGTGTGCACGAGGTTGCTGGCTGATACCACCAACTCCCGCTCCCCGATGTCGCCCCCAACCGTGAGCATCAGGTGGTCGTGCACACGCGAGCGCACACTGACGCGTGACTCTTTGAAGCGGAAGAAGGCGAAGCTTGTCTTCGGCTTGTAGATGATGCGCACCAGCACGTGCTGCTCGTCGACACCGACCCAGATTCCCTTGTCGACGAGTTTGTGCAGCACGCAGAAGTCCTTGAGGGCCTTCTTGACCACCCGCTCGACGTTCGCCAGGGTGTTCAGGTCCTCGAAGAAGGAGGAGTAATCCTCGACGAGCGCCGGGCGCTCACTGCTGACTTCCGGGAGTGAGATGTCGGAGCGACCCTCAGTCAAAGAGTCGAGTCCGCCACGAGAATCGCCCTGCGGCTTCGCCTCCAGTTGCAACGGCGTGATCTCGCGGAACTCCTGGAATTCTGCGAGCACCCCCTTGAGCATCTCATCGCGGATCAGGCTCTTGGAACCCTTACCGCCCTTGATTACGGTCGTCAGCGTGGTCTCGTAGGGAACCAGCACGTCGATCGACAGATCCCGTTTGCGAATGTCGAAAT
>Ga0207966_1001753_pt1 | contig 11627 bp, 5 predicted proteins | sample Knorr_S23_td_NAD_FD_185611 | JGI IMG/M metagenome (GOLD analysis project Ga0207966, IMG submission 185611) | Marine microbial communities from Southern Atlantic Ocean transect - Knorr_S23_td_NADW_ad_2500m_LV_B (SPAdes) (version 2) | ecosystem: Environmental > Aquatic > Marine > Oceanic | place... | reverse complement strand
GCTCTACCGTCTGAGCTACCGAGCCGCCAAAAATGCCGTGAAAATTAGTAGCAGGATGTTCCTTTTGCAACTGATTAACCCGCTGTTTTATTAGGCTTTTAGGTTTTTTTGTAATTGCCTACTTTCCGCCGTTTTTAATGAAATTATATTAATGAAAATAGTTCTAGCCACACACAATCATGATAAGGAAATAGAATTGAAGCATTCATTGCGGGGTCTAGATGTAGATATTTGCTCATTATCAGAATATCCTGATATTGGCGAGATTGAAGAAACAGGCACTACTCTATTAGAAAACAGTCTATTGAAAGCACATACAGTTCATGATCGGACTGGATTACCTGCAATTGCCGATGATACAGGATTAGAAATCGATGCTCTTGATGGTGCACCAGGAGTCTACTCAGCTCGATTTGCTGGTTTAAATGCCACCTATGAGGATAATGTAAATAAGCTTTTATCAGTGATGGAAGATGTATCTCATGATATGCGTTCTGCTAGATTCAGAACTGTAATATCCTTCGTCGATGAAATCCAAGAATTGTGGACTGAGGGATTTATAGAGGGTAAAATTACTGAAACCCCTCAAGGAAATATGGGTTTTGGGTATGATCCTGTTTTTTATGTTCCTCGGTTAGATAAAACGTTTGCGGAACTTTCTACTGACGAAAAGAATAAAATCAGCCACCGTGGGATCGCATTACAAAAACTTCGTAAAATACTCGTAAATGTGCTAAACTAGGTAAATAAACCAAAAAATAGGAGAATCCTCTATAGACCTACCGCTATCGGAATGATAGTTCCTTAGGGAACTGACCGACACAAATAACAATACAGGAGAATCCCTTTGAAAAAAGGGCGATACGTCCATATTGCGTTTTTCCTGACCGTAGGTACTATTTTTTCTCTATACGGCCAGCAGGATAGTTCTACCCTAACCTTGCCCTCAAGTTACCACCTGCGATCTCCATATGTAGTAACTGCATTCCCCGAAATACCAGTACCACTTAGTCTCATGAAAGATACGCTAGACCAACCACTTTATCTATTAGATGTGACCTATGGTGAGCGAATTATTGATGTAGCTATAGATAGCAGTTGGCAATACATAACATTTACTGAATACATAGATGATGAGGTTTTACGAATCCCTTTTACCAGTACTGTAGAGTGGTATTTCAATCATATGATTCAAGTGAAACGGGTGTTGAATTTCATTGATTCATTTAATAAGCAAGATCAAGAAGATCAGCGCTACACTGAGCGTCGTGGAGGACGGTACTTGGAAATGGTTGGCATGGATATGGGTGATTTTGGCCGGGTATCACTCCGCGTTAACGGAAATATTAATATCAGTGGAAAAATGGTATTTCAGGATCAGGAACTTGTCCGTTCTAGTATACGGGAGACACAAAATACGCACCTAGAATTTGACCAGAAACAGGCGGTTAATATTGAAGGAAAAATCGGTGATCGTATTATGGTTAAAATGGATAGAGATTCAGAACGAGACTTTGATTGGGAGAATAATATCCGTATTTCATATGAAGGTGAAGAAGATGATATTCTTCAAAAAGTAGAAGCTGGGAATATTTCTTTGTCCCTGCCGGCAACCCAGTTTGTTACTTTTTCTGGACAAAATAGTGGCCTGTTTGGTTTGAAAGCTATATCGAAGATTGGGCCTGTAGACGTGACAACAATTGCCTCTATAGAGAAAACAAAAAAGGAACAATTGAAATACAAGGGCAGCAATGAATCATCAGTCGTAAGAATCAAGGATAGTGACTACATAAAGAACCAATATTTTTATATTCATAAATGGTTCCGAAATGGTATAGATACCACCTTGAATGGATCCTATATCGCCATACCACCATTTTATCCCTTATACGAAGGCGCGCATCTCGTTGGTAATGTAATCATAAGAGATTTTGATCTCTATAAACTAGAATCAGCCAATGATGCAAGCACGGATCCAGGTATTGCATACGCAGATTTAAATGATTTAGAAAATACAGAAAGTCAAGAGGGTAATTACAAAAGACTGGAACCGGGACAGGATTACTCCATCAGTAATGATCTGGGGTTTATTCGCTTACGGAATAGATCAAGTAATGAAGCTTTTGGCTGTACATTTGTATTAGCGAATAGACAAACCGGAGATACTCTTCTAACCATGGGTAGCGGAATTATTGCAAATGATTCCACATCGAGTTTGATACTGAAAATGATTAAACCCATTTCACTAACTCCGAGCCATTCAGTGTGGGATCTAATGTTTAAGAATGTCTACTATATGGGCGCATCCAATATTAGTAAGGAAGGTTTTGCTGTTCGCATAGTTAACCAGCACCAGAATCCACCGTCCGAATATGATGTAGGAGGTAAACCATATATCACACAGTTTGGGTTGGATAGTTTGAACGAGGCAGGTGTTCGACAAGCAGATGAATTAATTGACATGGAAAATAGCAGTATAATCAATATGATAAGCGGTGAATTGGTGTTTCCCATGTACCATCCATTTGCTTATGATTCATTAGCGGGTGGTAATAAAAATACTGAGTTACAAAGTGTTTTGGGACAGGGTAAAATGTATACCACAACAACGCAGACAGAGATTAATAATGATAGTCGTTTTGAAATGCAGATAGAATACACAAACCAAAGTTCTAATATTAATCTGGGATTTATGATTGTTGAAGGTAGCGAACAGGTATTTGTAGATGGGTTAGAGTTAAGACGCGGTGTTGATTATCAAATAGATTATTTCTCAGGTACGCTTGTTATGAATGAAGATTTAAATCCGAATGCACAATTAAATATATTGTACGATAAACATGAAATAGTATCATTTGATAAAAAGACGATTTTAGGCGCACGGGCGCAAATGGATCTTGGGGATCGATCATTTATTGGTGCTACTGCTTTATATTTCAATCAGTCAGTGATCAATGAAAAGATTGAAGTTGGTTATGAGCCGACTCGCAATTTCATATGGGGCGTTAATGGTCGTTATGAGCAACCGTTGGAAGGATTAACCAGATTGATCGATCAATTACCAATCATAAATACTGAAAAAGCATCATCATTCTCAATTGAAGGTGAAGTGGCACAGGTCATGCCAAATCCAAATTCCATAAATAATCCTGAAACTGGTGATCTAAGCGGTGTAGCATATATTGATGACTTTGAAGGAGCAAAACGTACTACTTCTTTTCCAATACAGCGCCGGTTCTGGAAACCGTCATCGCCACCACTTATTTATCATTCAAACAAAACACTTAGTCATCGTAACCGAGCGAAAATGTATTGGTATAATCCATTCGTTCAATGGCGAACCAAGGATATATGGCCAAATCAAGAAACATCCATTCGTGCCCAAAATGAAACAACCGATATACTAGTTATGAACTTTAAACCACTTGCTAACCAAACTCATCTTCCAAAAGATTCTATCTGGGCAGGAATTATTGCAACATTGTATTCTGGGGACTATGACCAGACGCAAACAAAATTTTTCGAAATTTGGATTCGCAGCAAAAATGGATCAAGATCCGAGTTAAGTATTGATCTCGGTAAAATTAGCGAGGATTGGGATGGTAATGGTACTCTAAATACAGAGGATATTCCGGTGGCCGGAATGATTGGTGATGGACTATTGGATGATGCTGAGGATGTTGGATTAGATGGTTGTGCAGATGAGTGGGAAGATGGTTGGGGTGGATGTTTACAATTTGGAGAAACATATAACGAACTTCTAGAATCTGGCAATACTGCTTTGATCAATGTTGCTGATGACATAGATCCAAATGATCCAAATAGTGATAATTGGCACTATGATGAAGGTACTAATGATTATAAGCGAATCAATGGGACAGAAGGCAATGCACTTGATGCTGGAAGATATCCTGATACAGAAGATTTGGATCGAACTGGATTTTTGGATAAAACCAATGATTACTTTACCAAATCATTTACGTTAGATGATACAACCTATTTTTCTGGCGAGACTATCAAGGATGGTCAACCTACTGGCTGGAAGTTATTCCGGATTCCGTTAAGCCATTTCGAAATGATTGATAGTACAGGCAATCAAGAATGGAACGAGATTAAATTTTGCAGGGTAAGGGTCACAGATACCACCCAGACTTGGATTCAAATCGCAAAAATAGAATTAGTAGGTAATGAATGGCAGGAATTGGGCGTAGCACCTGATTCATCAAATTTATACAGCAAGACCAATTACGATAGTGTATTTGCTATCTCAGTAATTAATACAGAGGATAATGCAAATTATGAACCACCAAAAGGTGTAAAGGGTGAGTACGATCGCATAAATGAAATACGATCAAAAGAACAATCACTGGTTTTAAAATTCGATAATCTTTCTCCCCGACATAAGGGTGCTGCCTTAAAAACATTGGTTAATGTAACTGGAGACAGAGCCAAAAGTTATCTCACTTATGATAAGATGAAAATGTATGTATATGGCAATAGCCCCTGGGTCGGTACCACTGAAACCGAAGTAGAATTTTTCATGCGTTTTGGACTCGGAGAAGATTATTATGAACTGGTTCAGCCTGTATATAATGGTTGGGACGAGGCCGAAAATAGGAACACGATCAATCTGGATCTGAACTGGTTGACTCAGCTTAAAATGCAAGATTCAACTAACGTAAAAAAGTTAAATGCTACAGATACATTTTCAGATTCAGCAAATATAAAATCTTATACGTTCAAAGATGAGAATGGAATTTCTACTGGTAAGCAAATCAATATAAAAGGCGAACCTGCGTTATCAAGGATAAAGTTTTTTATGGTTGGACTGAGAAATATGTCCGATGAATGGATAAGTGGTGAAGTCTGGCTCGATGAACTCCGTTTGAGTGGTGTAAAAAAGAATCGGGGTGTTGCTATGCGTATTACATCAAAATTTAATTTAGCTGACATAGCAAATACATCGTTTACTTACAGTCGAAAGGATGCCGATTTCCATGTACTGCAGCAGCGCCTCGGCACCAATCAAACGGGGGAAAACTTTTCGCTAAATACAAATGTACAAATACATAAACTATTGCCTAAATCATGGGGGATAAGCTTACCGGTGAACCTATCGATGACTAATGCAACGAATACCCCAAAATATTTTCCGGGTTCTGATATTCTTGTAAGTGAAGGCACCGCTCCTGACTCGATCCTAACTAGATCTACAGGTATGAATTTTAGTACATCTTTAACAAAGTCAAGTAAATCGGATAATAAAATTGTTAAATATACCTTGGATAAATTGAAACCAAGTTTTAGCGCTAGTAGGTCATTTTCGTCAAATGAGATAAATAAAGAAGTATTGAATGAAAAATACTCTGGTAAATTGAGCTATACACTTCCTTTTGGCCGTGATAATTATATCAGTCCATTAAAATGGATAAAACCTATACCCTGGCTCGGACCAAAACTGAGCGAGACACATTTTTATTATACACCTTCAAACTTGAATGCATCTATGAATTTTAGTGAAGGTTTAAGCCAAAGGATAAAGCGTGTTGGCGGAAAATCACCTGATTCATATAATTTTGGTTTAAATAGAAATTTATCTATGGATTATTCGCTAACGAATTCCTTAAAAACTAAATATACCCGTGGTGTCAAAAGTGATCTCCAGGATTTTCGCGGTTACGCATGGATGGCAATGAGAGACTTGGATCCGGGCGTTATAGAAAATATTAGGGAAAATTTAACCACATCATTTAATCCGGTAATTTTTACCTGGTTAAAACCAAACCTCAATTACTCTTCAGCATACAGTTGGAACCATGATAGAAAGAGCACGCTAGGGGGGGCCAATATTGGAACACAGTTGCGATTTTCATCAAGCATTGCTTTGAATTTAGTTAAAATGTTTGAAGTAATTTATAAACCGCCTTCAAAGACAGCAGCACCTAAAAGAAGATCACGACGAAGGGATTCGAAACCTGGAGTGGAAAAGCTACCAGAAAAGCCACCAGAGAAAAAACAAAAAGATATACCTGTCTTAAATTTTGTACATGGATTGATCAGGAAGGTCAACCCGATTAATTTTAGTTACACGGAAAATCTTAACAGGACAGGGCGTGGTGTAATGGGTGATGTTCCATTGGGTTACCGTTTTGGATGGCAACCTGATCATGGTCTAGATCACTCAGAAAAAGTTGGTTCTGATATTGGCGCGTGGGATCACAAACGTGATTTTTCACTACGTTCTGGTTTGAATCTTACAAAAAGTATCAGTACCAGTTTTAATTATGCGCAAAATGTTTCCACAACAAGAAGCGGCTCTGGAACAGAGCAAAGAAACATGTCACGTGATTATTTCGCTTATGGAGAAAAATTAGAAAATGGTTTGCCCCTTCCGGGTTGGAGTGTTCGTTGGTCTGGTTTGGAAAAACTGCCCATATTGAAAAAGTATTTACGTTCTTTGTCGCTGGAACATGGATTTAGTGGTAAAGAAACACGGTCTTGGCAATTCGAAAATTTTGATGGTCCCAGTATGCCAATATTGGATTTAGAAAATTTCATCACTGATTTTGAAGAATTCGAGCGTTCATCCAGAGTTAACACTAATTTTTCACCACTGGTTGGATTAACTGCAAGTTTACAAAAAGGTATATCAATGAATTTTCGCCATAATTTATCAAAATCACTGGACCGGGTACCTACTGGAATTACTGTTCATAACGATAAAAGTTATACATCGAGTGCTAACTACAGCCATAGAGGCGGTATAACTATTCCACTGCCTTTTATGGAACCTTATAAAATTGAAAATACTGTTAATTTTCAATTTAATTTTGATTTGAATGAAAGCGAGACATTAGGTAGTAAAAATCAAGGCCAGGAATTTGGACAAACGGCATATAATTCCGGTTGGAAAGTGGGAATTCGTATTACCTATACCTTCTCCGCCAAAGTCAGTGGCAGCATGATCTATGGCTACCATGAAAATGATTCCATGACTACTGGTAAAAAAATTGACCGTGACTTTGGATTTGATGTTAACATAGCTATTAGTGGCTAATTAAATGCGAATTCATATAAAAATAATTCTAATCATCTTCACAATGAATGTCCTACCAAGCTGCAACAATGCAGTACCTAAATTTGATAAAGGGAATGCTTTTCGATATCTGGTTGAACAATGTGAATTTGGACCGCGAAACCCAAATTCAAATGGGTACAAGCAATGCTTAGATTATCTACAAAAAACTCTTGCAGGATTTGCAGATACAATTCTTTTGCAGCCTTTTGTCCTGGATGATTTGGTTAATGAAGAAAGTTATGATTTAACAAATATTATTGCTCGTTTTAAGATAGATGAACCCAAACAGCTTTTAGTTGGGGCGCACTGGGACACAAGACCGTGGGCCGATGAGGATCCAGATCCAGAAAAACGTAATGATCCAATAATTGGTGCTAATGATGGCGCCAGCGGCGTGGCGGTGGTGTTGGAACTAGCGCGAATTTTAAATGCTTCACCACCCCCAATTGGTGTTACACTTGTTCTATTTGATGGTGAGGATATGGGTAGATCCGGCATTCCAAAAAGCTATGCCCAAGGATCGCTAGCATTCGCCAAAGATTTACCCATAGAGAAACCTGATGAAGCGATAATTTTGGATATGATTGGCGATGCTGAATTGCATATTCCGATAGAACGTTTTTCTTACCAGCAGAATAAGCAACTAGTGAAAAAATTATGGGGCTTAGCAAAGGTATTAAGCCTGGACGCTTTTGAATCACGTATAGTACATACAATTTATGATGATCATGTACCACTATGGGCTGAGGCGAAAATACCAGCAGTTGACATTATCGATTTTAATTATCCAAATAGTTATGCGAATTATTGGCATACAACCCAAGACTTGCCTGAGAATTGCTCTGCCGAAAGTTTGGGGCAAGTCGGTACACTATTAGTTCATTATATTTATGGAAGGTAAAAAGTGAAGTTTCATAGTTATACCCGGGTGAATTCATTTTTTCTATTCCTGTGTGCATTTATTTTTTGGGGTTGTCCTGATTCGGCCAGTACGACAGATACAGATTCACCATTAGGTGAACTACAATTCACCTTTTTACAGGACGACCAGGTTTTATATTTTGCGATTGATCTGGCGCCAAGTGTTAGAGGAAATAAATTGAATAAAGCAATGGTATCTTGGTATGGTACGGACGCGACCAGAATGGTTACACCTGATCGTCTTGAATTAAAAGATGAAGGTGAAAGCGGTGATATAATTGAAAATGATGGTTTGTATTCTCTGAAGATTATTAACGATAGCCAAGCTCTATCGAATCCGATTGATAATGATACTGGAAGGGTATATCTGGATTTTGAAGCGACCTATAAAAATAATGCATCATTCGTGGTGCAAGATTCGTTTTATTTGGGGAATATTATACCAAGAATTACAGGCATTGGCGCACCGGATATCATAACTCTACCCGAAAGTGGCGGTGTAACATTTATAACGGTCACAGCCACCGTTCGTGATGCGAATGGATTGGCTGATATTCGCAGAGTTGGTTTCGTTTCTTACCATCTTTTGAATGATAGCACTAGCATACTTTTAAATGATGGAAATATTATTAATCTTTACGATGATGGCAACGAAGTAATTATTTATGAACCGAATTTTACCAGCGGTGACGCAGACGCAAATGATGGAACGTATAGTTTCAGGATCCCTGTGTTTGGTCCAGGGAACCCGGACACCACGTTAAAAACCAAGACGGGTATATTCGATTGGATTTTTGAAGCGGTGGATATGGCCAATACTTATTCGGATACAGTGATTCATAGGGTTTGTACTGGTATGTGCTTTGAATCCGCTTCACTGGCAGCCAATAACAGTTATATCGATGTTACCTTTAATGCAGGAGTATATAATACCAATGGCGATAGCGTCGTAGTATCTGATTTTTCGTTAGCATTTGCCCAGAACGGCGGTCCGGCCACAGCGGCAGCAATCAGCAGTGTCAAGAAAGATGACTTCACCTCTGCAGACAGTGCCAGCGTTCTCTCGGGTGGCGAGACCGTAATCCGCATGTTCTTGAATATAACCGGAACGCCCGGCGGTGTTGAAACTATCCTGATTATGCCTGCCGACGGCAGTAGTATTTACAATAGCGATGAAACTGCGATGAGTGCCGTTGCCGGTATTTCAACGACCCTCAATGAATTTACCGGGCCCTAAGTTGTAGATACTTTATAAGTAATTATGTGATGAGAACGTTTATCATTCTGGGGATTTTTATTGTGAATATTCATTCACTGTCAGCACAAAAATTAGTGCCAAATGATTTTTCGTTTCGGTCCATGGCTGTTGGAAATACTGGTTCTACGGTTAATAATATGCGAAGTAATGTTATAACAGAAATAATTCTACAAGAAGATTTACAGACAAATTCGTCGTTAGTTTGGCTGGGCACCGGATCAGGCGTATCTGTTATTATAGATACTAATACGGTGGAGGCTATACCGGATACATCCGGGTTAGCCAATAGCCAACCGGCTTCAAGCAATTGGAAGGAAACAAATCGATTACCGCAGGGTGGTATATCAGCAATGGCCTCGGGAAGGAACGGGACTTTATTTATAGCTTTTGCTGGTAGCGAAAACGATATACCAGTAGGTAAAGGTTTTGCATTCACATCCAACGCGACTGCATACAACGCAACTGATAGCACTATCAATTGGACATATTTTAATCAGCAGACTGAAAAAGAAAATAAAAATTACCCCTTTTTTTGGTCTGGATTCTTCGAAGCTCTTCCTATAACAGTTGAGCAGGCAAATGTTACATATGATATTGCACTTACTTATGATGATAATGATAGAGTTGAATATGCATTTACAGCCAGTTGGGCCGGAGGGCTACGCCGCTTAAAATTCGGAATTGTGAATAACAAATTAGCACCCCTGGGATGGGAACGAGTACCTCTACCAATGGATGATCAGTTCGAACTCGCTACATGTGATTCCAGATCCTGGATAAGAATTCCAGATCCAACTAGTTCGGGAAATGATAGTATGCGAGTATTAAAAGATTTTTATTTTAATCCGAGGGATCCGATAGATGGCGGTAATCATAACCATAAAGTTTTTTCTATCCTAACCTATGGTGATACAATATGGGTAGGAACTGCGAATGGTATTAACCGCGGGATTTTTGGTGGTTATTCAGTGGCCTCTGGATATTGTATAGACTGGGAGCATTACTCATATCCGGCATATAATCTTTCTGGTAATTTTGTAGTTGGACTAGCTATGCAGCAGATGCCTAATGGTAAACGCATTATCTGGGCAGCGACAGTAAACGCAGATGATCCAACAGAACAGCGGGGTATAAGTTATACGACTAATGATGGATTATCCTGGAATACTGCACTTTTAGGTGAACGAGTTTATAATATCACTGCGCACGATTCGCTGGTATTTGCTGCTACCGCCAATGGTTTATGGAAGACAGAGGATGGAATAAATTGGGCTAAGTATAAACCGGCCCAGCAGCATATCCCCTATAGTACCAATGAGGTATTAGCAAATGAAGTATATAGTGTTGCATTTGATACCAGCGATAATTCAATATGGATAGGTACCGGGGATGGCGTAGCTCATTCCTATGATTTAGATGGATTAGACTGGAAAATATTTCGGGCGGAATATGATATAGATGAAGATTATGCCTACCCAAATCCATTTTCCCCATACACCCATAATGTGCTTGGTAGAGATGGTTACGTTCGTTTTCATACAAATGAATGGTCAGAATCCTCTGAAATAAAACTTGATGTATATAATTTTGCGATGGAAAAAGTATTTGCAGGATCATTTGATAGAACAGCTACATCTTCTGGTGCACTGAAATGGAATGGGCGGGATATGGAGGGTAGGCTTGTCAATAATGGAGTCTATTTTGTTAAACTAACTTATCCCGAAGGCTACAACATTAAACCTTCCCCCCATTGGGTAAAACTGATTGTGGTAAAGTAAATGCATAAGTATTTAATTATTATAATAACCACATCATTGAGTATTTCAGCGGATTACGCTGGTTATTCGGGTGCCTTTTTGCGCATGGGTATATCAGCGAGATCTTTGGCAATGGGCAGTGGCTTTACAGCTGAAATTGACCAGGGATTTACTGCCTATCATAACCCGGCAGGTGTGGCGTTCCTTAATAAAAGGCAGCTAGGTTTTTCATACCATGCATTAAATCTAGATCGTCGCTTGATGATGTCAAGTATTTCTACTAGCTTACCACCTACTGCCGGTTTGGGCGTGGCCTGGGTTAGCAGTGGCGTCGATAATATTCAGGGTCGTTCAACTGCGGGTTATAAAACACAAATGTTATCGACCAGTGAAGATGCAATATTTATCAGTTTTTCTCAGCGGATAACTCCCTGGCTCGCGCTGGGTATAAATGTAAAGATTCTTAACCATCAATTACCCATGAATGAAAGCCAATTAGCAGGTAAAGGGACGGGATTTGATATTGGTTTTATGGTACTTCCTGAAAAAAAATTACATTTTGCATTCGTGATTCAAGATCTAAATACCAATTACCAATGGAATACTGGGCAGG
>Ga0207966_1001752_pt1 | contig 11635 bp, 10 predicted proteins | sample Knorr_S23_td_NAD_FD_185611 | JGI IMG/M metagenome (GOLD analysis project Ga0207966, IMG submission 185611) | Marine microbial communities from Southern Atlantic Ocean transect - Knorr_S23_td_NADW_ad_2500m_LV_B (SPAdes) (version 2) | ecosystem: Environmental > Aquatic > Marine > Oceanic | place... | reverse complement strand
ACGAGGGTAGGGGATTGGGTTTGAAAAGTGGCAGAAACCCGTACCTCTCGGGACGGTGCGGAACGGGGCGGAATGGGCGGGAGCGCATTTCAAGACCGGTCCCTTCAACCACTCGGGCACCCATCCGTACCTACAATGCCAAGTCCTAGTGATTTGGGCCGCCAGCGTAAACCCCGATTGCGGGTGAACCGGGTACGATGCGGCTTTTTTTATTCCTGGAGCCGCCGCAAAGGCCCCGTACGGCCGAAGGTTCAGACAAGGCGGAATTTAGGGCAGCCGAGGCCCGCTTCGTTGTCGGCGTTAACTTTGCGTCGGTGACGCTTAGTCGTCGGTCAGGAACTTCTCCATTTCAGCCTGCAGGGCTTCGGCCTGCTTGGACAGCTCCTGGGCGGCTTCCAGCACCTGGGTCGAAGCTGGAAGAAATCCTTCGGGTAATCCGCGGCGATATCCTGAACAGGTGCACTAATATCAGCGATGACAACAAGCCTGAAGTCCAGCAAGTCCTTAACAACAACGTCAAAATTTTGGAGTTGATCAGCCAGTGCGTCACCCTCGCCGAAGACTAGACCCATATCCTGGATAAGGCTTTCGGGGCCGGGGCCATCTCGACCTGTCACAGGGGATTTCTCCGCCGGACTAAGCCCCTCAACTCCCCTCTTGCCTCCCCTGGGAGGCGACCCCGTTGCCCTCTGACGGCTGGCGGGGTATCACCGGAACATGTTCTTCGTGCTTTCCAAGGTTCTCTGGTTCGTCACCAACCCGGGAAACATGCTTTTGCTTTTTCTTCTCCTGGGCATGGCCCTGCTTTGGACCCGATGGCGGCGGGCCGGGCGGTGGCTGGTCAGCGCCGTCGCCGTCATCGGCGTGACCTTGGCCGTTGTCCCGCTCGGCGGATGGCTTTTCGGCGCCCTGGAGAACAGGTTCCCGGCCGTATCCACCCCGCCGGCCCGGGTTGACGGCGTCATCGTCGCCGGCGGTATCGTCGATCCGGTCCTTAGCGACGACCGCGACCAGGTCTCCGTCGGCGGCGCCGCCGAGCGGTTGTTCAAGATGGCGGCCCTGGCCAAAAAGTATCCCCGGGCGAGGCTAGTATTCAGCGGCGGCTCCGGAAGCCTGATCTACCAAAGCAGAAAAGAGGCAGACGCCGTAAAGCCGCTGCTGCGCCTGCTTGGCGTCGATTTAAAGCGGGTGATTTTCGAGGACAAGTCCCGGAACACGGCGGAAAACGCCGCCTTCAGCTACCGTTTGGTGAAGCCAAAGAAAGGGGAAGTGTGGCTTTTGGTGACCTCCGCCTTTCATATGCCAAGGGCCGTCGGCAGCTTCCGCCGGGCCGGATGGGAGGTCTTTCCATACCCGGTCGATTACATGACCAAGAGAGAGGCGGATTTTCCCCTTCAGTTCAATTTCGCCTATGGCCTGGGTTCCCTCGGCGGGGCGCTGCACGAGTTTTTGGGGCTGCTTTTCTATTGGCTGGATGGAAAAACGGACCATTTGTTTCCCGGGCCCCGGCGATAATTTGCGCCGTCGCCGGGGGACTTGCGGCTCCGCCGGGGTTGTGGCAGAAGCAAGGATAGTCTTTTGACATTCGGTTTTATGCCCGAATTAACCCCGGGCAGGTGAATCCGGCGATGAAGAATACGGCGGTTTGGCCATGAATAGACCCCTTTGGCTGTTGGTTTTGCTGGCGGCGGGGCTTGCCGGCCCCGTTTCGGCGGCCGAGCCGAAGATACCATTTTCGCAATGGCTCGATGGCGTCCGCCAGGAGGCGAAGGCGGCCGGCATGACAAGCGCCTTCCTCGATGCCGCGCTTGCCGGGGCCAGGCCAATCAAACGGGTCATCGAGCTCGACCGGCGGCAGCCGGAATTCACCCTGACCTTCTGGAATTACCTGAACAAAAGCGTCAACGCCGCGCGCATCGCCGGGGGCCGGGAGATGCTGGCCAAACACCGGGCGTTATTGCAACAAACCGCCCGCCGGTTCGGGGTTCAGCCCCGATTTATCGTCGCCTTCTGGGGCCTTGAGAGCAATTACGGCAAATACACGGGCGCTTTCCCATTGATCGGGGCGGTGGCGACGCTGGCCCATGATCCGCGCCGCAGCCGGTTTTTCCGGGGCCAGCTCCTGGCCGCCCTGACAATCATGAGCCGCGGCGACGTGCCCCTGAAGGTAAAAGGGTCGTGGGCTGGGGCAATGGGAAATTTTCAATTTATTCCAACGACTTATAAGGACTTTGCCATTGACGCCGATGGCGACGGTCGGCGCGACTTGTGGAACAACTTTCCCGATATGTTCGCCTCGGCGGCCAATTATCTTCAGCGTTCCGGCTGGCGGCGCGGGTGGTCCTGGGGGCGGGAGGTGAAACTGCCGAAAGGGTTTGAGTTCGCTCAAACGGGGCTGGGTGTCCGCAAGACCCTCGGCCAATGGCGGGCGCTTGGCATCCGCCGCATCGATGGCGGCGAACTGCCGAAGGGCGAGGCCCGGGCTTCCGTCATCCTGCCGGCCGGGTATGAAGGGCCGGCGTTTCTGGTCTATCAGAATTACCGGACCATCCTGAACTGGAACCGGTCCCTGCTGTATGCCATCGCCGTCGGACATTTGGCTGACCGGCTGGTCGGCGGCGGGCCGTTGTGGAACAAAAGGCCGGCCAAGGAAGTGCCCCTTTCCCGGGCCGACGTGAAGGACATGCAAAGGTTGTTGGCGGCCAAGGGGTTCGATTCGGGCGGTAGCGACGGCGTGATCGGGCCGAATACGCGAAAAGCCATCAAGGCCTATCAGAACCAAATCCACCTGCCGGCCGACGGATACCCGACCATCGGCCTGCTCGAAAGACTCCGCGGCCCCCGGGGTTGATTTTTAACAATTCGGTGGCCGAAATGGACCCCAACGGCGCCATCCCTGGGTGGTTAAAATCGCCCGATAAACCACAAGATAACGTTATTTGCCTTTCAGGCTAATACCAGATATTGAATATGATGAAGTCTATTGCCGGGCGGGAATTTATCATGAGCGACGTTTGGACCGGGCTAAGGTGGGTTTCTTTTGCTCTCTGCGCCCTTGTCCTTTCGGCCTGCGCCGAAACGGAGTTTCTCGTCCATTCTGCAAAGCGGGTGTCGGGTATAGTTAGCGGACCGGCCGAACCCGGTTTTAAGATCGGCCAGCCCTATCAAATCCAGGGTGTTTGGTACTATCCGGCGGAAAATTACCAATTCGACGAAACCGGCATCGCGTCATGGTATGGGGCTCAGTTCCATGGCCGGCGAACCGCCAACGGCGAAGTCTACGATATGAATTCGTTGACGGCAGCGCACCGGACCCTGCCGATGCCCAGTTTCGTCCGCGTCACCAATCTTGAAAACGGCCGCAGCCTGATCCTCAAGGTCAACGACCGGGGGCCATTCGCCCGCGGACGGATCATCGACATTTCGCGCCGTGGGGCACAACTGCTTGGTTTTCACAGTACCGGCACGGCCAGGGTGCGGGTTCAGATCATGGCCGACAAAAGCCGGGCCCTGGCGGCGAGAATGAGGTCCCGTTTGCAATTGGCCGATGTCGGAACGCCGATCACCGTCGAACGCCTGCCGAAGCCGAAAGTCAAAACCGAAACCTTGGCGCCGCCACCCGGCGCCGCCGTCGCTTCCGGGGTGGCGGGGCCGTCGGCGGCCGACGAAATCCGCCAGAACCCGCCCGTCCAGGTTCGCCCGGAGGGCACGGAAACGGCGTCGGCGCCTCCCGGCATCGTTACCTTGAAGCCCGTCCGCACGACCAATCTTTTCATCCAGGCTGGTGCCTTTGGCCGCTTCGAAAATGCCAACAAGGTCAGAGCCCGGCTGTCGCCGGTGGGGCCGGTCAAGGTGAGTTCGGTATTGATCAACGGGCGCGACCTTTTCCGTGTCCGTGTCGGCCCCTTGTCCAGCGTCGCCGAGGCCGACCGCATGCTCGAAAGGGTGACCCGGGCCGGATATCCAGACGCCCGCATCGTCGTTGATTAGGCTTTACACCGCCCGTCGCCACCCGGCGGATGATTGGGCACCGGGTGGGGTCATCCTTCGCCTTGCCGTGGTCACAATCCGGTGCTACCAACGTGTCCGATTCCGTCATGCGAAGAAAATGATTCGGGGATGACAAATGTTGGCTAAGCGACCGAAGCGCCTTTTATCCGCTCTCCGGGCCGCTTTTAGGATCGTCCTTTTCCTTTCCCCGCTCTTGTTCGGTTTTTTACCGCCGGCCTTGGCCATCGAAACCATAGCCAAGCAGGCCTTCCTGATCGACATGACCACTGGCGAGGTGCTGTTCGAAAAGAACGCCGATCAACCGATGGCGCCGGCGTCGATGAGCAAGATGATGACCGCCTACATGATTTTCGAGCGTCTTCGGGACGGCAGCCTGACTTTGGAGGACACCTTTACCGTCAGCGAAAACGCCTGGCGCAAGGGGGGGGCGAAAAGCGGTGGTTCGACGATGTTCCTGGAACCGGGAAAACGGGTCAAGTTGGAAGACCTGCTTCGCGGCATCATCGTGCAGTCGGGTAACGATGCCTGCATCGTCGTTGCCGAAGCTCTGGCCAGCAGCGAGGCCGCATTCGCTGAGAAAATGACCGTTCGGGCAAAGGAATTGGGCCTCCAGAACACCGTCTTCAAGAACGCCACCGGCTGGCCCGACCCCGAGCACCTGACCACGGCCCAAGACTTGGCGTTGCTAGCCAAGCGGACGATCACCGATTTCGCCGAGTATTACCACTACTACGCCGAAAAGGAATTCACCTACAACACCATCCGCCAGATCAACCGCAACCCGCTTTTGTACAAGAACATCGACGCCGATGGGCTGAAAACCGGCCATACCGTGGAGTCCGAGTATGGCCTCACAGCATCGGCGACAAATGGCGACCGTCGCCTGATCCTGGTGGTCAACGGGTTGGCGACGAAAAAGGACCGCAGCCGCGAACCCGAACGGCTTTTGAACTGGGGGTTCAGGGATTTCAACAATTACCGGCTTTTTTCCGCCGGCGAGGAAGTGACCGAGGCCGACGTCTGGCTGGGAAAGGAAGACAAGGTGCCGCTGGTCATCGAACGCGAGATGCTGCTGACCATAGCCCGCAAGGCGCGGCACAAGATGAAAGTGACGGTGACCTTCGAAAATCCCATCCCGGCCCCCATCGCCAAGGGCGATCCGGTGGCCAAGCTGGTGTTGACGGTCCCCGGCCGCGATAAGCTCGAGGTGCCGTTGCTGGCTGGCGCGGCGGTCGAGCGCCTGGGTCTGTTCGGGCGCTTAGGCACGGCCCTGAAGGCCATACTCTGGGGTGAATCCGGGTGAGGGGCGTGAAGCCCCCCCCGATGAGCAGAAAATTTATCACCCTCGAAGGCGGCGAGGGGGCCGGCAAAACCACCCAAATCAAATTGTTGGCGGATGCCCTCAAGGCCGGCGGCCTTGATCCGATAATCACCCGCGAGCCCGGCGGTTCACCGGCGGCCGAAGTTATCCGAAGCCTTTTGGTTGAAGGCGCCGTTGATCGCTGGCAACCGATGACCGAGGCGCTGCTCAATTTCGCCGCCCGCCTGGAGCACGTCCAGGCAACCATAGAACCGGCGTTGGCGGCGGGGCGATGGGTCTTGTGCGACCGATTCGCCGATTCCACCGTCGCCTATCAGGGTTACGGCCACGACCTAGGCCGGGCCGTCATCGACGAACTCCATAGGCTGGTGCTTGGCTATTTTCAGCCCGACCTCACCGTCATCCTCGATATTCCGGTCGCCGAAGGCCTGGCCCGGGCGACGAACCGGGAACGGGCCGAAGGCTCCAGGGAAGACCGCTACGAGCACATGGACGAAGGCTTTCACCAGCGGCTTCGGGACGGTTTTCTCGATATCGCGCGGCGCAATCCGGAACGCTGCGTCGTCATCGACGCCGCCCAGGAACCGGATAAGGTGCAAGCGGAAATCCGCGCCGTGGTCGGCCAACGCCTGAAGGTGGCGTGGGCATGAAGGATCTCCTGCCGCCACGGGAAAACCCCGATCTCCGGGGCCACGAAGAAGCCGAGAAAATCCTTTTGGACGGTTTCCACGGCGGCCGTCTGGCCCACGCCTGGCTGATTTCGGGGCCGCGGGGGATCGGCAAGGGGACCCTGGCCTACCGGTTTGCCCGTTACGTCCTCGTCCACGGCGGCCCTGGTTCCGCCGCGGAGCCGGAAACGGGGCCCGGACTTTTCGGCGACGAGACGCCGGCCGACGGCGCCGGGTCCCTGCACGGGTCCCTGTATGTGGCGCCGGAAAATCCGGTTTTCCGCCGCATCGCCGCCGGCGGTCATGCGGATTTCATCGGCGTCGAGCGCACCCTTAACGACAAAGGCAAGCTCCGCAGCGAGATCGTCGTCGACGATGTCCGCGCCGTCGGCCGGTTTTTTTCGATGACGCCGGGCGAGGGCGGTTGGCGGGTGGTGGTCATCGACAGCGCCGACGAGATGAACACCAGCGCCGCCAATGCGGTGCTGAAGGTGTTGGAAGAACCGCCGGCCCGGGCGCTGCTGCTGCTGGTCAGCCACAACCCCGGGCGCCTGCTGGCGACGATCCGATCACGCTGCCGCAAGCTGGCCTTGCAACCGCTCCCCGGGGAAACCGTCGAGAAGCTGATAGCCGAGGCTTTGCCGGATCTCGATGCCGGGGACGCTTCGTCGCTGGCATCTCTCGCCGACGGCAGCCCCGGACGCGCCCTGGCCCTTGCCGCCGAAGGCGGGCTTGAGATTTACCGCGCCATGACCGGCCTGTTGGAAACGCTTCCCCGGCTTGATATCCCGGCCCTTCACGCCTTCGGTGCCCGGCTCGGCAAGGCCGGTGCCGACGAGGCCTTCCGCACCGCCTCAAACCTGCTCCGCTGGTGGCTGGCGCGGTTGATCCTGTCGGCTTCGGGGGCGATGGCGGCGGACGGGCTGACCGACGATGAAAAGGCGCTGATGGATCGCCTCGGCCAAGCGGTGGGCCTTGATCGCTGGTTTGAGGTGTGGGAAAAGATCAACCGCCTGCTGGATAAGACCGAACACGCCAATCTGGACCGCAAGCAGGTGGTTTTGAACGTGTTCTTGACCCTCGAAAACGCCGTCAGTCGGTAAAATTTCCCAGCCGCCTGTTTTCGATCCCTCGTGCCCCCAGAGATGGCCGTCATGTCCAAGCGCTATTACGTCACGACGCCGATCTATTACGTCAACGACGACCCGCACATAGGCCATGCCTATACGACACTGGCCTGCGACGTGTTGGCGCGGTTCAAGCGCCTGGACGGGTTCGAGGTCAAGTTCCTGACCGGCACCGACGAACACGGCCAGAAAGTCGCCAAATCGGCCGCCGCCGCCGGCATCGACACCCAGGAATTCACCGACAAGGTTTCACGGAACTTCCGCGATCTGGCGGATTTCATGAACTACAGCCACGACGATTTCATCCGCACCACCGAGGAACGCCATATTCGCTCAAGCCAGGCCATTTGGCGCCGCTTGGTCGATAATGGCGAGATCTACCTCGACTCCTATGCCGGCTGGTACGCCGTCCGTGACGAGGCTTTCTACACCGGGGACGAGTTGATCACGGACGCCGACGGCAATAAGGTCGCGCCCTCGGGGGCCGAGGTCGAATGGGTGGAGGAGCCAAGCTATTTCTTCCGGCTTTCGGCGTGGCAGGACCGATTGTTGGAATTCTACGACGCCAACCCGGATTTCATCCTCCCCAAGACGCGCCGCAACGAAGTCGTCAGCTTCGTTTCCGGTGGGCTTAAGGACCTCTCGGTTTCCCGCACCACCTTCAAATGGGGGGTGCCGGTGCCGGGCGACGAAGATCACATCATGTACGTGTGGCTGGACGCCTTGACCAACTACATCACCGGCGTCGGTTTTCCGGAAACCGATAGCGGTGAATACGCGACCTTCTGGCCGGCCGACCTGCACATGGTCGGCAAGGACATCCTGCGCTTCCACGCCGTCTATTGGCCGGCGTTCCTGATGGGCGCGGGGTTGGCGCCGCCCCGGCACGTTTTCGCCCACGGCTGGTGGACCAACGAGGGCCAGAAAATATCGAAATCGCTCGGCAACGTCATCGACCCGGTTGAACTGGTGGATAAATACGGCCTCGATCAGGTGCGCTATTTCCTGCTCCGCGAGGTCCCGTTCGGCAACGACGGCAACTTCGCCCATCAGGCCATGGTCAACCGCATGAACGGCGAGCTGGCCAACGATTACGGCAACCTGGCGCAACGGGTTCTGTCGATGATCAACAAGAATTGCCAGGGCAAGGTGTCGGAACCGGGGAACATGACCGGCGACGACGAAGGGTTCCTGGGGACTGCGCACGGGCTGATCGGCCAGGTCCGGGATGCCATGGAGGTGCAGGCCTTCCACGAGGGGCTGGAAGCCGTCTGGGCGGTGGTCCGCGCCGCCAATGCCTATATCGACGGCCAAGCGCCGTGGAAACTGGCCAAGGAAGACCCGGCGCGCATGGGCACCGTGCTTTACCTGCTTGCCGAAACCATCCGTCACCTGGCGATCCTGACCCAGCCCTTCATGCCCGATGCCTCGGCCCGGCTGCTGGACCAGTTGGCGGTGCCCGAAGACGCCCGCACCTTTGCCTGCCTCGGCCCTGATCATGCGCTGAAGGCGGGCACGGAACTGCCGAAGCCGGAAGGCGTTTTCCCGCGCTATGAAAACGGCGAAAAGGCGGAGGAGGGGGATTAATGCTCGTCGACAGCCACTGCCATCTGGACTTCCCCGATTTCGACGGCGAGTTGGACGACGTCGTCTGCCGCGCCCATGAGGCCGGAATCGGCCACATGCTGACCATCTGCACCCGGGTCACCAAGTTCGACGCCGTTCGGGCGATCGCCGAAAAATACGACAACGTTTTCTGCACCGTCGGCGTCCATCCCCACAACGCCGAGGATGAACCGGAAGTAACGGCGGAACACCTGATCCGCCTGGCCGAGCATCCGAAGGTGGTGGGCTTCGGCGAAACCGGCCTCGATTTCCACTATGACAACAGCCCCCGGGACGTCCAGGAACGGTCCTTTCGCGCCCATATCCGGGCGGCCCGCGAAACCGGCCTGCCGCTGGTGGTCCATAACCGCGATTCCGACGCCGATATGGCCCGGATCCTCAACGAAGAGCATGAAAAAGGCGCCTTCCCGGGCCTCATCCATTGTTTCGGCGGCGGCCGGGAATTGGCCGACAGCGTGCTCGGAATCGGTTTTTTCATTTCCTTTTCAGGCATCGTTACCTTCAAAAAGGCCGATGACCTGCGCCAGATCGCCGGCGCCGTTCCTGTCGACCGCATTTTGGTCGAAACCGACTCGCCCTATCTGGCGCCGGTACCGAAGCGGGGCAAGAGGAACGAGCCTGCCTTCACCGCCTTCACCGCCGCCCAAGTCGCCGAGGTCAAGGGCATGGCGTTGGAGACCTTTACACAGGCGACGACGGAAAACTTCTTTCGTCTGTTTTCGAAGGCGCAACCCGGAGCAGGGGCATGAAGGCGACGATCCTGGGCTGCGGGCCGTCGAGCGGCGTCCCCACCGTCGCCGAAGGGTGGGGGGCATGCGATCCCGAAAATCCCCGAAACCGGCGTCTCAGGCCGTCGATCCTGGTCGAAAACGGGGCCACGACGGTGTTGGTGGACACTTCGCCGGACCTGCGCCAGCAGCTTTTGAATACCGGCACGCGCCACTTGGACGCGGTGTTATACACCCACGGACACGCCGACCACCTGCATGGCATTGACGACCTTCGGGGCGTCAACAGGGCGATGAACGCGCCGCTGGACGTCTACGGCGACGCCGCCACCCTCGGCGACATCAAGCAGCGCTTCGAATACACGACGACGCCGCTGCCTCCGGAAGCCGATATCTATTACAAGCCGGTCCTCAACATGCACGAGATCGCGGCCGGCGACCGCATCGCCGTCGGCGACATGGAAATCCTGACCTTCGATCAGGACCACGGCTATTCCCGCACTCTGGGCTACCGGTTCGGCCCCATCGGCTTTTCCACCGACTTGCTGGACCTGCCTGACGAATCCTTCGCGGCCCTGGAAGGCGTGACGGTGTGGATCATCGGCACTTTTTCATTGACCCCCCATACCACCCACGCCCATGTGGGCAAGGCGCTGGAATGGATCGGGCGGGTCAAGCCGCAGTGCGCCGTGCTTACCCATCTTGGCCCATCCGTCGACTACGCCGAATTGTCGGAACGCCTGCCCGACGGCGTCGAAGCCGCCTACGACGGCATGGCGATCGAGGCCCCATAAGGTCTTATGGGGATTGAAGGCCGGGGGTTTAGGCAATACCTTGAGATAGCGCGAAGGTGCAGACGTTCCGGTCCACCCGTCCATTCAATCCCAGGGGGGTAGATGCCGTTTCATGGCAGATTCGAATTCACCGAAAAAACCCGGCACAAACTGCTATCTCAAGCGGTGGGGGTAAGGCTTCTGAGCCAGGCCAACGACCTCAAGCGGACGCCCGAAGCGCTGGCTAAGGCGGCGCCGTGAGAAGGAGCGTTTGCGGGGCCGCAAAATGCCTCCCGGGGCGATCCCCGGCGCTGACTCCGGCGATTAACCTGCGGCTGCGGACGGGGAAATGAGGGGCCGCGGCAACCCGGCAAAATAACAAAAGAAATATCATATAACATATTGAAAACTAAATAACTTATATAATTTACCATAATATACATTATGCGATAAATAGATATTCACACCAATTCCGGGCGTTCGGGACGGGTACGCGGATACGACCGTTCCCGCCCCATGCTTACGCATTTCCGGAAAATATCTCTACTAGTAGAGATATATCGTAGGCATGGGAATATTGTTTTTGCTGTGTATCCAACCGCCCCGGTCGGCTATGAACATTGGCGGACGACGGCAGCGGCCTGTGGCGTCGTGAAACGAGGAATAATGTGACCAAGCACGCGATCGACGACCTGCTCGAAATCATGTCCCGGCTTCGCGATCCCGACGGCGGCTGCCCCTGGGACGTGGAACAGACCTTCGCCACCATCGCCCCGCACACCATCGAGGAAGCCTACGAGGTCGCCGACGCCATCGAGCGCGGCGACATGGTTGCGTTGAAGGACGAGCTCGGCGATCTGCTGTTTCAGGTCGTCTTCTATGCCCAAATGGCCAATGAAGATGGCGTTTTCGACTTCGATGCCATCGTCGCCGCCATCGCCGACAAGACCACCGTCGGCCATCCGCAGGGCGAAGGGACCCGCATGGGGCCCGTCTGCAACCAGGACCAGTACGAGGGCGTGCTCGGTTGGATGGAGAGGGGGTCCGAAGGAGGCGCCCGCCTGATTGCGGGGGGAAATTCTCTTCGGGACGAAGTTGGCGGCGGCAAGGGCTTCTATCTGGCGCCCACCGTTTTCGCGGATGTGGACCCCGCCTCGGCCATCGCCCAGGAGGAGATCTTCGGCCCCGTGTTGGCGGTCATTCCCTTCGACGAGCCGGAGGAGGCGCTGCAGATTGCCCATTCGACCCCCTACGGTTTGGCGGCCGCGGTCTGGACCCGCGATGTTGGCCGCGCCCTGTCCATGGCGCGGGATCTCAGGGCCGGAACGGTGTGGGTGAATGCCTACAACCTCTACGACCCGGGACTCCCCTTTGGCGGTTT
>Ga0207966_1001750_pt1 | contig 11638 bp, 13 predicted proteins | sample Knorr_S23_td_NAD_FD_185611 | JGI IMG/M metagenome (GOLD analysis project Ga0207966, IMG submission 185611) | Marine microbial communities from Southern Atlantic Ocean transect - Knorr_S23_td_NADW_ad_2500m_LV_B (SPAdes) (version 2) | ecosystem: Environmental > Aquatic > Marine > Oceanic | place... | reverse complement strand
CAGCAAACATTCATGGAAGGGACATTTTGTGGCCATGGCTAAATAAACACTGGAAAAAATTAGTTAGAAAGTTTGGGGTTGGAAACCCACTGGCGAACAGGATTGTTGCTAGTATTGGTCCAGTCATCAATGATAAGCAGGAAAAGGAAGTTCGTAACTTTTTCAAGAAAAATCCAATGCCTGGCACTGAGCGCATATTAGAGCAAACATTAGAGAGAGTCAGAATAAGATCAAAATTTTTGCGACGCATCAAAAAAGAATTCGTATAATTATATGAATAGAAGCGAAGTGCACTAAATGGTTTTTTGGAGAAAGAAATCTATTGTGATTGCAGAAATTATCATAGTAGCAGCAGTATTATCTGCAATAACTATGGTATCTTTTCCACAAATAGATGAACATACAATGTCACAAATTGTATGTTTGGAGGACAATGACGGATTGAATCGTAATGATTGCGTGATATTTGTGGATGCAGTATACGAACCAGAGAACAATATCGTTAAAATTACTTACAGCGACAATTCTAAAATGACTAGTCTTGTTATTCTTGAGATTTTAGGTATGGAAGAAACGTTCCATAAAGAATTTTCACAACAATCATTTGTGGAAATTGTCCAATTTGATTCTGTACCAAAATACGGCTGGGCAACAATGCCAGTGACATTTTTTTTAGAACATGAAGAACTTGGGCTAGTTGGTTTAAAAACTGAGATTCATCCATATGATGAACCAAAGCCCAAAGTTATCTATAGTAAAATTAGTCATTCTGATTGGTCAAAATTACTGTCACTCAAACCAGAATCTTAGTGAATCAATAGATCTATAAGCTATTAGAGCCTCTATTTTCTAGATTGACTGAAGAATTTGTAAAATGGTGGAAAGGTTTTGGGAAAGACCTTGAAGAGGATATTGAGGCAAATTCCTGAGTGTTAAAGTCATTTGATAGTTATACAACAATTACGTTGACTAAAAAGAGAACAAGAACTAAAAAGTATAGTTGTGAGATTTAGTATGGGATATTTCTAATGCGACAACATGAGATAAACAAAAGAAAAAAGGGAAAACAACTCCGTAGAAAATCGGCTAAATCACAAGTGGAAAAAAAATTCAATCGACGATACAAAGGCAAGAGAAGATCCTGATCTTAGCATAAATCATTCATTGGAGTTGATTTAATTCCTAAGACTAGAAAACATTCCTAATCCAAAGTTAGTTGCAAGGAACCAAAATGCGACAGTCATAACAACTAACCCAATAGCCCAACCTATGTTTTTTTTGTTATAGCTAATCCAGTCCTTTTTATCCATAGTATATTTAGAAAATCAATAATCAGTTAAAATGCTTCGTTATAGCCTTAGAAGAGCCTCAAAAGCGGCTGATATTGTATTCCAGAAGTTAATACAACCTAATGGTTAAAACTTCTGATATTTATTGAAGAAAAGAGGTATAACTATAGTTGGACTTATCATCTGATTTGAAAAAGGCAAAGCGTGGCGCAATAGCAAAGTCTATTTCTATTATAGAAAATGACGAAAAAGAATCAAGAAAGTTAATTAAAAAAATATTCAAAACTTCTGGCAAGTCCATAGTAATAGGCATCACCGGTCCAGCAGGTGCAGGCAAATCATCATTGATAGATAAAACATCAATCCAATTGAAAAAATTAGGTATGAAGCCGGCGGTTTTGGCAATTGACCCTACAAGTCATATTTCAGGCGGTGCAATACTTGGTGACAGGGTACGGATGACAGAGTCAACAGACTCTGGAACATATATCAGGAGTATTGCATCAAGGGGTGCAGTAGGTGCAGTTTCTAGATCAATAAGAAACAGCGTACGAGTATTGGAATATGCAGGATTTAATCCCATAATTATCGAAAGCGTTGGTGCAGGTCAGACAGAGATAGAAATCTCCAACATTGCTGACATTACGGTTGTAGTTTTTAACCCATACACTGGTGATAGCATTCAAACCATAAAAGCTGGAATAACCGAAATTGGTGACATTTACCTTGTTCATAAGAGTGACCTAGACGGTGCATCACAATTATTTCAGTCAGTTCAAGACTTCATTGGAACTGTGGAAAAAAACCCATTAATTCTTCAGGTATCATCAAAGACAGGAAAAGGAATTTCTGAATTTATAAAAGAACTGAAAAAACTCATGACGAAAAAGAAAAAGGATAAAAAATTATTAGAAAAGCAGAAACTTGCCAAAGAACTTGATGACATTATTTTAAACAATATTAGCCAAAAAGTATCTTCAATACTTCATTCAAGCAAATCTTATTCCGAATATCTTAAAAAAGTACAGGAAAAAAAGATAGACCCATTTGAGGCAGCTGATAATATATCTAAAAGCATACTAAAGTGACTATAATGGTAAAAGAAAAAATAAAACCAAAACAGTTTGTTACTGATTCTAACATTCCAGTAAAACCTGTTTATTATGGGCAAACAAAAAATTCCAAAAAAGATGAGCCAGGAAAATATCCGTTCACACGTGGAATTCATCCTGGAATGTACAGAGAGAGACTATGGACAATGCGTCAATATTCAGGGTTTGGAGACGCTGCACAAACCAACAAGCGTTATAGATACATGTTAGAGAACGGGCAAACCGGTCTTTCAATGGCATTTGATTTACCCACACAGATTGGTCATGATCCAGACTCATCATACGCTGAGGGTGAAGTTGGAAAAGTTGGTGTATCAATCGCATCCCTGAAGGACATGCAAACTGTGTTTAGCGGAATCAACCTTGGAAAGGTTTCAACATCAATGACAATCAACGCAACAGCATCTACACTTTTGGCATATTATATCACTGTAGGAAAATTGCAAGGAATATCTAGCAATAATCTTAGAGGTACTACACAAAACGATATATTGAAAGAGTATATTGCTAGAAATACCTACATTTATCCACCACAGCCCTCGATGAGGCTGATAGGTGACATGATTGGTTATTGTGCAAAACATGTACCTCAATGGTATCCAATTTCTATCTCAGGTTATCATATGCGCGAAGCTGGTTCAACTGCTGTGCAAGAAATTGCATTTACCATTGCAAATGCAATTGAATATATTCAAACATGCATAGACCGTGGATTAAAGATTGATGACTTTGCACCCAGACTTTCATTTTTCTTTTGTTGTACGATTGAATTTTTCGAGGAGATTGCAAAGTTTAGAATTGCACGCAAAGTTTATGCAAAAATTTTAAAGGAAAGATTTCATGCAAAAAATCCTAAATCTTTGCAGCTAAGATTTCACACTCAGACAAGTGGTGAATCATTAACAGCTCAACAGCCAGATAATAATATTGTTCGTGTTGCAATCCAGGCAATGGCAGCAGCTCTTGGTGGCACACAGTCTCTTCATACAAATTCAAAGGATGAAGCTTTGGCGCTTCCCTCACAGGAAGCAGCAAAGATTGCATTGCGAACGCAACAGATTATTGGGTATGAAAGTGGAATTACAAAGACAATTGATCCAATGGCTGGCTCTCATTACATAGAGTCACTCTGTGATCAGATTGAGGAACAGACATGGTACTATCTCAAAAAAATTGACAAAATGGGTGGTGCACTAAAGGCAATTGAAAAAGGATTTTTTCAATCTGAGATTAGACAAAATGCATATCGGCTTAAAAAAGAAGTTGATAGTAATGAGCGTGTATTGGTTGGCGTTAACAAATTTGATGAGAAATCTGAGAAAAAACAGAACCTTCTACGAATTGATGATTCGTTAGGGAAAAAGCAGGAAAGATCTATTAAGAAACTTCGAAGCTCACGTGACAATAAAAAAACACAATATGCATTATCAAAGATGCAGAGGGCTGCTGAAACTGATAAAAATCTCATGCCTTTCATTTTAGACGCTGTTCAGGCATATGCAACCACAGGTGAAATCAGTAATACATTCAGAGAGGTTTTTGGCCAATATAGGCCAAAAGAGGTGTTTTAATTTGAAAATTGACCATATAGCAATTGCCGTGGAAGATGTTGAAAAATCTACCAAGGACTATCAAGAGGCATTTGATGTAAAAGATGTAGAGTTTGAAACTGTGGAATCAGAAGGAGTTAAAGTTGCAATCCTTCATCTAGAAAATGCAAACATTGAGTTGATGGAACCTACAAACGACTCGAGTCCAATTAAGAAATTTTTAGAAAAACGTGGAAGTGGATTGCATCATATTGCGCTTGAAACAAAAAACATTGCAGATGAAGTAACTAGAATGGAAGGCTGTGGCATACAGTTTTTGGGAAAGATTAGATCTGGTTCTGCTGGAACTAAAGTTACATTCATCCATCCAAAGTCATTAAGCGGTGTTTTAACTGAGCTTTGTAGCAAACCATAGAGACATGAACCAAAAATTCATTCTACATACATTACTTTTTTCTGTAATTGTTAGTCTTACATTAACACCTGCATTCGCAGAAATAGAATTTGATTCAGGACCATTACAAGAAAAACCATTAGACCAAAGAGAACAAGAAGATCAAGACACTGTTGATATTTGGATATACGCAATAGCTCTAGTTATAGCTTTTATCATCATTAGAGTTGCTGTTAAAATTATAAAAAAACGTATGAAACCAAAAAAAGATTAGCGTACAGGTAATCCGTCAAAACAATCAGCACACAAGTCATCATGTGTTGTTAATCCTTTGGGCATCTTTAGTCCACGTTTTCTACAATCTGAAACTGAAAATTTTAGAGCAAATCTACCAAGATCTTTTTTGCATTTATAACAAAGATGTTTTCCCTCAATAAGAAATCTAAGATTTAATCTGCCTAACGCAGGCAAATTAACAATTTTAAAAAATAGCATCATATTTACAAGAAACTTATTTTCTTTCATGTACTCATCAAGCTCCTGTCTTTGACCATCAGTTACGAACTGGATAATTTTTTTCCACTCATCCTTTAGATACTCGATATATTCCTTAACTTTTTGTGAACCTTCATCTGTTGTGTTAAAATAGTATTGTGTCTGTCCCCAAATTCCCTTTCCTTCAACAGCTTCTATTAACTTACTTTTCATCAAAAACTCTAAAATTTTTTCTACCTCGTCTTTATCCAGATTGCTCGTTTGTTTTACATTTTTGATAGTTCTTCCTCCACCCTCAACTGCACCTAAAACCTTCATATCATCAACTTGAAAATTCATGCAAATTCTGTAAATTTGCCATTTTAAAACTTGTCTAGACCTTTGGTGATGGTTTTTACATTACTATGTATGATTTAACATATGGATAGTTGTTCAAGCGGCGGTACCGCATATAGACATGGAAAAACATACGAGGAATGTAAACAGATGGCAGAAAATTTTACAGCGGAGATTAAGCCCATCATTGAAAAAAATGGTAAATTACTTTGGTCTGAACTATTGGAAAAAGTGAAACATGATGAGCTGGTCTACAAACTGACACTCAAGTATCTTAGACGTGATGGGTTTGACATTGGCAATAATAAGATGCCAGAAATCAAAAAAATCTGATCGCTTTTTAGCGCTAACTTTTGAATTTACAATTTTTTAGGAATGCCTCAACATTTTGATTAATAAAGATTTTGCAAGTTTTGAAATTGGCACTAGAGTTAAATAGCCTAATTCTATGATAATTTTGTTGAAAAGGAAGCCAGTACTACTACTAGGTAGTTTGTTTGCGGTATCATTAATTTTCGCAATGATGCCTGATGCAACTGCTGATGTTGATGCTGGCGTTGGCGAATTTACACTCGGTGAAGTTCTAGATGAATCAATTGGATGGTTCATTGTTGTAGGCCTCGGTGCAATCTTTGCAGGCGTAATTTCAGCCGAAATTAAACTTGAGGAAAAATACCTTGGTCACGTTCAAAACTCAGAGTGGTTTAACACTGCTGGTAGAATTATCAAGACAGGTTTAACGGCAGCAGCAATCGTATCTGCTTGGACTTGGGCAGCAACACTGCTTCAATCTTCGACTGTAGCGTATCTTTACGGTATAAGCGGACCATTCTGGTATGCTGCTGGAGCAACAATTCAGGTTCTTTTGTTCGGAATTTTGGCAATTGAGCTCAAACGTAAGGCACCAAATGCTCACACTTTCTTAGAAATTATTAGAGCAAGATTTGGTGATGGTACTCATAAAATTTTCTTAGGTTTTGCATTAACATGTAACATGATTGTAACTGGTATGCTTCTACTTGGAGGCGCAGCAGTTGTAAACGGTCTAACAGGAATGGACATTACAATTGCAGCATTTTTGATTCCAGTAGGCGTCATGGTTTATACGCTGGTAGGCGGTCTAAAGGCCACATTTGTAGCAGATTATATGCACACTGTAATCATTTACATTGTAATTCTTACCTTCGTTGCTATGGTATTCTTCATCAGTCCAGTTACGGGCGGAGTTGAAGGAATGTATGAAAAACTTGCAGCCGCAGCTGACTTGAATCCAGTTATGAGCCCAACATTCTCAGCAGATGGTGTAGTTGAAAGTGATCCAAGCACATATGGTAATGCTATGGGTGCATATCTAACAATGGCTTCTGCTGGTGGGTTAATCTTTGGTGTTATCAATATTGTAGGAAACTTTGGAACTGTCTTTGTAGACCAGGCTTACTGGCAACGTGCAATCGCTGCACAGCCAAGCTCCACTGTAAGAGGCTTCTTACTAGGAGGAATGTGCTGGTTCTCTATTCCATTCACACTAGCAACAACTATGGGCTTAACTGCTGTAGCGCTTGGTGTATCGCTTACGCCAGAGCAGGTGCAGCTCGGACTTACTGTCCCAGCAGCCGCATCAGTAATGATGGGCGAAGTTGGCGCAATCATGGTTTTGGTAATGTTATTCATGGCTGTAACTTCAGCAGGCTCTGCTGAACTAATCGCAGTATCTTCTTTGATTACTTATGATGTATACAGAACATACAAGAACCCAGCAGCAACTGGAAAACAACTATTGAAAGTTTCACGAACAGTTATTGTGATATTTGGACTTGGTATGGGTGTATTAGCTGGAATATTACTAGGCATGGGATTAAGCTTAGGATTTGTATACTTAGCAATGGGCATCTTAATCGGCTCTGCTGTAATTCCAATTGCATTAACAATTACTTGGAGTAAAACTTCTCGTGCAGGTGCAGTAGCAGGCGCACTTGTCGGTGTAATGTTAGCATTACTTACCTGGACTAGTGTTGCAGCATCAGAGGCTAATGGAGTTGTTGATATTGCTTCTCTTGGAGGAGCATTCCCAATGTTATATGGTAACGTTGTAGCAATCTTGTCATCTGGCTTCATCTGTATAGTAATCAGTTTGGCTCAGAACAAGAAATATGACTGGGCACAAATGAATACTCATATGAAAATTGTTGAAGGTGACATGTCTGAACAGGTTAAAGCAGAAATTGCCCAAGCCGCTCAGGATGAAGAGACATTAAAGAAGGCTTTCAAATTCAGCGTTAAGGGTGGCGGTATTTTGACTATAATTTGTGTGGTAATTTGGCCATTGCCATTGTTCTTCTCTGGCTATGTCTTTGACATTGGCTTCTATGGAATGTGGGTAGGCATCGCAATCGTTTGGGTATCAATCGCAGCATTCACCATCATCTGCATGCCAATATACGAGGCACGAGGCGGATTCGCCAAAGTCCTTGGTGGCAAAAAAGAGACTAGTTAACCACTAGTAAGATTATAAAGCACATTATCTGGTTTTTACTATGGCTTCGTGTAACGGCTGCGGTGAAGCATTAGGCTTTAAGAAATATAGGTTCAACAAATTATGGAAAATTAGAGGCTATTACTGCAAAGCCTGTATGCTGAGAGTTGGTGATGACTGGGAAAAACACGGCAGAGTAACGATTCCAATGGTCCCTTGTGATTTGTGCCAGACTGAATTTTATTTTCTAACACCTGCATGGCAGGGAAGTAAACAAAGGCGTTTCTGTGGTGTATGTTATAGGACTGCAATAAGTGGCATACTTCCGGACAAAAACAAGGGTGAGGCACCTGGAAAGATGCCATACTCAATGATGATCTTTGCTGGTCTGGGTGCGGTAATGATGGTTCTTGGAATGGTGTTTACTTTGGTTGGAACAGCATCCGGTGATATGAATTTGGTTAACGTTTTGTTTGGTGCATTTACAACTGCAGCAGGCTTTATGTTATTGAGACGTACATTGCGCAATAGGCGCTTGATTGCAGGAGCTTAATACAAACAATAAAGTCTGGCAAGCGATAGCTTCTCAGCAGGATCAACTGTTGCTATTTCACCATCGACTTTTACTTCATATGTTTCAGGATCAACTTCTATCTTAGGCGTCTTATCGTTGTATAACATATCCTTTTTTCCAATGTTACGGCAGTTTTTTACAGGAACAAGCTTTTTCTGAATTTTTAGCTTCTCCTCTAATTTATTATCTAACGCAAGTTGTGACGTAAATGTAACTGACGTTGTCTGCTTTGCTTTTCCAAGTGCGCCAAACATTGGTCTATAGTAAACTGGTTCTGTTGTTGGGATCGATGCATTTGGATCACCCATCAATGCATACGCAATGAATCCTCCTTTGATGATCAACTTTGGTTTGATGCCAAAGAATTGTGGTGTCCAGACGACAATATCAGCAATTTTACCAGGCTCAAGTGAACCAACATATGTAGAAATTCCGTGAGTTATAGCAGGATTGATGGTGATTTTTGCAATATATCGTTTTATTCTAAGATTATCATTTTCTTCAGTTTCTTCAGGCAAACTTCCCTTCATTTTTCTCATTTTATCAGCTGTCTGCCAGTTTCTGGTAGTTACTTCACCAACTCTGCCCATAGCCTGACTATCTGATGACATCATGCTAATTGCACCTATATCATGTAAGACATCTTCGGCAGCAATTGTTTCTGCACGTATTCTTGATTCAGCAAAAGAAACATCTTCTGGAACTGATGGGTTAAGGTGATGACATACCATCATCATGTCAAGATGCTCTTGGAGTGTGTTTACAGTATATGGTCTTGTGGGGTTTGTTGATGATGGCAAGATGTTTGGTTCTCCCGCTATCTTCATAATATCAGGTGCGTGTCCACCCCCGGCGCCTTCGGTATGGTAGGTGTGAATAGTTCTTCCAGCAATTGCCTTAATGGTATCGTCAACATAACCACATTCGTTTAGTGTATCAGTATGAATTGCAACCTGTGTATCAGTTTTGTCAGCAACGTTTAGTGCAGAATTAATAGTGGCAGGTGTTGTTCCCCAATCCTCATGAAGTTTCAAGCCGCATGCTCCAGCCTTAACCTGTTCTAACAACGCTTCTTCTCGAGAGTCATTTCCCTTGCATAAGAATCCAAAGTTTAGGGGATATTCCTCTACAGCTTCAATCATTCTGTGTATGTTCCATTCTCCAGGTGTACACGTTGTGGCGTTTGTACCATCAGCAGGACCAGTACCACCACCAATCATAGTTGTAACCCCATTACAAATGGCATCAATCGCCTGTTGGGGTGATATAAAATGAATATGGCAGTCAATCGTGCCAGGTGTACAAATTGTATGTTCACCAGAAATTATTTCTGTATTTGAAGAAACAATAATGTCAACATTATCCATAACATTTGGATTTCCTGCGTTACCAACGCCCAAGATCTTACCGTCTTTTACTCCAATGTCTGCTTTTATGATACCAAGTACAGGATCAATTATCATAGCATTAGTGATTACTAAATCTGCTGAATCTTTTCGTAATACACCACTAGCTTGACCCAATCCGTCTCTTGCACTTTTACCTCCACCAAAAACTAACTCATCTCCATACTTGATCAGATCTTTTTCTATTTCCATGATTAATTCGGTGTCTGCTAATCTGACTTTGTCACCTACGGTAGGTCCAAACAATGCAACATATCGACTACGTGAAATTTCAAGTGCGTTTGATTCTTCTTCCACATTTTCTGAAATATTTTTAAAATTATTTTCATGTATATTTTTAATCGCTTCCTGTTTCTTGGATTTCAAGTCACCGCTTACCAAACCGCTAAAACCAAAGATTGTTTTGGAACCACCATACTCTACAACCTCAACATGCTTTGATTCTCCCGGCTCAAACCTAACCGATGTACCAGATGGAATGTTGAGATGAAATCCTAGTGCTTTTTCTCTGTCAAATTCTAGTGCCTTGTTTGTTTCAGAGAAATGTGTGTGAGAGCCAACTTGAATCGGTCTGTCTCCGGTGTTTGAAACTTTGAGTTTGATTGTCTTTTTGCCTTTGTTTGCTATGATGTTTCCATCAGTTGGTATGTATTCACCCACGTGTGGTGTTTCAGAGCGCCATCTTGCTAACATATCTATCACACAATTGGGTCATGGACAGTGACTAGTTTTGTGCCATCCTCAAATGTTGCTTCAACTTGAATTGTATGAATAATATCTGTCACACCAGGTAGAACATCACCAGCCGTTAAAACTTTTTTTCCAGAACTCATCAAATCAGAAACTGATTTTCCGTCACGTGCACCCTCTAAAATATGATCAGCAATAAGTGCGACAGATTCTGGATGATTTAATTTTAAGCCTCTGGCTTTTCTTTTTCTTGCAAGTTCAGCAGCCATAAAAACATGTAATTTGTCAATCTCTCTTGGGGTAAGATTCATGCTCAAATTTCTCTTATCCTGTATTTATGTTAAATTAAAAACACTTGACTTACATGATAAGCTAAGTTATAATTCAATTTACTTTCTAAGATTCTAAGATTTTTCAAAACTTTTGTACTTCCTGACCTTTCTATTTTTATGATTCCTCTTTCAGAACAATATAGAATTAACATCAAAAATGCTATAGAACTAATTGATAATACGCTTAAGTTAGTGAAAGACAGTAAAAAGAAATGGAATGAGTATGATAGAAGTTCAGATTTTTTACAAACAGGAAATGGCTTTCTTGATTTTAACATCAAAACCTTAGAAGATATCAGAAAAGAGATAGCAAAAAAACCTTACCAAAAGTTACCCTAATACTTCATTCACTTTCTTTTCAAACATTTTACTACTTGATTACTTGCTATTTTTTATGAAAAGGAAACATAAATTGTACTTAGGAATTATTGCACTAACAATTATTGCTCATATAGTAATTCATCTAGTTTTGGCTGATTAGCAGAGTTTTTAGAGTCGTGACATTTCTATTTTTTATGAATAGACCATGCAAGGACTGTGGTATGCCAATCATGGAAAATAGCTATCGTGGCAGACCAAGAAAATATTGCAAAGTCTGTTATGAAAAAAGTAGTTCCATATACAGAAGACTGGGATTAACCTAATACTTCATTCACTTTCTTTTCAAACATTCACTTTTACATCACAGAGGCAGGAAAACGTAAAATTTGCTAAAAAACTATACGTATACTAAGTCTGATTCAACATTACAAATTGGCACCTTGCCATGCTCTTTCTTATAATCTTCTAAAAGATCTCTTACTCGTTCTTTTGGATTTTCAGTAAATAATCTTTGATAAGTATGGGTTTTTTGTTTACATTCATCATTCTCAAAGTCTGTATCAACACACTTTTCAAATTCTTTCTGAAGACTATCACTTTGTCCAATGTATAACACATTTAGCTTTTTATCATAAAGAACATAGACACCAGATTTGTTTTTTACAA
>Ga0207966_1001749_pt1 | contig 11643 bp, 18 predicted proteins | sample Knorr_S23_td_NAD_FD_185611 | JGI IMG/M metagenome (GOLD analysis project Ga0207966, IMG submission 185611) | Marine microbial communities from Southern Atlantic Ocean transect - Knorr_S23_td_NADW_ad_2500m_LV_B (SPAdes) (version 2) | ecosystem: Environmental > Aquatic > Marine > Oceanic | place... | reverse complement strand
AACCACTTTATTTTATTTTATTATAACGAACCAAGCTTATATTATCAGTTCTTCATTTTTTTGTTATGACCATTTATGGTGACGTTTGGAGAAAAGTTCATGGAACTGTTACTGGCAAACCTGACAAATTTTCTTGGGTGATTGAAAACAAACTTGCTGGCAGTGGAATCCCAACCTCGATAGATGAAGTACAATGGATAATTGAACAAGGCGTAAAATCTATTGTTACTATTAGGGAAGAACCTCTTGCTGACAATTGGATCAAAGATGTGAATTATCTTCATGTAATGTCAAATGATATGGCCGTTCCTGAATTTAATGATCTTACACACGCTGTAGATTTTATTCATCGAAGGATAACCAATAAAGAACCTGTTTTAGTACACTGTCTTGCCGGCATGGGAAGAACTGGCGTTTTACTTGCTTGCTATTTGGTTAAATATCAAAACATGTCTGCGGATGAAGCTACGCAAAAAATTCGCGAGGAAAGACCAGGCTCAATCCAGTCGTATCCACAAGAGGAGATAATTTTTCAGTTTGAAAAATCTCTCCAACGTTAGCTATTCTGGAACTGATTCTGTTACAAGTTTTCCATCAACTATTTTGATGTGAAGAAACTTACTGTCCTTAAAAACAAGTGTTATACCTCCGTCCTTGTCTGGATCTTGCACTTCAAGAAGATCCGCCATTCTTATTCCATCAAACTTTGCCATGCAATCACTCAGGAATTGATGTGGTAACCAGCTTACCATCTTCTATTTTTATAAACATAAATCTATTATCTTTGAAAATCAGTGTAACTCCGTCTTCCTTGTCAGGTTCTTCTACTTCCAAAATGGGTTGCCCCAACAGGCCATCATATTTTGCCATACCAAGTTTTTAAAAAGCCAGTTTATATGCTAACTGATCTTAACTTCAATTTCTTCCGCACGAGTTTTCTCCTGATCTGCTTCAACATATTCATGTTTATTCCATGAAACAAAAACCTCCGCGCCAATTTTGTGGTTACCTATTCCAAGATCAGAGGCACTTACTATTATCGGCTCATTAAAATCAAACAATTCCTTCCGAGTATCTTCCACGGTCAGTTTTACATATGGTTCAAAATTTTTTGCAACCTGAACCCAAATCTTCCGTTCCTTCATTGGATTCACAAGTTTAGGATTCCTAGTCCAAAATATTGATGCCTTTCGGTAGGAATTGATGGGTGACCCAACACCATGTTTTCTTAATCCACCAGAAACAAGTTTAATGCCATATTTTAGCTTGAATTGATTATCATTCTTATCCCATGCTATAGTCCAGTTTTTTTCGTTAAATGCATCACGGATAACACCATTTAATGAAAAAATAACATTTATGGTAATGTTGTCATCCAACGAATACTCGTCTTTGTCTTTAACTAATTCTAAATTTGAAATTGTACTAACCATGTTATTATTTGACAATGATTTATATCCACAATAAGTTCTTTTTCGATCACATGGATGTTCAGATTAGGGATTTAACCAAAAAAGAAGCAAACCTTTCAATAATGAACGGAGATATTGCCGTACTGTATTTAACCCAATATGAGCTACTCAAAAACCCCAACACTGAATTTGCTGGAGTTATTACTAAGCATCCATTAACAAGTGAATTATGGATGCGTGTGGTTTCTAGCAATCCTATAAATGATATAGTCAAAGCTACAGACGCAGCAATCAGTACAACCACCAATTTAAAAAAACTCATAACATCTAAGATCAAAGCAAATTAAAAATGGAATTTTGCCCCAAGTGTGAAACACGCCTAAAAAAAGATACTAATAACTCATCTTTAGTTTGTCCAAAATGTCAATACGTTAAACAAAAATCTAACAAAACTAAGAAAGAAAGATCTCAGGAATCAGACACTGGTCTTCTAGTTATGGAAGAAAACGATATCAAAGAATCCAAGGGACTAGAATCAACTATAAAGATTGACTGTGAAAAATGCCATAACCAAGAAGGAGTATCGTGGGCTTTTCAGACTCGCAGTGCTGATGAACCTGAAACTAAATTTTATAGATGTACAAAATGTAATCACACTTGGCGTGATTACACATAAGTTCAACTTCACATGACAATTATTTGATTAAATTGAAATTTTCTGCTAAAACAAATACATCTAACGAATGGAAAGCAGTAATCTCTGCTATTACAACCTTGGTTGAAGAGGCAACTTTTGAAGCCACTGTAGAAGGTATCTCATTCAGGGGAATGGATCCCTCCCATGTAGCACTGATAGACATCTCTTGGCCCAATTCTGCTTTTGAAAAATATGATTGTGATAGTGACATAAAATTTGGGGTTCGTATAGACGAATTTTCTAAACTAATCAAAAGGGCTGAAAAAAAGGATAGTATAGAAATCAACATCTCTGACGATAATATGTTACTAGTATCAATAGGAAAAAATAAAAAATACAAAATGAGATTAATTGAAAGCTCAGCTTCTGATACACCGCTCCCAAAAATTTCTTATGATTCTAAAATTGGTTTGTCTTCCATTACTCTCGATAAAATATTGGGAGATATTGAAGTCGTCTCAGATTATTTGACCATAAAAGCAGCTTCGAACAATGTTGAATTTTCTGGAAAAGGTGATTCTGGAGAAGCAGAGATTAAACTTGAAAAGGGAATGGAAGGATTGGAAGAGATTTCTGTAACTCAAGAAAGTACTGGAACATACAGCTTAGAATATCTTAATCCCATTGTGAAAGCGGTAGGAAGCACAGCTGGTTCAATAATATGCGAATTTTCTAGTGCTAAACCATTACGTGTTGAATTTAAAGTTGCAAATATTGGAAGAATTCATTTCTATCTGGCGCCACGTGTTGAAAGTTAAGGAATTTATTGATTATTAAAACAGGTATAGCAATTTGAAACTAGTCTTAAAATATGGCGGAACATCGCTTTCATCCCCTAGCGATATTAGAAACGTTGCAAAGAATGTTGCGTCATTAGCCAAAAATAATGAAATTGTTGTAGTCTGCTCAGCCATTGATGGCGTCACCAATGATCTAATTCGAATTTCGACGATGATTGAGCAGAGAAATAAGAACGACACTACTAAAACATTAGATAATGTAATCAAAAAACACAAGCAATTTGCTAATCAAACTATTAAGAGCTCTGCGATTAAAAAACAGTTACTAGAAAAGCTGAACATTGATGTTTTAGAACTACAGGAACTGGTTCGCGGGCTAACATTGTTGAAGGAGGTTTCAACTCGTTCATTAGACTACCTAATTTCTTTTGGCGAACGACTTTCCGACGATTTGGTGTCTTTTTCCTTACAGGATCTAAAAAATAAATCTACAGCGTTAAATGGCAAGGAAGTTGGCATAGTCACTGATTCTAATTTTGGAGAATCTAGACCACTAATGGACACAACTAGAATCCGTATCTCTAAGATACTTGGTTCTCTGTTAGCAAAAAAAATTATACCTGTTGTGGGAGGCTTTGCTGGTGCTGATCAGCACGGCAACATTACAACGTTTGGCAGAGGAGGCTCGGATTATACCGCAACAATAATAGCTTCCTGCATTAATGCGGATGAAATTTGGCTGATGAGCGACGTTGAAGGTCTTATGACAGCTGATCCTAAACTTGTAAAGAATGCTAGACTACTCAACGAGGTTTCTTATGCAGAAGCAATAGAAATGTCGCAGTTTGGTGCAAAACAAATTCACCCAAGAACCTTTGAACCCATACTTTCAAAAAAAATTCCCATGCGGATTCGAAGCACTTTTGACATAAAGAATACTGGAACAATTGTAACTGCATCACCTTCTGAGAGGACAAAAAGAACTGTAAAATGTGTATCTGCAATTCGAAACATCGGTCTTATTGATCTAAGTGGCGGGATAACGTTTGCCGCACCTGGTACTGCAGCAAAAATATTCACAACACTAGCTGAGAAAAATGTCAACGTACTGATGGTTTCTTCCAATCCGTCAGAGTCAAGCCTTTCATTAATTGTTAAGAAATCAGATCTTGAAAAAGCTGTTACTTCACTTGAAATGAATCTATTGGGGAAAACTATCAAAAAAATTGACGCCACACCTAGTGTTTCGATTGTAGCAGTAATAGGTTCAGGTATGAGAGGCACCGTAGGAGTAGCGTCCAAAGTGTTTTCTGCGGCGCACAAAGTAAACGCTAACGTAATGATGATAGCGCAAGGATCCTCAGAACTTAATCTTGCATTTGTTGTTAAGGATTCTGACTGCAAGTCCGTAGTCCAATCCCTTCACACAGAATTCAAGTTGGATAAGATCAACTAGATTTTGAAAGAGATAAATTATTTGTAAAATCATTAAGAATATGGCAGGAAAATTATACATAGTTGGAGTAGGACCCGGTCACCATGACCACATGACTTTTCGTGCAAAACAGGTAATTGAGGAAAGTGATACTATTGTTGGTTATACAACATACGTGAATTTAGTTGAGAATTTGATAGATGGGAAGGATGTCTACAGATATGCTATGACTCAGGAAGTTGAACGGGCACAACAATGTATTGATTTGGCTAAAGAGGGAAAAACTGTTTCATTAGTTTCTAGCGGAGATCCTGGAATTTACGGAATGGCAGGATTGATCTATGAGACACTTGCTGAATCTGGCTGGAACCCTAAAACAGGACTACAGGTAGAAATAGTACCAGGTGTTTCTGCCTTGAATTCCTGTGCATCACTAATTGGTTCTCCATTAATGACGGACTTTGCAGTTGTCAGCATGAGTGATCTTCTTGTTCCTTGGGAAATTATCGTTAAAAGGGTAGAAGCTGCTGCACAGGGAGATTATGTAATAGTTATTTACAACCCTTCAAGCAAAAAAAGAATACGTCAGCTACAGGACACTAGAAAACTTTTACTGAAATATCGTTCTCCAAGTACTCCTGTGGCAATCATTAAAGGCGCGTATAGAGAATCTGAATCAATAACCATGACAGATCTAGAACATATGGAAGAGTATGCAGACAAACTGGGTATGATCAGCACCGTCATTATTGGAAACTCTTCAACGTACAATTTTAACGATCTAATGATTAACCCAAGGGGCTACAAATCAAAATACAATCTTCAAGCAGAACAAAAAACATAGAATTGATCTAGTAATTATTTTTAATTAAATTAGACAATTCATCACTCAATGCCAATTTCTTCCTAACTGGAGACACTATCTTGACCAAAGATTCCCCAACAGCCTGTTTCAAATCAGTAGGATGAAGTTTCTTTTGTGAAAAATCAGACTCCAAACTTTCAAAACTACCATAACTAACATCACCGCCAAATTTTTCAGGTCGCTCAACAGTTATGGAGTCAAATTCATGAAACACTACATGCTTTGTAATCTCCAACACGGGGTTGTTTTCGGTACTTCCTTCCTCACAAAACCCCTTCTTAATTTTAGCTCTAATTTCATCATCTGAGTTGTGAATGAAAATTCCTGCATTAGGATCTGACTTGCTCATCTTAGCTACTTCACCATCAGGTATTTCCGCTGCGGGTTTGGTTAGACCAGGCAACAACTTATGGTGTACAGCTACCGGAACCTTCCATTTCATTTTTGGAAAAACATCTTTAACCAGCATGTGAATTTTTCTCTGATCCATTCCTGCATGTACTATATCCAAATCAAGCGAATGTATGTCAGCTGCCTGCATTGCAGGATAGATAAGTTTTGCAAGATCAATCTTCTCATCGTTCTCTGATCTTCCCATTATGGTAAGCGTTCTTAAGGTTCTAGCCAGAGACATATGTTTTGCAATTTGTACAAGTTCTGACCAGTACTCTTTTTTAGAATCATAAAGATCAGTTCCTAAAACTATACTTGCTTCAGGACAGACCAACCTAAAAGCATCCTCATAATATTTCGAAACTTTTTTTATAGTTTCAAAATTGCCGCCCAGCTTTTCATTCAACAAAGTGTGCCAATCGGCCAAAAAGACAGTACAGCCTACACCAGCCTTAACAAAGTCATTTAGCTTGAAGCCAGTGCTTATCAGGCTGCCTAAATGCAAGAAACCAGAAATTTCTATACCAATGTAGTGTTTTGGCTTCGAATTTGTTTTGAATAGCTCTAACAACTCATCTTCCGTAACAACTTCCTCCGTTGGCGGTCTTGAGATTAGACTCACCTTCTCAGTAACATCCATTTTAATTGAATTTTTTTTGAAAGCGTATAAAGTTTCCAGATTGTAGCTATGCAACCCTAGATACCGTATAACCTACAAGCGTGCTTATAGAAACCATCAAATTTTTGAAAAGGTTACTATGGCTGTATTGTACTAGCTATTCCTATGTTTCTGAAAACATTCTCTGCAATAGACTGGTCTGCCTTCTTTTGGTTTGAATGGTACTTCACATTCATTACCGCAATCAGCGCAAGTTGCCTTATGCATTTCTCTGTTTGCTCGATCGTATGACATTTTATCACTCCTAAAAACCGTCAAAATCTACAGCTATTAAACGCTCGTTTTGTAGTTTTTTGACTAAAACATGTTATGAAGTTATGATTCTATCTCTTCTAATGACTTTCTTGGCTTTGTACTAAGATAGAATGCATGGGCACTAATTAAAGCACCAGCGAGCCAAACTTTTGTTGCAAAAATCAAGTTCCACGGTCGCAGAACATCTGGATATTCAACAGCAAGCGCATCAATGTCTGGCGTTGTACCGGTCAAGATCATCTGTGAAGTGATTTCAGCATTCAATATTGTAAAATTCCATAATACTTCATACAAGCAAATTATGGCAAAGCCAAGTAACATCAGCTGAAGAAGCGCCATTCTATATGAACGCAAACCAGTTGTCCTTTTCCAACCAATTCTAGTAACACAATACCAACCTATCACACAGGAAAAGAAAAGCCAAGTTGACAGATTTGCAAAGTTCTCAAATGGAACTTGGGTTTGTACCAGAATCTCTCCCATCACAAACATCCCTTGTTCGTTCCAGTCTTGTGACATAGAGTAAATACCGAAGAATGTTATGGAAGACATTATTATCATACATACGTAGAAAACATAGAGAAATACCCTATATTGTCTGTCATGCTTCTGCAGATGCCGCTTTTTCATTTAATGCCTAAAAGAAATCCATTATAAAAACTTAGAATTTGTCAATGAAACTTATTAAAGAAACAACCATCAAACGTGCTAATGAAAATACCCATAAATATTCCTGATATCGATGATGAAGAAATACGGGAGGTTAGAAATGTTTTATCAGAAAAGTCACTTACCTCATCATCATTTGATGGCGGTGCTCGTGTTCAACAGTTTGAAAAACTTCTATCAAAGTTCGTTAAATCAAAATTTGCGGTAGCTGTTAATTCTGGAACTGCTGCACTTCAAGCATCTCTACACGCCCTAGATATAAAAACTGGTGACGAAGTCTTGATTCCATCATTTACTTTTGTTGCAACTGCAAACTCGGTGAAATCTGTTGGCGCTAAACCAGTATTCGTTGATATCCTAAAAGACAATTATACAATGGATCCTGACGATTTAAGAAAAAAAATTACAAAACGAACCAAGGCAGTAATTCCAGTTCATCTATATGGACACATTGCATACATGAAGGAAATTTTAGAAATAGCAAGAAAGAACAACCTTAAAACAATTGAGGATGCTTCGCAATCACTTGGTTCAAAACTGAATGGGAAACACTCGGGAACATTTTCTCAACTTGGTTGCTTTAGTCTTTATGCCGCAAAGGTAATGACATCTGGAGAGGGAGGCGCTATTATCACTGATAATAAAAAACTCTTTGAAAAGCTAAAACAAATTCGTAATCACGGTCTGTCTAAGAATCATCTTATAACTACATTTGGTCTTAATTTACGGCTTCCCGAAATTAATGCTGCAATAGCAAAAGTGCAAATGAAAAAATTACCTCTACTCTTAGGACAGCGTAAAAAGAATGCACAAATTCTTACTGAACTTTTAAAGAATTATGATATTATATTGCCAAAACAGCGAAAAAGCGAAACACTGAATTGGTATTTGTATACAATTGCTTTAAAAAATAGAAATAATATAATGAAAAAACTAAATTCTTCAGGAATAGGAGCAACGATTTACTACTCTCCACCAATCCACAAAACACCATATTACAAAACCAAAATAAGCCTTCCAAACACAGAATGGGCTGCTTGTCATGTACTTAGTTTACCGATACATCCGAAAGTAAGTAAATCGGATATGGTAAGAATGAAAAAAACCTTCTCTAGTAATAGAAACTGAATCAGTAACTATCTTTTTGTCGCTGTCTGTTGATTTCGTTTTTTCTTTGATATTCTTTTAAGATGTCATCTGGTGTTAAGTTAAGCTCCATTGAAGCCTGGATTAGAAAATGCCATATGTCGATCAGTTCTTCACGAGCTTCTGTCTCATTGAATGGTACAGATTTTTTCCACCATTTCCAGTTTGTTGTGCGTTGAAGCTCGACAGCCTCATGGATCATTGCTGTACACAAAGCAGAAACTTTTCCTTCAACATCTTTTGGGTATCTATCTAGATTCATCATGTTCTCAAAACTTTTCTGAAGGGAAAAAATTTCCTCGAGCTTATCTTGCATATTACACACAAAGCATTAACATGTATAACTTTTCAGAAGCGAGTAATTTTTTCGTATAACGCAATTCTTTTTTTAATATCCATTTTATTAATTCGTAACAATCCTTCAAGCCCATATCCTTGAACAGCAAATGAGCCCATAACGTTACCATAAATCGCAGATTTTTTAATTGTTGCAAGATCCGTTTTTTTCTTACTTGTCAGATATCCTATCATAGCACCAGCAAACGAGTCGCCAGCACCTGTAGGATCTACAACATTTTCTATAGGTAGACCAACAGACGGAAAAATAACATCCTCAAAGAATAAAATCGAGCCATGCTGACCTTTTTTTATAATAACATACTCTGTTCCCCAATCCATAATTTTTTTGGCACATTTAATCAAGTTGGATTCTTTAGTTAGCAGTTTCGCCTCTTCATCATTTATCACTACAGCATCGACTTGCTTGAACATTTTAACTACTGATGCTTTCTTAGTAGAAATCCAAAATTCAATTGTATCGCACATTGAAAACTTCACACGATCAAATTCTTTAATCAACGCAATATTTTGGTCGGGATCATTATTAGCTAGATACACAAATTGTGATTTCTTATATTGTTCTGGAACAACCGGATGAAAATTTTCAAGAACGTTTAGTTCTGTACGCAATGTAGTTCTTGTGCTTAAAGTTTCATCATACTTTCCATCATAACGAAAAGTTTTCCCATTTTTTACAGAAAGACCATCTAAATTTAGACGACTAGCAAGAATCTTATGATATTTTTTTGGAAAATCTTTTCCTATAACCGCTATTAATCCAGTGTTAACAAAAAAACTTGCTGAAATTCCTGCAAAGGTAGCAGCCCCACCCAACACATCTTTTAACACTTTAGTTGGAGTTCTAATAGTATCAAGTGCTGTTGAACCAAAAACAGTTAACATCATTTCGACACGTATTATTTCGTATAAATCCCTTTCAAAAGGTTCGAAACAAATAATGTGTAAAAATTTTGATCCATTCTTTAAGCCAATTAGAGCTAGCAAATTAAATGAAAATTAAAACTTAGTATGGTATTGGCTAAGATTAAACTACGAATTGGAGATAATGAAATTGAGGTAGATTCTAGAGATTTCTATGTAGACAATAAAACTATAGGAGAAGTTATTGAAAATATTGCCGCACATTTACAAACAAAGAATGTAAGAATAATTACTGGAGATTTTCCAGTTCAAGACAATATACAAGAAGTACACGCTCTAAATTCACTTGAAAATGCGGAGGTTTATGAACCAGAATTTAGTAATCCAACTTCTGTTCCTCCAAAGGAATTGCGAGGAAAACTTTTGATTTTATCAAAAAATTATTTTTTTGATCAGCCAAGAACAGTGCCTGAAACTGTGAATGAGTTAAGGGAACGCGGGTTGATCGCGAGTCCATTAGATGTATCAAAAACTCTATCTAAGATGGCATTTAACAAGGAACTCTTAAAAAATAAGCAAGGCGAGCGAAGTTATTACTTTGTCAAAGAAGCCTTGCTAGCCAACTAAGCATCGGATATAGTCACTTGGAGCATTTTAGCTTCTTGTAGAGGGCAGTCGTTTCCGTCTCTAGGTAGATTAACAATTTTGTCAGCTACTTCCATACCATCTGCAACCTGTCCAAATACGGTATATTCTCTGTCAAGAAACGTGCTATCACTGGTTACAATGAAAAACTGCGAGCCTGCACTATCTGGATCAGACGAACGAGCCATTGATACAATTCCACGAAGGTGTGATCTCGAATTAAATTCGGCTTTCATGTTATAACCAGGACCTCCTGTTCCCCATGTACTTTTATCGGATTCTTTTGTATTTGGATCCCCACCCTGAATCATAAATTTAGGAATTACTCTATGAAACAACGTTCCATCGTAAAACCCTGATTTTGCCAACTTTATGAAATTTCTAACTGTTTCTGGAGCAATATCAGATAATAATTCAAATTGTATATTTCCAAGATTTGTATTAACTATAGCCTTAGCCATTTTTCTAGATTTTTAATTTTATCTTAATAACCTTTGTAATTTTTAATATTAAGAAGCACCAAAGTTTTAGGATGATCCCACCAATTTTCCAGCAATAAAAAATTATCCCTTATGAGTTTTCAAAACTAATCTTATATAGAACAAGAAAAATCTAATTTTGTGAATCGTACAAACCAAAGTACAATTATTAAACAAACAATCAATTCTTTTCTTGATAAGGGTATTACGGACAAGCAAGACATTTACACCAAAGTTGTAGATGAATTGGGGGTTCCAAGGCCAACTGTAAGACGTGTTGCCCGAGATCTAAGAAACGAACTACTTGAAAAAATTAAGATTTTACAATCAGAAACACAACCAACTCTTTCGCCTGCTATAAAAAAGGCAGCCTAAACTTTTAGCCGGAATATTTTATTTCATTTAATAACCATCATTACTGTTATATCCAATCATTTTTTTAACAAAATCATGGGTTTATTCTATAATCAGTTAGCCACTCTGGTTTGTGGTGTTTTTGCGGCTGTTTTGACCCTGCTTTGGCCAATGTTTGTGGATTTGTCACCTGTATTTGATCTAGTGTTTATTTTGGCTGTACCAATAACGTGGTTCTTAACCGCTGTGTGTTTTGTATCTCAGATAAGCACAGATTGGGTGCACGGCGGCCATAAACCTAGTAAAAAAATAAACAAAAAACCGGTTAATACTGCAGACGGTAAAACGACACCCTAAAAATCACCGTTAACAATTTTCACATTCACATCCATCTGAATGGCTTTCTTTACAGTTTGGGCAGCTAACAGCGCCACCCAAATGACATTTACAAACACAGTTTCCAGGAGCCTTTCCCATAACTGTGAGATAAACACATTATCTTAATAGATATCTGAACATCTTTTAGAGCAATTCATTCTAATCTTAGGGAATAAGCGGGCTTGGAGGGCTTCGATCCCTCGACCTGTAACTTAGGAGGCTACCACGCTATCCATATTGCGCGTCTTTCGACTCTGCGCCACAAGCCCAGCAAA
>Ga0207966_1001747_pt1 | contig 11659 bp, 9 predicted proteins | sample Knorr_S23_td_NAD_FD_185611 | JGI IMG/M metagenome (GOLD analysis project Ga0207966, IMG submission 185611) | Marine microbial communities from Southern Atlantic Ocean transect - Knorr_S23_td_NADW_ad_2500m_LV_B (SPAdes) (version 2) | ecosystem: Environmental > Aquatic > Marine > Oceanic | place... | reverse complement strand
GTCCAGCATGGACGGAGTCATGTCCAGGCCGGTCACTTTGCCGGCCTCACCGACCTGTTGTGCGGCCAGGAAGCAGTCGATGCCGCCGCCCGAACCCAGGTCCAGCACCCGTTCTCCGGGTTGCAGGCCCGCCAAGGCCGTGGGGTTTCCGCAACCGGCCGAGGCCGCGATGGACTCCATGGGCAGGCCGGACAGTTGGCCCTCGTTGTAGAGCAGCATGGCGTGGTCCAAGTCCTCAACGCCACAGCAGGCGCCGTCGGTGGAACACCCGCAGCCGTCCGACTCGGTATTGCTAAGCTCGGCCGGGGTCAGGCTGATCACCCGGTCCGCCCGGGCGCCGTAGCGCTCTCTCACTAATTCTTTGATCTGTTCTTGTTCAGTGGACATCTTCTCGTCCTCCCTGATCTATATTTGTCGCCGGGTATCTATCTGCCCTGAGGCAATGCTTGTTCTATGCAGTCTTCGACGGTCGGCACCATCCGCTGCCAGACGCGGGCGGCGGCCCTGAACGCCTCTTCGCCGGTGCCGGTCAACCAGCACACGCGGCGTTGGCGCCCTTGGTGCTCTTCCATGCGGCAGTCAACGTAGCCGCCGTCTTGGAGCTCTTTCATGGTCGAATAGACCATGGCTTCGGTGGGTTCGCAGCAACCTTGGCAGGCTTCCTTGATGGCCTGGTTGATGCCGTAGCCGTGGACCGGGCCTTTGGCCAGTTGGGCCAGGAGCAGGAACCGGCACAGACTACGCTTCACCAGGTTCTCCCAGTACGCCTCGGTCTGCATGGTGGATTGCTTGGGGGTTTGCTTGGTTTCCAGTTTGCCGGGTTCCAATTTAATCGTGGTCATTCTACTGCGTATTACCTATTCTTGCCTTCTCGAGATTCTGCCGGCGGCTATGATACTAATCCAGGAATACTAAACCTGCTTTAATACTATAGCTTGTTGAGTATGGTATGGCAGCCGCGCCCCATTGTCAACACTTCTCTCGCAAACTTGGCAAAATTGAAGCTAAATTGTGATAGAATCGGGCCTCTCAGGTAACCGGAAGGCCCATCTACAAGGACCTAAATGAAGATCACCAAATCACAGGTGCAGGTACTGCACGCACCGGCTGACGAACAGCTTGTTGACGTGCAGCCCAAGTCCGGAGGCATGCGCGCCTTCGTGACCGTCAAGATGATGACCGACGAAGGGATCGAGGGCATCGGCCTGACCTTCGCCCCTGCTCTGGGGCTTAGCCCGTTGGCGCCGGCGCTGAAGTCGGCGGTGGACGCTCTCTGCGAACTGGCGGAAGGCCAAGACCCGATGGAGATCGAGGCTGTGATGCAGGGACTGCGGGAGAAGACCGGCGGCTCCGGTCCCGGCGGTATCCTGACCCTAGCCATGGCCGCGGTGGACATGGCGCTGTGGGACATCAAGGGCAAGGCGCTTAACCAGTCGGTGTGTTCTCTGCTGGGCGGCTACCGCAAGCGGGTTCCCACCTACGCCAGCGGCGCGCTGATGCGTCCCATGAACCTGGAGCAACTGGCCGAGATCGGCCCGGCGTTGGTGGAGAAAGGGTTCAAGCAGATGAAGTCGCAGATGGGCGCCGAAGACACCCCTGCCAAAGAGGTACTGCGCATGCGGACGCTGCGGGAGGCCGTTGGCGATGACATCGACATCATGTGCGACATAAATCAACTCTGGAACGTGAACCAGGCCATCACCATCGGCAGCCGAGTTGAGGAGTACAACCTGTTTTGGCTGGAAGACGTGGTTGCCCACGACGACTATCAGGGTCTGGCCCGGGTAGCCGACGCGCTGAATACACCCATCGCGGCCGGAGAGTACGTGTATGGCATCAACCCCTTCCGGCAGCTCATCGAGAACCGGTCCATCGACATCGTCATGATCGACCTATTACGGGTTGGCGGCATCACCGAGTGGCGCAAGGTGGCGGGCATGGCCGAGGCGTTCAACCTACCGGTGGTCAGTCACCTGGTCCCCGAGATACACATCCAACTGATGGGCGCCATCCCCAACGGACTGACCGTGGAGTACATGCCCTGGACGCTGAAGCTGTTCGAGGAGACCCCCAAGTTCGTGGACGGATGCCTGGAGGTGCCCGACAAGCCGGGCCTTGGCCTGATTTTCAACGAGGATGCGATAAAGCAGTATGCTGTGTAGACGCTTAGGCGCACAGGCGTAACTCGCGCAATGTCATCCTGAGTGAAGCGATGGATCTGCCAAGTCAAATGGAGGAGTCGGAGTTTCGGCGCAGAGAAATGGTAGCCTCGGAGCGAGTTGGCAGATTCTTCTCCTTCATCGGAAGGATCAAAATGACAGATTTGAGGATTGTCATTTAGTTACTGGAAACAAAGGAGAGAAACAATGGTTGCACAGATACGCACTTACACTATCAACAAGGGAATGATGGACTCTTGGTTGGAGCTTTTCGACAAGGAGATCCGGCCCATCCACGAGAGTCTGGGGATTCCCATAGTGGCCACCTATGTCAACGCCGACCGCACCGATTTCATCTGGGTGCGGACCTTCGAGACGGCCGAAGAGATACCGGCCAAAGAAGAGGCCTACTTCGCCTCGCCGGGACGAAAGGCCCTGGGAGACAGACCCACCAACCTCATCGCCAGGATGGACGTGAAGTTGGTTGAAGAAGTTCTCGAGACTGCAAAAGCAGCTTAGATAACTAACCAAAGATAAAGGGAAACGATAGGAGAGAAACCATGGACCAGATGCGCAGCTACACGATCAATAAGGGAATGATGGACTCATGGATCAAATTGTTCGAGTCCGGTATCAAGCCGGCCCACGAGGCCGTGGGAATGCCTGTCGTGGCCACTTGGGTCAATGCCGACCATAACCAGTTCATCTGGGTCCGCCGGTTCCCTGAGGGCGCCGATGTCCCCGCCAAAGAGGCTGAGTTCCGCGAGTCGGAAGGCTTCAAGTCCCTTGGCAGCCAGCCCGGCGACCACATCGCCAAGATGGACGTCCAGAACCTGGAACAAGGGAAGTTGGCGGCCTAGTAGCCGAAAGCTTTCAGCCATCAGGTAACGACCTGGAAGCCAACGGCTCCGATCATTCGGGGTCGTTGGCTTCCTTGCGCATCAGGATGTGGACGATGTCCGCTTCGAGGAATTCTGCTCCGCGCTCAGTGTAGCCGTGGGCGGCATAGAAGTCCTTGACGTAGACTTGTGCGTTTAGGATGTAGGTGGTCACGCCCTGTGAGGCGGCTTCCTCTTCCAAGAACTGCAGCAACCGGCCTCCGATTCCCTGACGGCGGTATTCGATATCCACGGCCATGCGGCCGATGCGGGCGGCACTGTCTTCGTCCCGGTAGAACACCCGGCCGGTGGCGACCACCTGGCCTTCCTGGCCCGCGCTATTCAAGACGACTATCGCGTGGGTGGCCATGGCGTCGACTTCGTCCAGCTCCTCTTCCATGGGCACCTGCTGCTCGCCCACGAAGACCCGGAACCGCACGCCCAACGCGCCCTCCATCTCCTCTTCGGTCTCCACCAGTTTTATGGTCAGGTCTTGCAATTCAACCTCTGGGGTCTTCTAGGACCCAAGTCATGGGTTCCCAAGTGCTCTGCGTACGGCCGGATCATTCAAAAAACCGTCACGTACCTCCGGCCTGCCGCAGTGAGTAGCGATGTGATTGATGAGTTCCCGGCATTGCGTTAGCAGCTGTTGTTTTTCGTCGATCCGATTTTCCAATCCCGCAACCTCGCTCAACTCGAAGAGGATTCGCCACAGCGCCAGCCGCGATCCGCGAGCTTCGGCGATTGCTCGTGCCTCACTCAATGCTTCCCGGGCTTCGTCTATGCGATTCAAATTTATCAGGGCTTGCCCTTTGATTCGGAGTAAGTCAGGAAGGACGGGATCTGGACCGATGCCTTCACCCAACCCATGGGATTTGAGGTCGTATTCCAGTACCTGCTGGTAGTCTTCCTGGGCCAAAACCAACTCCGCTCTGATCATGTCAGGCATAGAGGTGAGGATCCCAATGTACTCAATATGGCGTTTAGACTCAAATAGAGGCTGCCTATATATTTGTTGCAACGCCTCTCCGGCTTCGGCGAGACGGCCTGTCTTGACTTGCGCCAGTGCCAACGAAATAAGAAAGGGCCACCCTCGGGTCCCGTCGGCAATTTTGGTTGCGAGAAGAGCATGGTAGATCGCCGGTTCGCCCATACCGATGAGCCCATAGATCGCGGAGGTTGTTGCATGAACAAATGCGGTTACGAATCCTGCGTCGGCGATTTCACTCAGTTTCGCTAGCGCGTTTTCAACGGCTGCCAACGCCTGGTCTATATCTCCGGAATTCATCAGGGATTGAACGGAGGTTAATAAGCCGACCACTTCCAGGTGTACGCTGCCGATCGAACGGCTGATCTCCAGCCCTTCCCGCACGAATTCGCTTGCTCCGCCGAAATCTCCTTGGGCGTATGAAACTCCGGCTGAATTATAGAGATTGTCGGCTAACATCGTCTGGTTGCCAATGGATTGCCAGTATGCGCGGGCGCCCTCCAGGGCCAACTTAACTTCGGCGAATTGTTCCACGGCGACATGAGCGCGGGCAGTATCTTGCAAAGTGAATGCGGTCTGTTCTTTCAGGTCATGCTCCCGGGCGATCTCCAGCGACCGTTCACCATACTCGAGCGCCTTGTAGTAGTCGTCGCCGTCCAGGACTTCGATGAGAAGGCTGTTCCAAAGATTTTTGGCCTCTGAAGAGTGGTCCCCTAATTGCTGTGCCAGAACGAGTGACCGTTCTGACAACGCCCTCGACATGACCGTGTCAGGCCGCCCCGAGAGGGTCGAATGAATCGTGATCATTGGAACCAAGGCCGCCATTTCGAGGGCCGCGTCTTGCGCCTTTCGGCCCAGGTCTACCAACTCCCGGTAGCCGGCCAGGGCGTCATCCTGGAGACCACTGACTTCTTGGGCACGGCCCCGGGCCAGATAAAGTGCCGCGAGTTGCTCCGTGGCAGTGTCATCGTTCTTCGCTATCTCTATCGCGAGGGTGTAGTGAGTGATGGCTTCATTGTTGGCATATAATCTGGCGGCCACATCTCCTGCCAAGACTGCATACTTCAGCGCACGTTTATCGTCTCCGCCCTGGTGGAAATGATGGGCCAACAGGTGTGCATTCTCTTCCAACCGGTCGTTAAACAGCTTTTCGACTGCTTCCCCGACTCTCAGGTGGTATTCGCGGCGTTCCCGCAGCAGGATGGAATTGTATGCCGCTTCCCGCGTGAGGTCGTGCTGGAATGTGTACTCCAACTCGGGAACCCTGGCCGCTTCACGGATCAGCTCCGCCCGCTGGAGGCTGTTTAGCTGCCGGTCCAGAACGATTCCCGCGTCTGATATCTGTTCGAGGACCCCGCGGTAGAACGAACGGCCGATAACCGAGCTCAGTTGCAAAGTGCGCCGGGCGTCCTCATCAAGCCGGTCTATCCGAGAGGTGAGCAGAGCAAGCAGGTTCTCAGGGATAGATATTTCGTTGACGTCGGTATCCGCGCGCCAGGCGGCGCCGGTCTCATCGCGGGTGATCACCCCGGTGTCGATGAGCGTGCGGATGAACTCTTCGATGAAGAAGGGGTTGCCGTCGGTCTTTTCCAGGATCGACTGGCGGAGTTGGGGCGGCATTTCCGAAATACCGAGGAGATTTTCGAATAGCCGGTCGCTGTCATCGTCGGACAGCGCCGTCAAGCTGACTTCCGTGTAGATGTGAGGATATTCGGTCTCGGCGGCCTGTTTGACACGCCAGACCGGTGATTGCCGCTCGGGCCGGAACGAACAAAGGAGCAGCAGCTAGACTTCCTCCAATAAGGGAAAAAGGTCGATCATCAGTTGTACTGAAGCAGGGTCGGCCCAATGCAGGTCGTCCATCACGATGACCGTGGGCGAGTACGCGGCCAGGGCGCGCCACGCACCATGAAACGCGTCATAGGGTTCGCGTTGCGCCCCTTCTCCATTTGCCTGCGGGCCGTCAGATGCCGTTTCCAATGCCAACAACACGCCGATGGCATGGACCACCTTTTCTTTGACATCCGACGGCAAGTCCCCTGGCGCCGCGGCGATCTTGGCCCGCACAGTTTCGATGGAGTCGCCGTCAGTTATGCCGATCGCCTGCTGTGTGCCATGGGAGAACAGGCCGCAGGGGCGTGTGGTGTTGTAGGAAACTCCCCGGTTTTCGACCCATGGCGCGTCTTTGCCGGCGATCTTTTCCCATTGGGCGTGCAGTTCACTGAGTAGGCTGAATTTACCGAGTCCGGCCTCCCCCATCAAGCAAACGACTGCGCCGCGGCCGTCTTGCAGCCGCTCCAAGACCCCACGCAACCCGCTGATCTCGCTGTCCCGCCCCACGAGAGGCGTGCTTAGCCCCTCGATACCCCGCAAGGACCCAGGTTCCTTTTTCTCAGACAGGACTCGGTAAGCCGAGACCGGCTCGCTCTTGCCCTTCACTTCAATGGACTCTGGACCTTCGAACTCGAAGAGAGGGGCGATCAGATCATGGGTGCCGGCGGATATCTGCACCGTTCCGGGACCGGCGGTCTGCTCCATGCGGGCCGCCAGGTTGATCGCGTCACCCATGGCCGTGTATTCGACTCGTAAGTCGGGCCCGACCCCTCCCACCACGACCAAGCCGGTGTTGATGCCGACCCGCACGCCGAAGTCCAGTCCCCAGCGAGTCTTTACTTCCGCCTGATAGGAACGGATGCCTTCAACGATGTCCAGTCCGGCCAGCACGGCCCGCTGCGGATCGTCTTCGTGGGCGATGGGCGCGCCAAAGAAGGCTAGGATGGCGTCTCCCATAAGACGGGCGACAGTGCCTTCGTACCGGTAGACCGGCGAGATCAGGTGCTCGAAGGCGCCGTTCATGATCTCCGACCACTCCTCGGGGTCAAGGCTCTCGGCCGCGGAAGTGGAACCGGTCACGTCGCAGAACAGCATGGTCACAACCCGGCGTTTGCCAGATGACGCGCCGGTTCGGCGCACCCCCTCCAGCTTGGCCAGCAGCTCCTTGGGTATGTATTGCTCGAGTCTGGACCTTGAACTGGAACTGGAGCCGTCGGGCGCTGCCGGTTGGGTGGTCCCTGGAGTCTGATCGCGCTCGGCCGCGGCCAGATATGAGAGCGCGTCTTGGTTCTCGGGGTCGAGCCTCAGTACAGACCGGGCGCGTTCGCCGACGGCCTCCCAGTCCTGTCCGGACATCGCCTCTTCAACTTCATCCAAGAGACGGTCGATCTGTCGTTAAATTCGTTCGCTGGGCATGATGCAAGCATACTAATACCGGCGGGATAATCATGTCCATGAGCGCCTAGCAGCCTAGCCATTGGCTTTTGGAACGTCCTGCCAAAAGCGAAGCCATCTTTAACAGAGGGCTTTGTTCTTCTGACAACGTCATTGGTTCCGACGAAGCAGTCTGTCCCGGGCATGTCATTCTGAGCCAGCCGCAGCGGCGAAGAATCTGCCATCTCGCTCTAAGGCCACCATTTCTCTGCGCCGAAGCTCCGGTACCACCATCTGCTTTGGCAGATCCTTCGCTTCACTCAGGATGACAAATGCGCGGGGTTGTCATTCCAAGACCGCTACTCTTCCGCACTGTCATTCTGAGCCAGCCGCGGCGGCGAAGAATCTACCAAGTGACACGGAGGAGGCGAGAGTGCAGCATCAATGGTTTGGTTGGTGAGCTGGACTTTGGCAGATCCTTCGCTTCACTCAGGATGACAGTTGCGGAGGATGGTGGTAGCCAAAGGACCGGTTGACTCCAAAAACACAAAGCCCCCTGGATAAGGGAGCTTTGTGTTTAGAACCAAAGTAGAGCATCCGGAAACCCGGTTGCACCGGCCTAGGAATACATAATCACGCCGCGGCCAACTTCGCCCTTGTCCATGTCGTCGTAGGCCTCGTTGATCTGGTCCAGAGAGTAGTGGCGGACCACCAGGTCGTCCAGGTTCAGCTTGCCGGCCAGGTACATGTCCACCAGCTTGGGCATCTCCACGCTGGAGTGGGTGGAACCGTAGTAGGTGCCGCGCATGGTCTTCTCGTTCCGCACCATGTCCACCGCGTTGATGCCGGCTTCGGCGCCCACCGGGGCGATGCCCACGATGGTCACGACGCCCTTCTTGCCGGCCATGTCGTAAGCGGCCTTGGTCGTGTCGGCCGAGCCGAAGACCTCGAAGGTAAAGTCCGCGCCCTTGCCGTCGGTCAGTTCCCTGACCTGGGCCACGGGGTCTTTGTCCGAGGCGTTCACCGTGTGGGTGGCGCCGAACTTCATGGCGAACTCGAGTTGCGATTCGCGGATGTCCACGGCGATGATCTTGCTGGCGTTGACCAGGGCCGCGCCCATGATCACGTTCAGGCCCACGCCGCCGCAGCCGATGACCGCCACGGTGCTGCCGGGTGTGACCTTGGCGCTGGAGGTGACGGCGCCGACGCCGGTGGGCACGCAGCAGCCGATCAAAGCGGCCTTGTCCATGCCGATGTTGACGTCGATGGCCACGCAGCCGGTCTCGGGGACCACGGCGTACTCGGCGAAGCAGGCAGTCTTGCCCATATGGTGGATGCGCTGGTCGCCCTTGTGCAGGCGGGTGGTGCCATCGTACATGTTGGGGCCGGTGGCGGCGTGGTTGTCGCACAGGTGGGAGTTGCCGGTGATACAAGACTTACATCGCCCACAAGACGGCACAAAAGAAAGGATCACCTGCTGGCCGGGCCTGACCGAATTGACGCCGGGGCCGACCTTCTCGACGGTGCCCGCGCCTTCATGGCCCAGGACTACGGGGAGGGCGATTGGAGCGTCGCCGTGCATGAAGTGGCGGTCGCTGCGGCAGATGCCCGCCGCGCCGATCTTGACCAGGACCTCTCCCTCTTGGGGGTCGTCCAGCTCCACGTCTTCAATCACCAACGGTGAACCAACTTCGTACAGTACGGCGGCCTTAACCATCAGGAAGTGCCTCCTCTAAGAGTCTAGATAATTGCAATTTACAGGCGGTGGGTATCATCGCGCGGGGGCGGGGGTGGTGTCAAATTTGGTTGGGGATTCGTTGTTTCTTTGTCCTTAGTGATCATCCAGACGCCTTTTTGGGCTTGAGGAGGAGAAGCAACTCGTGTGATTTATTTCGTGCTGATCGAACATTGTTGTTGCCGCCAAGTGTACTAAATGTACCAGAGATGTATTTTTTTGCTTCCGCCAGTATTTTATTCCCTGACAGCCCATTGCTAGATTCGCCCACAGGGAAAGTAAAATTACCGTCGCACCAGTTTCGCGAGAGTTTCGAGTAATGTAGACAGGGCCTTTGAAGACTGGCCTTTGTTCGAAAAAGAAGATTGAGGTCGATTCTTCAGTAATGGATATCTACCAACCCCGCTAACCGAATCGACGTTTCCTTCAGCGACCGTCTCTAGCACATGGTAAAAACGGCTATATTGAACACCAGAATATGGCGAATCAACTATGGCGAGGTCAGAGGAGTTCAAAGTTGCCGCGGCCGCTGTCGCATCTTGAACCTTGGCTTCACCGACTACCTTAGCGTGTCGCAAACACAAATCGGGAAGTACACGACGAGCAATATCGATTGGAGATTTCCTCCACGCTTCCATCGAGAATGGACTCGCTCCAATCGTCGGTTGAAATGGTTGAGCCGTGTGACCAGGCGCCGCCGCACATTGACTAGCGCAGATTATTGAGGCGGCAATACAAATTGTTCTGGCTGGCTCTTCAGAAGGAATATATTTCAACATATAGTCAATTGATATGGCTTGGGTGGGGCTAAAGTAATGGCCACCGTATGCGTTCCAGATGGGCCCCACCGCTGATGGCTCTTGACAGAGTTCTCTCGCCGACGACACAAAACTAGGAATATCTACTACGTGTGATTCGAGCCGAAGAGCTTCGCGCCATTTTTTTGAGGCATTTCTAAGTCGAATCGTGGAGTTCAGCCAAGAAGACGAAATATCGGCGGCGCGGGACAACGTTGGGTCGGCTGCCCAGGTTGCCGCTGGACTTGGCAAACCACCTGGCGACGCCCTGAGAGAAGCGGCCAACATCGCTTTCATGGACGCGATCGGAATCGCGTTGCTCGCCGCGGCGGCTTCATCTTTCGCTGGGGCTCTACTCTTGCTGCGATTCATGCCCGCCAGGGACTTGCCCAGTTCAAGCTAACACCGAATCACCCCACCCGCAAAACCTCTTCCGTACACACCCGCATAACCCAGCCGGACATCCAGGCCGAACGCCGACCTCCTCCGCCCGCCGCAACCACAACGATGTCGTCCGGCGACGAGCAGATGGGAACTAGAGTGTTGGGGTTGGTCTGGTCGGTCCAGTTGGGCTCTACCTTTCACAGCCCCAACTCCCCCAACCCCGCGTGCCCCTCCGGCCGCGGCCCGAGCTCCCAGTGGTACTTCCTGTCCGACTCTAGGATAGGCAGGTCGTTGATGCTGGCTAGGCGGCGGTGCATCAGGCCGTTGGGACTGAACTCCCAGTTCTCGTTGCTGTAGGAGCGGTACCAGTTGTTGGAGTCGTCGCGCCACTCATAGGCGAAGCGAACGGCGATGCGGCTGTCGTCGTAGGCCCAGAGCTCTTTGATCAGGCGGTAGTCCAGTTCCCGGTCCCATTTTCGCCGGAGGAACTCGGTGATGGCCTCGCGCCCCGAAAGGAACTCGGCGCGATTTCTCCAGACGCTGTCTACGGTGTAAGCCAGCGCCACCCGTTCTGGGTCGCGGGTGTTCGAGCCGTCCTCAGCGCCCTTAACCTTTTGGCCGGCGGTCTCATTGTTGAACGGCGGGAAGGGTGGCCGTGATTCCGATTGGGATGACATATCTCAACTCCTAAGTTAGCTCGTCATCTGGGATGACATCCACGCAAAGAAGGGTGCAACCCGCCGGCTACCCCACCACCAAAACCTCCTCCGTGCACACCCGCGTAACCCAGCCCGACATCCAGGCCGAATGCCGGCCGCCGCCGCCGGCCACGACTACCACGATATCGTCCGGCGACGAGCAGATGGGGACCAGGGTGTTGGGGTTTGTTTGGTCGATCCAGTTGGGCCAGACACGGTTGCCGTAGTGGGCCAGGTCTTTGAGTTGGTGGACCGGCATGCGGGCGTTGGCGTAGATATACTCCCGGACGTCGGCCTTGGACAGACCGGACCCGGAGATCTCCTTGGCGTGCTCGGGGCAGAGCACCAGCACGATCTGGGAGCGGGTGCCCAGGTGGTAGTAGCCGGGTATGCCCACGCCGCGCATGTTGGCCGTGATAGTGCGCAAGACCTCGATGCCCGTGCCCACGGTGCTCTCCATGACATTGTAGACGCCCAGGATGGCGGCGATGGTCACCGTGCTGGCCGAGGGCTCGTAGCCCAACTCCACGTGCCGGGGCTCCCAGGGACTTAAGTCCTCGTTCTCGCTGAAACAGAAGCTGTAGCGGTAGGGCGTCGAAAGCGTGGCCTTGTCCATGTCGCCGGGTATCAGTCCGCCCAGGTTCCGGACAGCCAGGCGCAGCGCCCGGCCGATGACGGCGTTGGCCCGGTAGCCGGGGCCGAAACAGGCGGCGTCGCCGTTGATGCCAAGCTCCTTGGCGATGGGCCCGTTGACGATCAGCACCTGGGCCGCGCCGCCGGTGGTGACCGCGTTGCCGGCCAGATTGAACTCGT
>Ga0207966_1001746_pt1 | contig 11663 bp, 19 predicted proteins | sample Knorr_S23_td_NAD_FD_185611 | JGI IMG/M metagenome (GOLD analysis project Ga0207966, IMG submission 185611) | Marine microbial communities from Southern Atlantic Ocean transect - Knorr_S23_td_NADW_ad_2500m_LV_B (SPAdes) (version 2) | ecosystem: Environmental > Aquatic > Marine > Oceanic | place... | reverse complement strand
CATTCTTTGGGTGACATGTACAAAAACAGTTGTCATGCCTAAAGTCGTGATTATTTCTGTATGTACATTCCTTAGTATGCATCATATCTGATTTATCAGACATAAAAATAGAAAGGTCAGGTAGTACAAAAGTCTCAAAATTTAGTGCAAAATCTTAGAAAATTGAATATGCTTCATAATTCGGCTCAGATGCTAGTACATCTGTACAACTCATCACCGTCTTAGGAACTCAGAGAGAACCTCGTCTAATTTATAATCATCAGCAATAATATTCGAAGATTGACCCATATCAAAATTTGGATAAAATATTGTTAGAATTACAACATATCGAATCTAAACTTAGCTTATTGAATAAGTCAATAGTTCTTAACTAGCTAAATCCAGCACCAAACTCATCACCCTTAGTTAATGGATCGATATCAGGGGATTCCTTCAGTTTTAGATATAGGAATGCTTCATTAACCAATTCTACAGCACTGTCGTGATCAAGACTATAATTCTGTTTTAGAAAATTATGATACTTTTCCAATTTATTTTGATCCTGCTCATCAAGAGATAGATTATCCGAAATAATCATTTCAGAAATTTCCTTGATTCTTTTATTGTGCTCAGTCTCTGTCATAATTAAGATAGGTTTTAGAGACTAAAAAATTATTTGGTTACTCATTTTCATCATGACCTAAAATATGATTTTCACAATAATATTGATCATTAATGGTACAGTAATAAAGTGAAAAACTATCACACAATGAACAGATCGGTTTCTCATCATAATCTGATAATTTTTGGTGATAAAATTTACGTATCATCTTATTTTTCTAAAATTTTTTCTAATCTGATCAGAATATAGTACTATAACAGAACTAATTTCAGCTAATTCTGATGTTGATGGTTCACGTTTGTATGTCTCAATGAATGATCTTATGATATATCCTTCAATCCAACCAATGGTTTCACCATACAAAAAATCGAATGCATGATCATAGTTCCATTTTTTTCTTGATTCCGTTTGTTCAGTGGTAGGATTTGAAAACGCTTCAACCATTTTTGGTATTTCAGTAGCTAGACCGTCCAAAAATTCCTTACTCAATTGCACAACTATCTCAGTATTTCTAGAAGTTAAAAATTGTTCTAAAAGTTACCTGTTACAAATAAAATAATTTCAAAACAGGTTTATTTGGCACAATTAAGGCTTTTTTATGGATCAACATAATTTTAAGGGAAAAAATATTCCACACATTAATCTTAATCCGGAAATGACAATTGAAGACTTGGTTGATGTTTATTCAAAATCAGGATATAATGGACGACAGCTAGGTAATGCTGCAAAACTCTATGCAAAAATGATAGATGATAATGCCACTATTTGCTTAACTGCTTCTGGTGCTTTAACCCCTGTTGGTTTTGGTGGAATTTTTAAAACTCTCATCGAACGTGGTTTCGTAGATTGGATAATTACAACCGGTGCAAATGTATATCATGAAGATCACTTCGCTTGGGGGCTTCCAATTAAACAGGGAAGCTTTAATGTTGATGATATGAAATTATATGAAAAAGAAATTGTTCGTATTAGAGATGTATTTATCAAATATTATGAAACGCTAGAGGCTGAAGATCAGATAATTCAAAAAATTTTTAAAGATAGTCTTATCGATAAGCCGTTCACAACTGCTGAATTTTCAAATATCATTGGTATGATAAGCAAGGAAAGATCAAAATATCCAGAGAGAAGTTTTGTCACTGCTGCATATGATTATGATGTTCCACTTTACATATCAACTTTAAAGGATTCGTCACTTGCGCTTAATTTAGCTGTTCACAGATTAAGGGATAAAACTTACAATTTAGATTTTGTAAGAGAAATTTTGGAACAAGCATCAATTGTTTATAATTCTAAAAAATCAGGCATTCTTGAACTAGGTGGTGGAGTACCAAAAAATAGTGCACAGCAAACTGGTCCACTTCTAGACCAAATTCTTCATCACGATACTGGTGGACAAGACTATATCATACAAATAACTGATGCTAGACCTGATACTGGTGGATTATCAGGTGCTAGACTAGAAGAAGGAAAAAGTTGGGGTAAAATACACGATAGTCATAATGATATGGTCACAGTGTATGCCGATACCACTATAGCCTTTCCAATTGTTGCACTATACGTATTAAGTAATCAAAAATCAAGAAAACCAAAACGCCTCTACAAAAAACTTAACAAATATTATAAAAATCTAAAAAATGAGTTTATGAAAACACCAGAAAAATTTTATTCTAAATAAATATTAAAAAAATAAAGACTAGCGCTTTTTTTGTTTTCCTCGTTTACGATTAGCATTTTGATCTGCGCGTCTCAAATGCTTTCCTTTTTTTCTTAATGGCAAGATAAACACACATTATTCCTGCATAGTAATATGAATTTCCTAAAATTTATCATATCTTGCTCGCTCCAACGATCTATCATCTTTAGTTTCTTTTTTCCATTCTTTATAGTGTAATTTGCAAAGTACTGTCTTTTTACCACCAGATGATACACGTAACCCAGCATCTTCAACTTTGGAAGTATTAAGAGAACGTATTCCATCATTATCACAACCAGAAACGTTACATTTTGCACCCTTAGAGACAATTCCCATATTCATTTTTAGTAAGTACCTAGATAAAAATCACTGCTACACCTTTTGTTGGTTTATAAATAGTAATTACTTTTTTAGATTAATGGGTGGATCAAAAAACAAATCTCCTGCACAAAAAGAAAAAACACAGAAGAAGGACGTAGAAGACAAAAAAACCAGCAAATCAGCTAAAGGAAAACGTATAGGTATTGATACAGTGAGCATAAATGAATCTCAGGCTGCAAAATACATTAAAAATTCTAAAGTAATCACTGCGTATAGTTTAGCAAAGGAGGCAAATGTGAAAATTTCTATTGCAAATGCATATATTCAAAAATCAATACAAGACGGTATTCTAAAAAGAACTGGTGGTTTTAGTGGTCATCGTATATATCAACCAGTTTCAGAATAAAGTGAAATTATATCACTAGATTTTATTTCTTTTAGAACATCTATCTTGTCTACTATTTTACCAATTAAACTCATAGGCTTTACATTTGATGAATCAGCAAAAAAGAAACAAATGCTGCCCTCATATGGCATAAATGCAATATCACCTTTTTTAAATTCAGTTCTTGTACGTTCAATGCCTGAATCTATTGCTGTTTGAATATAAATAACAGAATTTCCCATCCTATGCGCGTTACATTGCATTGGCACAGCCCTACTAATCAAACCAACTGTCTTTGGAGAGAGATGTCGCTTTAATTGACAAAAAAGTTTTGAGTTGCCATTTATTTCTAGAATCAGGTTAACTGCTGATACAGAATTTATTACCATTTTTTCAGTATGAAACTAGTAGAATATATAACCACTTTCATAAAATTTTAGGTAATCACGATGTCTAATTCAAAATCTAACACTAAAGACACGGAAGTTGAAAATACTGAAGTCGATACTAATCAAAATAACATATCAGAGACAGATGGTAGTTTAGACAAAGCTATTGAAATGTACAAAAAAATTCATGGAAATGAAGAAATGTTAGAAGGTTCCAAAGAACAAAAAGAAATCGATCGTGCCATTGAAGTAATTAAAAAGCGTCAGATAATAACAGAATCTGTAGACCATGAACCAGTAGAAATTAAAAATTCCACAGGTACAATTGTTACTGGACCGCCAACGTTGACTAGGTTTGAAAAAGCACGAATTATGGGTTCGCGTGCATTACAATTATCACTTGGTGCTCCTCCTTTCATTGATTTTTCAAAAAATATTTCAACATCACTAGAAATTGCAATGGAAGAGTTACATCAAAAAGTAATACCAATAGTAATTAGAAGAACATTACCTAATGGTGATTATCAAAACATTGCTATTGACCAATTTCAATAGATGAATCGTCGATAAAATTTAAAAGAATAAAGAATCGCTTAAAGATTAGCTGTTATATGTTAGACACTGAAATAAGTAAATCAGAAAATAGTATCATCCAAGATGAATTTTTGGTGCGCGATGAACCAGTTATGAAAAATGCATTAGAAATATTAGCAAAAAATCTAAAAACTGATAAAATTATAATCAAAGGAAAGGGCGAATTATGCTATAATGCTGTCACTATATGTAACATAATCACAGAAAATATACTAAAAGGAAACTCAAAAATTCAAAATATTACTGTGGATAGTGAAATTTTAGACGATGGACGAATGATCTCAACAATAGAACTAGTTTTAATAAAAACTAATTAATTAAAAAACACTGCCAGGTCCTTTTAAAAGCATGTTCTCACATTCCTTACAAACTGCATCATCGATATTTGATTCTAAATTATGATGAATGTCACATATCAAAAGACTTGATTTTATGTAATTACATAATCCGATAAATTTTGACAGACTTGAAGGCGTATATGCTTTATCAGAAGCTAGATTTTCACAAATATCAGTTAGCATTTCAGTAACTTGTTTTTCTTCCCCTAACTTCTCTATTAATTTAGGATCACCACGTGTTCCACGAATATAATTACTAACAGCAGCCTGTGTAACACCTAACATTTTCGATATTTCATCTTCATGTATGTTGTATTTTTCAGAAAGGCGTTTAGATAAAATTGCACGCAACGCAGGAATTAGTGACCTAGACTCTATTTCAGCTGGTAGTAACATGTTACAGAATTCATTTAATAAATTATTTAAATGTAGTACATGAAAAATGATTCTACAATAGAGAAAAAATAGGATTAAATGATAAAGTTACTAACATGGTATTAATGATATTTTCAAGTTTATGCCAAAATATCTTTATTGATTCCAAATTATGTAACCATATTGAATGAAGAATTCAAAAAACTATATCAAATTTTAGATGAGTCTGTTTCAGAATGTAATTCGCATCATATTTCATTATCTGGTGGACTTGATAGCAGTATCATATCATTTTTCTTACAACCAAAAAAAATTAACGCAATAAGTGTAATAGCCGATGGGTTCCCTGGTACTGACTTATTGTATTGTCAGACTATTGCGCAAAAATTCGGATTTCCATTAACGCTAAAAATGGCAAGTGTTGAAGAAATCATAACAGCCATTGATGAAACAATTAAGATTTTACAGGTTTTCAATGACATTGAAATACGAAACTCAGTTGTTATGTATTTAGCATTAAATGCAATTAAAAAAGAGGGACACACGGCAATCATCACAGGAGATGGTGCTGACGAACTATTTGCGGGATACAATTTTTTTTTAAAAATGAGTGATACTGAACTTGAAGAAAGTCTAAAACGATTATGGGAAATAATGCATTTCCCAACGCAAAAAATTGCAAAGTCATTAGGAATAAATGTTGAATCTCCCTTTCTTCATGAAAAAGTGATAGATTTTGCCAAATCTTTACCTGTAAATTATAAAGTTAAAGTTGAAAATGGTCAAAAATATGGAAAATGGATACTGCGTAAATTATTTGAAAACAAGATTCCAAAATCAGTTGTTTGGAGAAAAAAAGCAGCCATGCAAGATGGGGCAGGTACATCTGGACTAATTAGCATGTTTAATAATACAATATCTGATAAATTTTTTAAGGAAGAAACAAAAAAAATCGCTGCTGCTGATAAAGTTTTGATCAAATCAAAAGAATCTTTGTATTATTACATGAGATACAGAAAATATTTTGATGCTCCAATAAATCTTCATTCTTCTAAATTCAAGTGTCCTAATTGCAGGTATAAGATAAAACCAGATTCAAAATTTTGTCGTATGTGCGGTTCATTTCCTATCTAAACATTTTTTTTGTATTTTTTTGGCTTTTTCACAAAAATTTTTCTGCAACCATCACAACAAAAAAAGTATTTTTTCCCATCTAATTCATGAACTACTGCAATATCTTCATCCATTTCTATTCCACAAACAGGATCAACTGGCACAAGTAATCACCTTCATGTAATCTATAAGTATATTTTCTTATTAATCATATTTTGTGTCATTAGTAAAAATAAAATTTTTTTTAGCCTATATTTATAATGAAACCAAAAATAAGCAATACACCCGTAAGTCTACTAAAAACTAGAGTAGAACTCATGACTGGAATAATTTTATTCAATTCATTATACCCATGTTTTAGTTTTTTGCCTGATTTTATCACCATGGGAATAGTTCCAAGGATGATTAGACAGAAAATAGGAAAAACACTGATTATGACGGCGACTATAGTTACACTGTAAATAATTATTGGGAATATCCAAAAAAATGTGCATGCTTTTTGTTTTCCCAGATTTATGACAAGTGTTTTTCTTCCTTTTGATTTATCCGCATCATGATCTGGAAATGAGGTAATAAATAACACAAGTGATGATAATACTCCTACAACAATTCCACCCAATATGACGGATTCTGAAATCTGAGATGTTTGAATAAAGTAAGTTCCTATAACAATCATAGTTCCCTTTATGGCAACAAAAACTTCCGCCAGGCCCCAATCAACAATTTTAGTTGAGTAAAAATAAATCGACACTACTGCAAAACCAAGTATTGCCCCAATAATTATGCCATATGTAATAACAAAATATATTCCAATTACAGTGCCAAGTACCAAAAAAGCAATGCCTGCTGCATAAACTTGTCCAGGTTTTAACAAACCCTCAGGTAGAACACCAGAACCACCACTCATTTTTGTCCTTTGAGTTACTGTGTCTATTTTACGCTTAAAATCCCAATAATCGTTAAGCAAATCAACACTTGCATGAAGGGCAAGCACGCCACACATTGTTAATGCTGCATCAAATACTGTTATGCTTCCAGTATGCCACCAAGTAATTGCTAAACCTACAGATACTGCTATCACTGATGCTAATAAAAAACGGATGCGAATCACACGTAACCAGACAGAAATCATTACACTAAAGATTCAGTACTTACACTAATTGGTTTTCTTCCCATAAATCCAACATCCTTTTCATGCCAAAATTTAATCTCAGTTTCCCCTTCTTTCCAACAAAGCCAAATTTCCTCGTTAAAGCGTCTTGCAGGAAAATCAAGTAAACCCTCATCAAGTCCTTTTAGTATAACGCCCGTACTTTCAAGATCCTCTATTGATTGATAAAATTTGGAAACTATAGAGTTTAATTTTTGCTTCAAAGTGGCGTATTCTGCTAAAGAGCTGGTTGCTGATACGTTTGTGGCTAATTCTTGCTCCGTCTTAACAATCTCATCCTTTAGCTTTTTTGCATAGTTAAATTTCTCAATAACTGTAGGAAGAATTTTGTTTGCTTCGTTAACAGTGAAGTATGATGTCAATAAACAGGATTAAAACATGAATAATTTAAAGCATGAACAATCTTATCGTTTAAAATCGTCTTTGCCGACCCAACCATCTTTACTGTCAGGTTTTGACTGTGGTTCCGATGGAGGTGGTTCCCTGTATTTTGGTGGTTCTGGCATTCGTTCACTAGTGAAAAACTGTCCTGCATGATCTTTTTCAGCTGGTTCCGGTTCCAATCCGGCATTTTTGCGTCTATACTTTCTTAAAATACGCGGAATTATTCTTACTAGTGGAATCGCGAAAAAGATAAGATATATCCACATGCCTCCTGTCGGATCACCTTCCATATTGAATTATGATAATTATACTACCTATTTCTTCTTTATGAAAGAACTTGATGTGATGATTTTGGCATGAATTATTCACATGATCAAATAGTTTTTTGCATGATTATTCGAGTATTTTGACGAGAAACGTCACAACTTGACGAATTAGTGTAAAGTAAGAATCTGACTTCTCACGAAGCCTCGGCAATTCTTACCTGAGAACCGACATAGGTGCGCTAGCTTAGAAAGCTAAGGTGCTACGACGAATTAGTGTAAAGTGAGAACCTTGACTTCTCACGAAGCCTCAACGATTCACACCCTACACTAGATCCTAAAACGTCTAATTATCACCGTAAATTTAAACATAATTTTTAACGGTTTTCGTCACGACTCGACGAATTCTATCGATATATACAGAATTTAGCAGAGTTTTTAGAGTCATGACATTTCTATTTTTTATGGATTATTCGAACATGAGAATACAAAGTGATATCAAAATTAAAAAGGCTATACGCCTTATTGACGAAAGAATTCATCTATTAACGAAAATTAAACGTGAATGGAATGACAAACAGAAAGACAAATTGCTTCCAGATAATGAAAGAACTGGAACTGAACTTCTTGATTCTATGATAAGAAAACTACAAGAGATAAAAGACGAATTAACTTAAACTCGACGAATTCTATCGATACGAATCTTTTAGACTCGCCCAGAAAAAATACGGTTTTACACTATATAATCATGTAGAAACGTATTTGATTATTCATATTATCAAACAATGTTTTGTGTGATTATCTAGGGTTTTTTGCGATATACGTCACGAAATAGACGATATGTTAGTTCTTTTTTCAGCAAGTGAGAATATAATTTACAATTTAGAGAAGTCAATATACACCATCGCCCACACAAAGACGCTAATAATTATCCCAAACCCAACAGCAACAAGAAGTGCCTTTTGTGTTTTTCCAATTTTGTAAGAATCTTTAGGCATTTTTTTGATAGTAAATCACCATGACATAGATAAAACTAGAAACTACAAAAGAATTTTTAATTTGGTTCGTTATCGCCTTGATACTTACCACGATCACAAGGTATCTCACTATTCATAAATATTATTGATTGGAAAGATGGTTATGTCAAACAAGATAAAATGTTCTCACATTTTGGTGCAGAAACAGAGTGAGGCACTAGCCGTATTAGAGAGAATTAAGAATGGTGAAAAGTTTGGAAAACTGGCAAAAGAACTCTCTATTGATTCGGGAAGTGCAAAAAGGGATGGCAACTTGGGCTATTTTGGAAGGGGAAAAATGGTGAAAGAGTTTGAAACTACTGCATTTAATCTACAAGCGGGTCAAATTTCAGAGCCAGTAAAAACCCAGTATGGTTACCACATAATCAAAAGACTTTCGTAACTAAAAAAAGTCATCCATTACCTGCTCAGTCTTTTCAAGATGCTTAGTGAGCTTATCAGCCATGTTATCCGCTAATTTGATTTTTCGCTTACCAATCCAGTAATACGCCTCATCAATAGTATCTTTTGCAATTAACACTATTAATCGACCAGTGTTTTTTCTGCCAGTCCTACCTTTTCTTTGCACAAATCTAATTGAGCTCGGTACATTATCATAAAAAACTACTAAATTAACCTCTGAAATATCTAAACCCTCTTCACCAACTCTGGTTGCAACAAGAACCCTTGTTATCCCATCTCGAAATCTTTGTACTACTTCAACTTGCTCTTGCTGTTTTAATCCTGTTTGACCAGCCTTTCCAATTAGAATCTCCGACTGAATGCCCATTCCAACAAGTTTTTTGTGAATAACATCAACAGAATCACGATAGCTAGAAAAAATTAAAACTTTGGATTCAACATCCCGTAAAATCTCCACTAGTTTGTTAATTTTAGGGTGTTCGATATCATTATTCTGTGCACTTTTTGCTAAATTAACTGCAGTTGTAAAGTTTGAATCAGTTTCAAAAAGCTCCTTAATCCCCGCACCCTTTTTGTTTTTTGTTCTCTGGCAGAATTTCAAAAATGATGTAATTCCATGTGCCTCAAAAATATTTAACGCGTATGTAATTCTAATTGCTGTGAATAACGGCTTTGCAGACCTAAGATTTTGTTTCAGTACAAATTGTCTAGCGTTTAGCAACTGTGAAAGAGATTTGTTATCAGAGAGTCTAAGACCGTTTCTCCTAAGTTCAGTATATCGCTGATCTAATGCAAGTTTGAGATATCTTTGAATGATTTTCATCTCTGGTGAAAGATCAACTTGAACCCATTCTGTGTGAGTTTCTTGGATGTATGGTTTTACATCAGGGCTAGAATCATTCCTCTGTGCTATGCCCTTAATGTGTAAATTATCGCAGATTTCTTTTGCTTTTTCTTTTTCACTGGGCAACGTAGCGGTAAGCCCTAATATTCTAGAGGTTGTAACACGAAATTGTTCTGCTATTGGCACGTAAGCATAATCACCAACTGCTCTATGCACCTCGTCAAAAATAATCAAATTGAATTGGTCAATGTCGACTATTTTTCGTATAATATCATTTTTGGTTATTTCTGGTGTTGCACATATCACACTGTTAATCCAAAGTTTTTTTCTTTTTGGCAACAGTGTTTCTCCAGTTATTAATGCGATATCATCGATTGTAAGCGTGTTTTTTAAAAATTCATAATGCTGATTTACTAACACCCTAGTCGGTGCCAAGAACAAAACACCGCCATTGCCCTTTGACAGATAATCAGCAATCACATGCAATGCCACGGTTGTTTTTCCCAGCCCAGTTGGCAATACAACTAAACAGTTTTCATTTTTTGCCTGATTAGCAAGATTGATCTGATAATCCCTATACTCAACTGAGTCTGGAACAATGAATTTATGTTCAACATTTTTTATTGACAATACTTTGCACTTTAGAACAATGCTTTATTTCAATTTTATACTTTTGAATAATATATTTTTGACACAATATAGTCAATTTTGTGATGCGCATTGACCTATTACGCTCAGTTATTACGCATCTTAGCAGATAAATTCAGAAAAAGTTGAAGAAACTCAAAAAATGTTTGAAAAGAAATTGAATGAAGTATTAGGTTAAGGCAATATAGACAATTACCAGCGTTGCACCAAACTTAAAACCAAATCAAAACTATGTTTAAATTTACGATTATAATGATACTTCATGGTAGCACACCATTGTGTCTGGTTGAGGTTGTCAGGCTATAGCCTCAATCAGTAACTTTAACGACTTTCTCTACCTGAGTTTTTGCCTTTTGTTGATACTAACTTTTTCTTTTTGTTTTTCTTTGTACCCATAAAAAAGATAAAGGTCAGGAAGTACAAAAGTCTGCTAAATTGACCATGCTTCATAATTCGACAAACTCATCAATTATCAGTGCAAATCGTGTTTAATCATCAGCAATAATATTCAGATTAAACTAATTAAAAAATAGAAAGGTCGGGAAGTACAAAAAGAAAGTGAATGAAGTATTAGGTTAACATTCACGAACTTAGTTTTTTCCGATTTTATGACCTAGCTTTTTCTTTTTGTTTTTCTTTGTACCCATGAGAAAATGAATGAAGTATTAGGTTAAGACAGTTTTGAGCTGATTAAGCCAAGTTTTTTGTTGACTGTAGATAGTATTTCCTAAACTTTGTATATTGTCTTTTTCAGGTTCAGTTTTCCATTTCTTTTCAAATCGGTCTAGTATTTCAAGCATTTTGCTAATAATCTCCAAAGCGTCTTTGTTTTTTTCAAAGTCAGATTTACCTCCTAGATGGAACATAAAAAATAGAAAGGTGAGGAAGTACAAAAGTCTAAAAAAATCTTAGTAAATTGCTTGATAATTGATATTATCAAATAATTTTGTGCATGATTATACAGAATTTTTAACGGTATTCGTCACGAGATAGACGATATAACTCTAAGATTCTAAGATTTTTTTGATTTCTTCTAAGTCTTTAAACGGTAATCCATGTAGAAACTTTTTGTGAATCGAAAGCTTTTCGATTAAACGTAGGG
>Ga0207966_1001745_pt1 | contig 11663 bp, 11 predicted proteins | sample Knorr_S23_td_NAD_FD_185611 | JGI IMG/M metagenome (GOLD analysis project Ga0207966, IMG submission 185611) | Marine microbial communities from Southern Atlantic Ocean transect - Knorr_S23_td_NADW_ad_2500m_LV_B (SPAdes) (version 2) | ecosystem: Environmental > Aquatic > Marine > Oceanic | place... | reverse complement strand
CTCCGGCGCGCGCGGCGCGTAGGGTGCTGAGCAGTTCCTTCAGTTTTGGCTGGCCACTCTCAGCTGAATCGCGGTCAGGGTCATCGGTGCTGATGTCCGTCGCCGCCTGGCGAAGCAGCATCTCGATGATGTCGATGAACCGCTGCAGGACACCCTCGATGTTCGACACGTAGCCTGTCGAATGGTTGCCTGGTGAGACCTCGAGGCCCAGCTCCGGGATCCTCACCGTCCCTGACGAGCCGCGGACGACCCTCACCGCCAGCATGCTGGGTTCGTTCACTTCAAGACTCCACGCGCACGGCTCCCGCTCCTGCGCTGGGATGAAGTCGGTCTGTCGCCAACCACATTCCGCGCACGACAGAGTCACCTGTGTGTGCTCCCCGAAGTAGGGGATCTCCTCGGTGAGCGAGAGCATGGTAAGTGTGTCAGGAGTCTCGCACGATGGACAGGGATGGCTGATCTCGCTCTGCATCGCGCCACCTCGCACCCGTCAAGTACCTTCGAACGACTCTGCCTCAAGCCCTGACATGCCCCTGAACCCCGGTGGCAGCAGCAGGATGCGTTCCTCCCCGAGCTGCACCAGTTGACCGCCGAGGTCGCCCTCGACGAAGTTCGACAGTTGTTCGATGGCGGTTGTCAACTCGAAGTCCCGGTCGATGATGCGACGCAGTTCGATGATCACGATCTGGCCGTCAGCGGCCCAGTCGAGCAGCATCTCCAGTCCTGAGACATCATGCAGGACCGCACGGCGGATGACCACCTCCTGTGGGTGGCGTGGAACAGGAGCGTCCGGGTAGAGCGAGCCGAGGTCATGGTAGACCTGGCCTGGGTCGGGCGACGGCAATGGTCCGGGCTCGATGCTCGGGACCTTCAGCCAGCGCGGCTCGTCCCCATCCTGCTCCTCGCTCATCGCCCTCAGGAACCCTGCGAGTGCGGCCCTCCATCAACCATTGGGCGCAGGGTAGCGCGAGAGGTGTGGATGTAGTTCGGCGGATTGAAATAGGGTCGGCTGGTCGCAGTGATTGCTTTGGGCGGGTTCCTGTCCTTAGCGAAACTTGAAGGACGGCGGAAGCGGAGGCGGGGATGATGGATTCGACGCTTGAGACGATGAAGACCGGCACGAGCACCGTCGGCATCTGCTACAAGGACGGCGTCATCGTTGGCGCGGACCACCGTGCGACGATGGGTCATTTCATCGCCAACAAGAACGTGCAGAAGTTGTTCGCCATCTCCAACAAGGTCGCGCTGACGACCGCTGGTCTGGTCGGCGATGCGCAGGTGCTTGCACGCGTGTTGGCGGCTGAGATCGCCCTGTTCGAGATGAAGCGCGACACCGAGATCAGTGTCGAAGCCGCCTCGACCCTGACGGCGAACATCCTGTCGGGCAGGCGCTACGCCCCCTACTGGGTGCAGTTGCTCATCGCCGGTGTCGACGCTGGTGGCGGTTCAGTCTACTCCATCGATTCTGCTGGCGGCTCGATTCCTGACACATATTGTGCCACAGGTTCAGGTTCGCCCTACATGTACGGCGTGCTCGAAGACCAGTACAAGGAAGGCATGACGCGCAATGAGGCGCTCAAGGTCACCGCCCGCGCCCTGCTCGCTTCGAGCCAGCGTGATTCGGCGAGCGGCAATGGCATGGATCTGGCTGTCATCACCATGAAGGACGGCTTCAAACTGCTCACGCCCGCAGAGAAGGAAACACTGCTCAAGTCAATCTGAGGTTCACACCTCACATCCTGTTCCCGGCGGCACAGTCGCCATCCAGCGGCCAAGGCCGCATCAGGCTGCTCGCCGGGTTGAAGTTGAGCGACAAGGAGGTAGCCCGAATGAGGCTGACACTGAAACAGATCAAGGACAAGATCACCAAGATGGTGCCCAGCGGCATCACCTACGAGGTTGACCTGGAGGCGGCGAGCATCGCCATCGTCACCACTGAACCTGCGCGCTTCGAGAAGGATGGATTGACCGGTCGCATCTCGAAGGAGATCAAGCGCCGAGTCGAGATCAGGCCCGACCCCTCCCTGCTGGTGAGCATCGAGGATGCGACCGACGCAATCCGCAACATCATTCCGGATGCAGCACTGGTGCAGAACATCTGGTTCGATCCGGCCATCAGCATGGTGGTCATCGAATGTCGCGATCCGGGAGAAGGTGTAGGAAAGCGTGGCGCCCACCTGAAGAAACTGCGTGATGAGATCGGCTGGAGCGTGCGAATCGAGCGATCCTCACCGATCGCCAGCAAGACCGCGCGAGACATCAACCGGTTCCGGCTTGAACACGCAGAGGAACGCAAGCAGATCCTGCGCCGCTTCGGCACCAACATCTACCGCCCCAAGAGGCCAGGAAAGGAATGGGTCCGCCTGACCGCCCTCGGCTCATATCGCGAGGTCGGGCGAGCGATGCACCTGGTGACCACCAACGAGAGTAGGGTGTTGGTGGACTGTGGGGCGAAGCCTGGCAGGGAGTCTGAGTGGATGCCCTACTTCGACGCGCCTGAGGTGCTGCCGCCGGAGAAGCTGGACGCGGTGGTGATCACCCACGCGCACATCGACCACATCGGCATGCTGCCGGTGCTCTACAAGTACAACTACCGCGGGCCGGTATACTGCACTCCTCCGACCCGTGACCTGATGACGATGCTACAGATGGATTTCATCAAGGTGGCACTGGCAGAAGGCCGAACTCCTCCCTACGCTCTGGAAGACATCCAGGAGATGATGAAACACGTCATCGACGTTGAATGGAACCAGATAACCGACATCTCTCCGGACATCAAGATGACCCTGCACAACGCTGGACACATCCTAGGTTCATCCTCTGTGCACATGCACATAGGTGAAGAATCGAAGCATCACAACATTGTGTTCAGCGGCGACATCAAGTACGAGAAATCGTGGCTCTACGAGGCTGCTCACGTGCGCTTCCCTCGCGTCGAGACGCTCGTTCTGGAATCCACATACGGTGGCGCCAACTCGTTCCAGCCTTCACGCTTGGAGGCTACACAGGAACTGCATGATCTCCTCAAACGGTCGCTGGCACGCGGTGGAAAGTTGTTCTTCCCAGTGTTCGCGGTAGGTAGGAGTCAGGAAGTGATGATCGCCATCGACCAGTTGTTCAAGTCAGGAGAATGTGAACCTGTGACCGTGTGGCTGGACGGAATGATAACGGAAGCAACTGCAATCCATTCGAGCCACCCCAACTACCTCAATGCAGAACTGCGCAAGTCGGTGCTCAAGGATGACGGGACCAACCCGTTCTCGTCGAAGTGGTTCCGCCGGGTGGAGAACCGCGAGCACCGTGAGGGCGTGCTGCGCGACCCCGGCTCGTGCATCGTGCTTGCGACCAGCGGGATGATGACCGGCGGTCCGATCGTGGAGTATCTCAAGCACTGGGCGCCAGAACCGTTGAACACACTCTGTTTCGTAGGCTATCAGGCTGAAGGGACGCTGGGACGCAAGCTGCAGGCTGGTTCAGCGTCGGTGCCGCTCAGTGACAGCGGGGTCACAACGATGGTCGAGATGAACTGTGACATGGTGATCATCGATGGATTCAGCGGCCACTCCGACCGTCGCCAACTGATGGATTACGTCAGTCAGATGAATCCCAAACCGCGACTGGTAATCTGTCACCACGGTGATGAGCGAATCTGCGCGGAGTTCAGCAAGGCGATCCGGGAAACGTTCAGGGTGCGCTGCACCGCCCCGCGCAACCTCGAGACGATACGCCTTTCCTGAGGTTTCCTCAAACCACACCGATTCGCCAACAGGCGAACTCACCGCCTCATGTCAGCGGGGCGTCGAACCCGGCTTCATGCGGGTCGGGGAGCTGGTCGCGGCCGTGAGCAGCGCCCTCCGGCTCCCGTGAGTCGGTCGCGCCACCTCCTGATCCAACCGTTGACGCGCGAGACGAGTCAGTCGCACCTGACTGGGATGGCAATTGGGCTACGATCAGCGCCAGGAGGCCATAACCGAACAGCACAGCCCACGCCTCGATGGACGCGCCTCCAGCATCGATTGCAAGCAGCGCGGCGGCGATGACCGCCAGCACTCCTCCCACCAGCAATGGTACGAGCCTGCGCGAGTCCATCAGGATGCGGACCCTTCCGTCCCCTCTATGAACCCCGCCCATTTGGGGTTCGCCATGGTCGAGTTCTCCTTTGAGAGTGGACCGCGCGGTCCGAGCGGCTCATGTTCGGGCTGGCTGATGACATCCGTGTCATCTTGGGGCGCCACCGCCGAGGATGCGTTCGACCAGTGCCTCGTTGAACTGGGGTTGGGTGACTCCCGCCTCATCCGCGTCGAGGGTGCCATGCTCCCGTTCGGATTCGCCCCCACGCTGCCTGAACCGCTCCCCATGGGTTCGCTCGTGGAATGCCATCTCGCTGTTGCCACCGCAGAGGATGGCGGCACCGCATCGGCCGGAGCCGCTTGGGCGCTGGCGGTCACACCTGAAGGTGATGAATGCGGTATCGTGGCTACCGTGTCGACCGACACGTCCTACGAGGAGACGGAGTCGCTGTTGCGTCTGACGCTCAAGCGCAAGCTGGCGAGCCGGGACCTGGAGGTGACATCGCACGAGTTGGCGGTGGACGAGGTGACCGTGGCGGAAGATCACCATGGATGCGCAATCGCCGCATTGATTCTGCCTGACAGTCTCGGGTTTCAGTCAACAGGTGCTACAGGGCGGGTACGGGGGGCGACCCGCAGCGCGGGTGAAGCGAAAGGTGGAGCGCTCAGGCGGACGCAGCGGAAGAGAGATGACGTCAGCTTCGACCTGTGAGGCTACTCGAGGGCTGGCGAATGAATGAGTCCGGTGACGAGCCAGTCTCCACTCACTTCGTCCTGCGCTGCGCGGACTGTGACATCTGCTTCGGTCGCATCTCGGGCGCGGCGGGCAGCATCTGCCCGCATTGCGGCAGCGGGGCGGAGCACCGCGTCGTCGAAAGAGTGGGCGGGATCGAGCAACTTCAGACCAGGGTGGCGTTGGCGAACCTGCCTGAAGGATTGATGGGTCAACTGGAACAGCGAGTGCTGGCCGATGCTGCGGACTCGCCTTCCGAGCCCAACGAGCTGCCTGTGTTGACCTCTGCGAACATGCTCGAGATCCTGTCGAGGCTCGGTGCGGACGACGAAGTCATCCAGGAGAGTGATGTCCAAGACGAACTCGACAAATTGGGCATCGAAGAACCAGATGCTGCCCAAATGTGTGAGACATGCGCGGCGGCGGGGCTTCTGCTTGATCTCGGGGAGGGCCGCTGGCGGCCGCTGTATTAGCGAACGTTGATGACAGGAGCGCCGCACCACCGGCTCATCGGGCCCGTGGGTTAGCTTGGCCTATGCTCGGAGCTTTGGGAGCTTCAGACCCCAGTTCAAATCTGGGCGGGCCCATCTAGTTGGGATTGAGACGACGCTGAACCTCGATCTTGTCGAGGATGCGGGCGATCGAGAATCCTGTGATGGCGACGGCTACCGCTCCGAGAGCGACGAAGATGCTGGCGGTGGCGACGAGCGGGATTCCGGCGAGCGCGACCCATGAACTGAACCAGCTGCAGGAGATGGCCGAACTCGTGGCTATGCTGGCCTTGTTGCCTCGCCCGTCCTTGCGGCGCAGGAGGTACCAGCCGATGCCGCGGCGCCACAGTCCGGCGAACAGCAGTGCGGAGATCTTCGGCAGGAACCTGCGCACTCTGATTCCCGACTGCTCATTTCTATAGACAGAGCGCACTGGGACCTCTTTGAAAGGTATCGAGCGCTCCGCCAACTTCAGCAGCCACCAGTTCGGGTATCCATATCCGGACCACTTGTGAACCCAATCCCAGTGCCGTACGGCGCTGAGCCGGACCGCTGTGTAGCCGCATTGTGGATCCTGAACCTTCTGGCCTGTCGCCAAGCCTGTCAACAGCGAGAGGATGCGAGAGCCGAGCCGCCGCCGAAATGGCATCCGTCCAAGCCCTTCCGGGTGCGAGAAGCGGTTTCCCTTGACGAACGGCACCTGCTCGAGGCCGCGCAGGAGTGTAGGCATGTCCTCACTGTCCATCTGGCCATCTCCGGCCATCACCACCGCCGCCCAGTCTCCATGAGGAAGCAGGTCGGCATCCACCAGATCTTGGAGCATGCGGTACCCTGTCGAGATCGCCCCCCCGACACCGATTCCGTTCGTGCGCAGGACCAGAAGAGGCGAACCCGGTCTCTCATTCGCGCGGGCGACCTCCCCTGTGCCGTCGATCGAGCCGTCGTCGATGACCACGACCGCATCCACCCACTCAGGAATCGAGTCGATCGCCGCCGCGATGTGCTCCGCCTCATCACGAGCCGGCATCACCACGGCGACCCGTCGGCCGCCGAACATGAGGTTCAGGGCAGCGCTTTCCGCTTTTCAACGTGAAGCAGGCGGAGCCTGCCGCTTCGCCACCGAATGGTTCAACCAGCACCGGTTGCCACGCAGCGCCATATGAGGCTCGTGTTCGTGGCACGCGGCCAGTCGCTCCGGCTGGGCTCAGCGGTCACGCGCGGTATGGACTTCGCTGACGAGGTCATCGTCATCGGCCTTGGGGAGGATGCAGAAGCGCGCTCGCTGGTCGAGGAGGCGGGTGGGACTTACATCGTCCACGACCAGGAATCGCATGCACCTCTGCTCGCGGGTACGCTGCTCGATACGGTGGGGGAGGGTGATCAGACGGTGGCCATCGGGTTGGACGAGCACTGGAAACTGCGCAACCTGCCGCACCATGTGGCTATCACACGGGCTGGCCATGACATCTACATCGCATTCAAACACCGTTCTGACTCAGAGAAGGCTGATGTTCCGTTGACTGAGGGTGAACCGGTCACCGAGGGCAGCTACATCTACTCGCAGGCGGACATATCGGTGATGTGCATGACCGGCAAGGGACTTCGGGTTCTGGCCGACTGCGATGTCAACACCAGCCCCGCCGATCTTCCGGAGGAATTGGATGTGCGCATCATCGAACTCGACGCCACCCCGCTCGGACGCCAGCGCGAATCCCTGACCAGCGCATCGCGGTTCGCCCAGTTCTTCTACTGGATGCTCGAGTCGAAGCATCCGCTGCTGTTGTTCGGGATCCCGGGGATCACATTCTTCGTGCTCGGCTTCAAGATGGCCAAGGCCGTGATGGACATCGGTGGTCCGCATGACACGGTCTCACTGGGTGTCGCGCTCGCCGCCTTCGCAGTCACCCTGGTGGGGGTCCTCTCCTTGGTGGCCTCACTTCTGCTCTATGGAATCGGCAAGCAGATCGACAAGATTCAGGTCGAACAGGGCTAGCACCTGAGTCGTTCGCTGTCCGCATCGTTTCAGGGTGTCACGCGTCGGGAGTCACGGGGGAAGGGAATCGACTCGCGGATGTGGTCCGCGCCAGCCAGCCAGGTGACGACTCGGTCGATGCCGAGGCCGAAGCCGCCGTGCGGCACGCCACCGTAGCGGCGCACGTCGATGTAGAACTCGTACGGCTCGCGCGGGGTGCCTTCCTCATCGATGCGTTCCAATATCTCCTGTTCCGACCACGTACGCTCTCCTCCGCCGATTATCTCGCCGTAACCCTCGGGGGCGAGCAGGTCGTGGCAGAGCACGTATTTGTCGTCGTCCGGGTCCGGTCGATGATAGAACGGTTTGGCGATGCGCGGGTAGTGCGTGAGGAAGTGGGGCACGTCGAAATCGGCTGTGAGCACCTTCTCCTTCGAGTAATCGAGGTCGTCCCCCCATTCGATGTCGACGCCGACGCCCTGCAGGGTTTCGATTGCCTCGTCGTAGCGCATCCTCGGGTAGGGTGAATCGGCGAACCGCGCCACCGTGTCGAGATTCCGGTCCAGCGAGGCTAACTCCTCTTCTCGCTCGTCGAGCAATGTGCGCGCGATGCTGCGCACGAGTGCTTCTCCGTGTTGCATGACGTCGTCGTTGCCGGCCCACGCGATCTCCATCTCTGCGTGCCAGAACTCAGTCAGGTGCCGGCGGGTGCGGCTCTTCTCCGCGCGGAAGGAAGGGGCGATGGTGTAGAGCCGTTCGAGCGCGGGCATCGCCGCCTCGGCATACAGTTGCCACGACTGGGTGAGGTATGCCTTGCGTCCGAAGTAGGGTACCTCGAACAGGGTGCTCCCTCCCTCGACGGCACCGGCGACGAAACAGGGCGCCTGGTATTCCAGGAAGTCGAGGTCGCGGAAGTAGGAATGAATGGCTCCGAACACGCTCGAGCGCAACTTGAGCATCGTCGTCATCCGCTGCGTTCGCAGGTAGAGATGACGGTTGTCGAGCAGGAACTCGGTCTCTCCCCCATCCGCCTCGGCCATCGAACTCTCGGTGATCGGGAAGGGTCTGTCCGGGTTCACCGGGCCGACCACCTCACCTCCGCTGACGACGAGCTCATGTCCTCCAGGGGCCCGCTCGTCGACGTTGACAGTTCCCGAAAGCGAGACACTGGCCTCGATCAGTGCCCCGCTGAGCGCATCGAAGGTCACGTCGCCGACCGTCTCGCGCTTGATGACGCACTGGATGTGCCCGGTCGAATCGCGCAGTACGACGAACCAGATCTTGTTCGATCCGCGCGTGCGGTGCACCCATCCCTTCAACTCGACCTCGGCACCGTCGTGCTCACCGGCCTGCACCGCTCCGATCCAGTGCGTCTTGACCATCTGAGCCACCTTCGGCGGCGCCTAGCGGCTCCGCCCATTTCAAGCGAGACCCAAGCCCGACTGAATACATTGATGGCCGCACACCGGGTAGAATACCCTCTCCCGAGGCTCTCGATGTCCGACATTCCGACCAAGACGAGGCACCGCTTGGCGGTCTATGCCATCGGTGGCAACGCCCTCTCTGACCCGGCGCTGGTGGGTGGTGAAGCCAGTGCTGCCGCCGCAGCGGCGATGGATGCCGTGCTGAGCGACGTGGTCGACCTGCTCGAAGCCGGTACGCGGGTTGTCATCACCCACGGAAACGGCCCACAGGTCGGTGAGATGCTACTGATGGAGGAGGCGCTGTTCGACCGGCGTCGAGACGATGATGAATCCGCTCCTCCGCCTGAAGGACTCGACCACTGGGTGGCGGCGACCCAGGGCACGCTCGGCCATGAGATAGCCACGCGTCTCGACTTCGTCCTGCGCGAGCGCGGACGGCACGAACAGGTGGCCACGCTGCTCACCCGCGTCGAGGTCGACCCCGATGACCCGGCCTTCGCCCAGCCCACCAAACCGGTCGGGCCGTTGATCGACGACCTCGGTGCGGTCCCGAGTGACTGGAAGATCGGGGTGACCGCCAGAGGTCCGCGGCGTGTCGTGGCCTCTCCCCTCCCGCTCTCGATAGTCGACGATGATGCCATCGCCGCGCTGCTGGGTGCCGGTGCTGTGGTCCTGTGCGCGGGCGGAGGAGGCATTCCGGTCGTCAAGCACGGCGATGGCCACCGTGGAGTGGATGCGGTCATCGACAAGGACAGGGTGTCTGCTCTGCTGGCGACCTCGCTGGCAGCGGACATGCTCGTCATCAGTACCGCCATCGATGCGCTCCGACTCGACTTCGGCGAGGAGTCCGAACGCACGCTGAGGGAACTCAGCCGCACTGAAGCCGAGCAGCACATGGAGTCTGGTCAGTTCCCACCCGGAAGCATGGGTCCGAAGGTCAGCGCCATGCTGTCAGCAAAGTCCGCCAACCCGGAGATGCAGGTGGTGCTCTGCAAACCAGGAGAAGCCTTTGCCGCCCTGCGCGGGGAGGCAGGCACGGAGATCACCTGAGAACAACTCGATGATTCCATGGAAAGTGAAGGCGGGCCATACGGGGTTCGAACCCGCGGCCTACGGATTAAGAGTCCGTCGCTCTACCTGACTAAGCTAATGGCCCACCCCGACGGGAACGCATCCCCTATTTGACCGCAACGACGAGCTTCTCATCGTCCCAGTCTACCGCCCGGTTTCAGCAGCAGTTCGACACCATCCGTAGAACCGATGACGACCGCGTCCGCCATCCCGGTGAACAGGCCTACCTCGACCACCCCAGCAATGCCCCGCACTGCCGACTCAAGCGCGACCGGATCTGCAATAGTCGCGCCGAAATGGCAGTCGAGAATGTAGCCGCCGTTGTCGGTCACGTACGGCTCATCACCGCCCCGCCGCACCACCTCTTCTGGGCGTAGTTGGCTGAGGTGCCGCGCGGTGACCTCCCAGCCGAACTGCAACACCTCGACTGGAAGGGGGAACGCGCCTAGGGTTTCCACCTGTTTGGATGGGTCGGTGACCACCACCATCGCAGCGGATGTCTGAGCCACGATCTTCTCCCGGGTCAGCGCGCCGCCACCTCCCTTGATGAGGTTGAATCCGGGGTCGAACTCGTCCGCCCCGTCGATGGTCACATCCAGTCCGTCCACCTGATGCCACTCGAGCAGTGGTATTCCGAGTTCGCGGGCGAGTGCTGCGGTCGCCTCGCTGGTCGGTACACCTTCGATGTCGAGGCCTTCATCCACCATTCTGCGTCCGAGTTCGAGCACTGTGTAGCGCACCGTCGAGCCCGTGCCGAGGCCGACTTTCATGCCACTAGTGACGAAGTCGCAGGCGGCGATGCCTGCCGCCTGTTTGGCAGCGTCGACCCCGTCGCTCATCGCGTGCAGCCACCGGTCCTTGCTGCATATGGTTTGCCGCCCGAATTATCAAGAAATCATGCCCGATTCACCCCTCACGTGCGGGACGCGGGCACGCCGCAACGCTTCGCGTTACGGCGATAGATTGACAATCCTAGTGGGTAGTGAGGGCCGTCATGGAGCGTAGCGTGCGCCATGCGATTCCCGCGGTCTTCATCCTGTTGTTGTTCGTTCTCTCATCGTGGATGGCAGCCCTCGCACCCGCTGTTGACCACTCGAGTTCGGAAGTTCTGACACAACCGTTGCGCACCTCGGTCAACAGCCCGCAGATGGTGTCCGTGACGACGCAACCCAACGGCACTTCGAACAGCCTGCTACTGGAGGTTCCGCTCAATCAGGCTGTGACCGCACTCAACCTGACACTCGAACCGTTGATCTACGCTCGTTCCGACGCTTTGTCGTGGACCACGGCGCAGCACTGGAACCTGACGGGAGCGGTTCTCGACCGCGTCGACATCAACAAGAGCGACGGGTTGAGGGTGCTCCCGAGAGCGGTGAAGTGGGATTTCGAGGGAACCAACCATGGGTGGTCCTTGTCCAGCAGCGCAGGCTGGGCGCGGGGCTACGACAGCACGCTCGGCCAGACTGGCGGTGTGCACAGCGGCACGAAGGCGATCTACACCTACAACGGCAACTACCCGAACCGTTTGGGTGGGCCCTACTGGGCCACTTCGCCTACGGTCGACTGCACGGCGTGCAGTGGCAATTGGGACCTGAAGTTCTGGCGCAGAATGGGAATCGAGTACTACTACTACGACCACGCTTACATCGACGTCAAGAATGCACAGGGCTCATGGTCGAGAGTCTGGACCCACAATGGCGGCTCGATCAACGAGCAATCCTTCTCCCAGCAGACCCACGACATCACCAACCATGTGCAGAACAATCCCGACCTGCGCGTCAGATTCGGTTTGGGAACGACGGATAGCAGCGTCACCTACACCGGCTGGAACCTGGACGACATCGAGTTCAAGCCGCGCGCAGGGGGGACCATCGGGACGGGTGCCAATTGGACCTCGGCGGC
>Ga0207966_1001744_pt1 | contig 11664 bp, 7 predicted proteins | sample Knorr_S23_td_NAD_FD_185611 | JGI IMG/M metagenome (GOLD analysis project Ga0207966, IMG submission 185611) | Marine microbial communities from Southern Atlantic Ocean transect - Knorr_S23_td_NADW_ad_2500m_LV_B (SPAdes) (version 2) | ecosystem: Environmental > Aquatic > Marine > Oceanic | place... | reverse complement strand
CAGAATCAAAGTTTGTACTGGGTGGTCAGGGTAACCTCTGGACAGAATATGTACAAACACCTGACCTGGCGCAATATCGTGTTTTACCCAGAATGACTGCATTATCTGAGGTGCTCTGGTCCGGGCCTGGAAAAAATTCATATGAAGATTTTTATGGACGACTTATGAATCTTCAGGATCGGTTTGATAATCTAGACTGGACTTATGCATCGGGAGCTTTTGTCGTATCTATTCATGCAAACCAGAAAAGTATAGGATCAGAATTTCAAGTTAAACTCAGTTCTGAAAAACCAGGAGAACCAATAAGGTTTACCATTGACGGCTCTGATCCAACTAATCATTCAGATCAATATATTCAGCCATTTTCTATTGCAGAAACAACAACACTAAAAACGGCCCTTTTTATTGATGGAAAGATGGCTGGACAAGTTTCAGAAAAAATATTCAATTTTCATAAAGCATTGGGGAAATCGGTTAGATATAATATTCCTTGTAAACAAAAATATGCTGGGAACGGAGCAATAACTCTTGTGGATGGATTGACTGGAACTATGAGCCATAATGATGGCTATTGGCAGGGCTGGGAAGGCGAAAACTTGGACGTTGTTATCGATTTGGGTAAGCCGGAATCCATTGAAAAAATTTCATTCAGTTTTCTTGAAGCTCATGGTTCCTGGATCTTTTTACCTGCTGAGATAATTGTCTCCTTTTCTGATGAAGGAGATTCTTTTAAACATGAAAAGAAAATTTCTTTAAGTGATGGTGAAAATTTTGGTAAAAATAACCGGAAAGTTGTGGACATGAATTCTCTTAATTCATCCGCAAGATTTGTTCGAGTTCAAGCCATCAATCGAAAAATCTGTCCGGACTGGCATGATGGCGCCGGAGGGAAAGCTTGGATCTTCGCGGATGAAATCGTTATTCGTTAATTTTTCAACTGCTTGAAACTTTTGAAAGGTTATCATAAAGACGAAATTAATATTAGAATGAAAAAAATCATTTACACTTTCGCTGCCATTGTGGTCCTTCTGCTCATTTCCTTTGCGTTGGAGCCAAGCTTTACGCCAAAGGGTTCACTCTATATTTATAATGGAACAGTTATCACCCTAGAAGATGAGCAGCCGAAAGCAAACGCCGTTTTTGTGGATAAGGGAATAATCGTAGCGGTTGGGAGTGACCCGGAATTACGATTACATCTAAAAGAAACAACCCAACTTATTGATTTAAAAGGTGCAACCCTTCTTCCCGGATTTATCGATCCGCACACCCATCCCGTGGCCTCATCTTTCCTCCATGGAATGATTGATTTGAGCGGATTTACACATGAGAACCAAAATGAGATTTGGACTCATTTGGAATCAAAAATAAAAAATTATTCTCCGGGAGAATGGATATTGTGTAAAGGTTTGGATGTAGTTTTGGTGGCTGACCTAGAACCGCCGCACATCACCTATCTTGATTCAATTTCCCCAAACAATCCACTATTGATTTTGTCCTTAAGTATGCATTCCTTTTGGGGCAATTCATTGGCATTTAGTGCAGTTGGGATTAATAAAAATTCCCCCAATCCCACCGGGTCTAGCTATTACGGGAAGGATGCAGATGAAAATTTAAACGGCTATATTTCAGAACAGGCGGCCTTTCAGCCTTTTAGGGATACTGTCATCAATGCCATGGGGAGTGCGGTGTTGAAAGAAAAATGTGTCACTGTTCTGGATGAATATGCAGCCAATGGGAACACATGCATCACATCCATGGGAATTACCACAAATGACCCAGATGTAATACGACTATATCAGCATCTCTCATCTCAACAAACATCATTATTCAACAACATTCTCCAAAGATTAGGACTGTTGCCAGACAGGAAACCCACAGTCCGGAATTTTGTTTTTGTCAGAGATGATGCGGATCATTTGTTGCCATTTTCACCAAACAATGGCGATGACTATTTTAAAATGACGGGTGTGAAATTTTGGTACGACGGTTCACCTTATACGGGATCCATGTATTTAAATGAGCCGTTTAAATCATCTACCGTAAACCAAGAAAAAACCCATGTGCCAACAGGGCACTCGGGCAAAGCATTGTGGAATAATGATGAAATTGCTAATCGAATCAAGCGATATGATTCAGTCGGGTGGCAGGTTGCTATCCACACGCAAGGTGACAGAGCCATAAGTGAAACATTGAATGCTTTTGAAAAATCAGGAATACCAAAAAATTCCAGACATCGACTTGAGCATTGTTTGCTTCCATCAAAAAAAGATATTCAAAGAATGTCCAAACTTGGGGTGAGCCCCAGTTTCCATATTAATCACCTTTGGTATTATGGTGAAGCCTTAGAAGACCATATTATTGGACGAGAACGAACTGATAAGATTCTTCCATTAAAAGCAGCAGAAAATAATTCTCTTATTTTTTCACTTCACGCGGATCAACCTATGTTTGAAAGCAACCCGTTGAGCTTACTCCATACGGCAGTAAATCGGAAAACAAGAGATGGGAAAATAGTTGGTAAGTCTAATAAAATAAGTGTAGAACAGGGCTTGAAATCACTTACCATTAATGCTGCATGGCAGATTAAAATGGAAAATAAGATTGGCTCTATCAAACCGGGCAAGTATGCGGACTTTGTTATCATAGATCAAAACCCCATGATGGTTGATCCTGAAAAGATTAAGGATATCCATGTATTGCAAACGATTGTGAGTGGGAATATTATTTATAAAAAAGATTGAAGCTTCACTAATGAAGCTTATTGTAGTATTACTCGCAATTACATTAATTAATTTTTTTAATTAGGATAACCGGGTATGCCAGAGCTACCAGAGGTCCAAACAGTCGTTAATCATATCAGGGGTGATCTTGTTGGCAAAAAGATTCTTGGTATTATACCTCTGTGGAAAAAATCTCTTCATAATTTTAAACCAAATGACCTAAGTATAAAAAATAATAAAAATAGAATCTTAGATGTCAGAAGAAGAGCAAAATTTATAATAATTGATCTGGGTGATTTTATTATTGCGGTGCATCTTAGAATGACTGGTAAACTATATATCCAAGAAGGTTCTTCGATACCTAAATATACTCGTGCAATAATAAAACTTGAAAATTCAAAGGATCTAATATTTGATGATATAAGAAAGTTCGGTCGAATATATTTGTATAAAAATCTAACTGAAATTGATAGTAAACATGGGCCTGAACCGCTCGGAAAAGAATTCACAGATACGTGGCTTTATGATAATTTGAAGAAGAGGAATAGAAACTTAAAAGCGCTGCTTCTGGATCAGTCATTTATCGCAGGATTAGGAAATATCTATGTTGATGAAAGTCTCTGGGAGAGTGGTATTCATCCAAATTCTATATCAAGTGCTATTTCGAAAACAAAGGTTTCTTTATTACATAACTCTATTCAAAATATATTAAAAAATGCCATCGATAATCATGGCACGACCTTTATGAGTTTCACATTTTTAAATGGCAGACTAGGGAATTATTCAAATGAACTAAGAATTTTTGGGAAACAGGGTCAGCCCTGTAAAACTTGCGGAAACCTAATTAAGAAAATTAAGGTAGCCGGCAGAGGCACCCATATTTGCAGCATGTGCCAGAAAAAATATCAACCCAGAAAGAAATAAAATTTTATTTATTTATAATGAAAATTTATTATTATAATGAATCCAAGGCTTGGAGAAAATCTATTTTAATATCATTAATATTCTCAATTCCAACTGAACAGCGTATCATATTTTCGGGAATACCCAGGGCGGATCGTTCCTCCATAGTATTCTCAACATGACTAGTGGTTTTTGGCGGACCAACAATTGTATCTACTGAGCCTAAATGAGCAGCAGCATGCGCGAAAGTCAGTTTAGTGATAAAAATAGGAATTAAGTCTTTTTCTCCGGAAAGTGAAAAGCTCAGAACTCCTCCAAAACCTTTCATCTGATCTATTGCAGTAGTATATCCTGAATTGGTTTCCAACCCAGGATAAAAAACAGTATCTATTTTTGGATGCTCTGATAACCAATTGGCTAATTCCATTGCATTTGTATTGTGCCGTTCCATCCTTAATGCGAGCGTTTTCATGCCACGTATAATTAAGTAAGCAGCATTAGGATCTAGAGTAGCGCCATTAATCTCCCTAAAGTGAAATATTTTTTCAATTTTTTCTTTATTTCCGCACACTAGTCCACCAAGGGCATCCGAGTGTCCACAAAGAAATTTGGTAGCGCTGTGCACCACCAGGTCTGCACCAAGGGCTAGAGGATTTTGGTTAATCGGCGTTGCTAAAGTATTATCCACAACTATAAGTGATCCAACTTTTTTACCTACACTAGATAATCTTTTAATGTCCTGTATTTTTAAAGTAGGGTTCGTTGGTGTTTCTAGATAAAGTAATTGGCAGCCCCTATTTACTTCATCCTCGATTTGATCATGATCAGTAGTGTCACAAAGAACTACTTCTATATCATATTGTGGTAAAAACTCTAAAAACAATTTGCTAGTTCCTCCATAGGTGTCTTTGCCAGCCACCACTCTATCTCCAGAATTTAGGTTAGCAAATATCGTATTACTTATAGCTGCCATACCACTGGAAAAACTAGTTGCAGCTTCTGCACCTTCAAGGATACGAATTTTTTCTTCTAAGACATTTACTGTAGGGTTGGTGTTTCGACCATAGATATGACCGTCTTTTTCTCCTTTGGCCACCTGCATCCATTCGTCCAGATTATCGTATCCATATGCTACACTATTTACTGTTGGAGTCTGTGTAGCACCGTGTGGAAATGCTTCTATTTCGCCACCCCAGACTGATTGGGTTTCAGGTTTAATATTATTCCATGAAATCTTTTTTTTCATTATTTATTAACTAATAAAGATTGAACTATGTGTTTTGGACTGGCATTCGTTTCCATGGTTTATTTTTAATCAAATATTCTAAAGAATAATCATAGAGTTAATGGTATAAAATAAATAATAAACCGTTACCTATTATACTTTTTAAGGATTTGCACTAACCGGTCATGTGGTAGTGCATGGGCTAGGTTATCATCTGCGCCTTTCATTGTTTCAGCGGCTATGAGCGCGTTGATAATTGCTTCTTCAGTAGCATGAACTGTAGCTTCAAATACGGGATTTAACAGTCCATTCGGCACCATTTCCACCTGTACAATTTCAGATGGAAAACCGTCTCCATCGTTGGCGGTTGAAAATGCAATAAATATATCGCCAGAACCATCGTGGGCCACGGTTCCAACGCGTGCGATACCTAAGGGTACACGCCTTGCCAGTCTTTTAAGCTGGTGGGACATTAAAGGAACATCCGTAGCTAAAACCACAATAATAGAGCCATCCCCTTCATTGAAATTTTTATCGGAATTTCTCTCGCGTTTAAGATCAGTGATTTCTTTCCCTACAGGTACACCGGCTATGGTCAGGTCTTTCCGGGCCCCATAATTGGCTTGGACAAGCACACCAAGCGTGTATTCGTTTTCATGTATTGAAAAAACTCTTGATGCAGTGCCGATTCCTCCTTTAAATCCATGGCACATCATCCCGGTTCCGCCGCCAACGTTGCCTTCTGTAACCTGCCCGTTTTTTGCAGTATTCAACGCTTCAAACACATGAGAATCCTGCACATGGAAACCATTTATATCATTTAAAAATCCATCATACGTTTCTGCCACCACAGGCAAAGACCACCAGTATCCGCTTGGATCAGGCTCCCCTTCATCAATTCTCCATTTTATGACTGCATCCCTGACCACGCCAACGCTGTGTGTATTTGTAATCATGACCGGGCCTTCCAAAAGTCCTGATTCTTCAACCCATGTTGTTCCTGTCATTTCTCCATTGCCATTCAGGCTGTACCACCCTGCAAAAACGGGATCCTGCATACTTTTATTACCGCGGGGTAAAACAGCCGTTACGCCTGTTCGAATGGGACCCTTGCCTAATATTTTTTTCCCGGACCCCTGAATAATAGTACTGTGCCCTACGGTGACACCTGCTACATCGGTGATGGCATTATTTGTACCAGGCACACCATCAAAAGGGATTCCCAGGTCTCGAGCCCTGTTTTTACCTGAAAGAACAGATGAATAAAGCATCATAAGAATACTGATAAATTTAATGTATGATTGCATAGTACCGGGCCTCATTCAATTATTTAGTGTTAAGGGAAAGGATTTGACGAGCTTCAGATGGAGTAGCGGGTGTTCTACCGTACGTTTGACATAGCTCAGACACGCGCGCTACCAATTCTGCATTGCTTTTTGCAAGTCGTGTCTTATCATACTTGATATTATCTTCCAGCCCTGTGCGACAATGTCCATCTAATTCCAAGGACCAATGATTGATATCAAGCTGACTTCTGCCTATTCCAGCGGCTGTCCATGTTGCATCAGGCAGCAAGCGTTTTAGTTCAGCAACTTCAAACTCTAATATGTTCTTTATTGCTGGAAGAGCATTCTTCAACCCAAAAACGAATTGGACATGGATAGGCGTTTTTAATAACCCTGCGTTTGCCATATCCACCGCAGTATATAACATGGCCAGGTCAAACACTTCTATTTCTGGTTTAATATCATATTCCAGCATGGTTTGAGCCAAGCCGTGAATGAAACTGGGTGGGTTTTCATAAATGCTGGTTGGGAAATTAACGGACCCGGTGGCCAGGGATGCCATATCGGGCTTCAGGTAAAGCATAGCGCTTCGTTCTTCCGGGGAGCGCCCCCGTCCTCCAGTTGAAAACTGAACGATCATATCTGGACAATGGTTTCTTACACCGTTTAGAAATTCGGAAAAATTTTCCGGGTCAGAAGATGGTTCTTCGTTCTTATCTCTTACATGAACGTGTACAAGTGATGCGCCAGCTTCAAACGCTTCATGGGTTGATTCAATCTGCTCTGGTACTGTTATTGGAATAGCAGGGGTATCTTTTTTCCGGGGAACAGACCCAGTTATGGCCACGGTAATGATACAAGGCTTACTCATCGGGCAATCCATCCAACACAGTTTCCATAATATCCACTGCAATATCGATTTGGTTCTTTTGAACGATCAATGGAGGAGTCAGACGCACTGAATATTCACCGCAGCCCAAGACTAAGAGACCTTTCTGGAAACACTTTTGCTCAAATTGGTAAGCAGCATCATGGGATGGCTGGTCATCCTGGTAAAGATCCATAGCAATCATAAGCCCCTTCCCTCGAATATTCTTCACACGTTTATATTTGGTTTCCAGCTTAGATAATCTCCTTAAGAAGTAGGGTCCCATTTTACGTGCATTGTCCATCAGATTATTTTCCACCAAAGCAAGGGTTGCCAAGGATGCGGCACAAGAAACTGGATTTCCTCCAAAAGTACTGCCATGGCTGCCCGGTGGCCAACTCATGACTTCATCGGTCCCTAGAATTGCACCAATGGGCATTCCAGAACCGAGCCCTTTGGCCAGTGTGATGATATCAGGTATAACACCCCAGTGCTCAACGGCAAGAAATTTCCCGGTACGGCCAACCCCGGACTGTATTTCATCCGCAACAAGTAAAATCCCATACTCATTGCACATCTTCTGCAACTGTGGTAAAAATTCATCGGGGGGTATGATATATCCGCCTTCTCCCAGGATGGGTTCTACGAAAATGGCAGCGAAGGATTCCAGTTCCAACCCAGATTTTTTTATTAATGCGACTATCTCATCTGCCTGCAATCCAAAAGGGACATGGTACACACCAGGGAGGAATGGACCAAAACCATTTTTCTGGACTGGTTTAGAATCGGTCAGGCTTAAAGCACCATAGGTTCTGCCATGGAACGCTCCTTCAAATGCTAAGATATGCTCTCTCTTAGTATGAAACCTGGCCAGCTTTATTGCCCCATCCACCGCTTCTGCACCGGAATTACTCAGGAACACTTTCCAGCCTTTGTTACCAGGGGCAAGAGACTGAAGTTTTTTACAAAGATCGGTATAGACCGGGTAATAAAAGTCAGTCCCACAAATATGGAGTAAATCTTGGGATTGTTTTTGAATGGCATTTAGGATTTCTGGATGACAATGGCCCGTGCTGGTCACGGCAATGCCGGCCATGAAATCCAGAAAGGTATTTCCATCCAAATCTTCTATAAACATTCCTTCAGCACGTTTAATCACTAAAGGATATTCTTTAATGAGTGATGGTGAAGAGACACCGATGTCTCTTTTTATTATTTTCTCAGATTTTGGTCCAGGGAGGGGAGTAAGTATTCTGGGCGTGTTTAACATGATTTAAGATATAACCGTTCGGCTTTGTTCACGCATGAATTGGGTGACATAATAAGGGCCGCAGCATCCTTTTCCTGTTGACCCGCTGGATTGCCAGCCGCAGAATGGCTGTACACCTGGCCAGGCACCGGTTGTGGCCCCACTGCGGCGATTTACATAGGTTACACCGGCCCGGATTGTATTAAAAAACAAATCTATTTCTTCTTGGTCTTCACTGAAGAATCCAGCGGTAAGGCCGTACTCAGTATCATTGGCAAAAGTAAGGGCTTCTCCAAGGTTTTTCACAGACCTGATATATAGAATGGGACAAAAGAGCTCTGATTTTACTAATGGGTGATCTTCTTCTAGATTGGTGATAATCGTCGGTTCTACGAAAAATCCATTATCAAGGTTACTACGTGAATAAAGTTTGCCTCCTGTCAATACAGTTCCATCCTTGTGCGCCGAATCTACATAGGATTGAAAATCATTGTATGCGTTAGAGTTAATTAAGGGGCCAAGGAATGTATCCTGATCGGTGGGATCTCCAATAATAAGAGATTTTGTTTTATGGAGTAGTAGTTCCAAAAACTCGTGAAATACAGATTCTTCAATATATGCTCTGGAACAGGCGCTGCATTTTTGTCCTCCAAAACCGAATGCTGATCTCATAATGCCTTCCGCAGCAGTATCCAGATTTCCGTTTTGTGTCACAATGGCTGGATTTTTCCCTCCCATTTCTATAATGCAGGGCTTAGGATAATGTTTAGAAAATCGTTGATAAATATCCATACCTACAATTTTAGACCCCGTAAAGACAAGCCCATCCACATTATCATTGGTGACGAGCTCTTCCCCAATAATAGATCCTGCACCGTTCAGCAGATTAAATACACCGTTTGGCAGACCCGCTTCAACAAACACCTTGTTAAGCAATACACCTGTCCATGGGGCATCGCTTGAAGGTTTATACACAACTGTATTTCCTGTAGCCAAAGCACCAGCTGCCATTCCTGCTGATAATGCCATAGGAAAATTGAAAGGTGCAATCACACCCCAGACCCCAAAAGGAACCAAATATCCCATCACATTTTCATTAGCTGCCAGTCGATCCATTTGCCGAACAAAACCATTGTTTTCTTCCATGATTTGACAATAATAGCTAATAAGGTCTGCTGATTCTTCAACATCGCCCAGGGCTTCCAGACGGTTTTTACCAACTTCTAAAGTCATAACAGCTGCCAGATAATATTTACGATCTCGGATCAGACCCGCCGCAGTTTGTAATAGGGCGCATCGCGTTTTCCATCCCATTTGATTCCAGGCCGCAAAGGCATCTTTGGCAGTCTGCACAGCTTCGGCAGTCTGCTCATGTGTTGCCTGAGTAAAATATCCCAAAATGAGATTTTGATTTATGGGACTCCTAAGTTTCAAAGTATTCTTCCCTTGGATTGTTTTACCGTTTACCCAATTCGAGTGATTATTTCCGCAATCGTTTTTTACATTTATAAGAGCACTATCAAATTCCTGATGTACTCTCTCCATTTGATTTGTATTCAAAGTAGAGTAAGTGATCTTAAAAGACTTGGATTTTGTTTTCATATACTCAGAAGTGATAATTTAATTAAGCAAATTACATTACAAATTAGACATGTAGTTTGGATACTTTTTCGATAATGTCATCTGTTACATTAATACCAAATCGATTGCCAATTAAAAGCCCAAGCAAGCTCGCAGGGAGAGCAAACAAAATAGCAGACAAGGGAGGGGCATCCGGATTAAACTGGACGATTAGGTACGTTATAACTCCAACTAACAGTGCACTCACGCCCCCCATGGTGTTAGTTTTTTTCCACCAGATTCCAGCAATTGTTGGAATAAAAAGCCCGGCGCAGAGCACACCAATAGACGCGGAATAAAAAAGAGTAATTAAGGGTGGTGGGTCAAAAGCAAAAACCATTGCTACAAGACCAATCAACCAGGTACAATAAATTCGAATTCGGTTCTTTAAGGCATTATCCAAATCAGGGGAAACATAGCCTAACAGATCATGGGACACCGCTGAACTGCAGGCCAGGAGGAGAGCATCCGTAGTGGACATTACCGCAGCCATGATTGCGGCAACAGCACACCCTCTCATAACAGGGGAGAAACTCGATTCAATTATCTTTAAAAACACCATATCTGCATCGTCCAGAACTGGAAATAGAATTTTACCAACTGGAACAATGATCAATAATGATGATAGAATAAGAATGCTGTATATAATAACGGCAATATTCAGTGACAGTTTAGCTGCTTGACTGTTTTTAGCCGAGTACACCCGCATAACAATATGGGGCACAACAGAAATAGCTGCAGCCCAGATTACAAATGAACCAATCATGCTTGAAAGATGTGCTTCTTTCATCAATCCTAATTCAGGCGCCCGGGTTGTTGCTGTGATTAAAGGATTGTTTAAATGTTCATGGGTAGTTAATAAATAAAACCCAGTGCCCACTACAACGATAACCATTAGTCCTCCTTGAAACATATCTGTCCAGGTAACAGCTACCATACCTCCAAAAGAAACATACACTATGAAAACAATCGTGAAAAGTATAACACTCTGATGGTAGGGAAGTCCTAACAGTGCTTCTGATGTGATTCCGGCTGCTTTTAACTGTGCGACAATATATACTGTAAAGCTGGACAATATTATTAGGGGAACCCCAATTTGAATGGCAGGGTGGGGATAACGGAAAGATAAAAAGTCCGTAATGGTATATTTCCCAAAGTTACGAAGAGGATTGGCCACCAGTACCGAAGCCAATGGAAACCCAACAACCGCTCCTGAAAAAAGTGCAAGTGCAAAGGGAATACCTTTACTATAGCCCAACCCCATTACACCGACAATTGATCCTCCACTCGCCAAAGTAGCCATTATTGCGAGGGAGTTTACACTGACTCCAATGCCTCTTCCGCCTACCCAATACTCATCTGCGGATGAAAATACTCGTTTAGATACAATAACTCCAATGAGCATACAAGCTGCAAGATAGATTAGAAGAATACTTTGTTCTAAAGACACTATTTTGTCGATCGATTGCTTTGGTAAAAAATCAACAGGGCCAACAAGGGGGAAATAATCATGAAAAAGGCCAGGAGCCATCCTGTCATAGACACCCCCCATACAATTTTATCAGACCAGAAAGGGTGAAAAACAGTTATGGCATAAACCAGGTTGCCTACGAGGAACAGGAATTCGTTTTTCGTCAATTTAAAAAATTGTTCCTTCATAAGATAATATACCTAAATACTGTTTCCATTTAGATCGGTTAATGGCATTGGATGATCTGTGTTTTGTGTTAGAAGTGATCCGAATATAAGGCCAACTATACTAACTGCCATGGCGTACAGGTCCCCCGGGTGAT
>Ga0207966_1001741_pt1 | contig 11667 bp, 12 predicted proteins | sample Knorr_S23_td_NAD_FD_185611 | JGI IMG/M metagenome (GOLD analysis project Ga0207966, IMG submission 185611) | Marine microbial communities from Southern Atlantic Ocean transect - Knorr_S23_td_NADW_ad_2500m_LV_B (SPAdes) (version 2) | ecosystem: Environmental > Aquatic > Marine > Oceanic | place... | reverse complement strand
TGATTTTAACTTATCTGCTTTAAATTTAAATAATGACCTGCATAAAGAGTTGGTAGGCGGGGCAATAATGGGCCGGCAGATTGTAATGCGGTTTACTTCAACATTCTGATTAAATAAATTCAATTAGTTTGGATTTTTTTCTTTCTATTGATCAGGCTTGTTTTTTATTTATTAATAATAATCTGTCAAACCCGGTATTTGATTTCATCATGCCTTTGTTTGATGAGACAAAATATTTCATACCTTTAATGTTAATTCCCTGGTTATTTGCTATTATTTATGATAAGAAAAATCGTTGGCAATTGGCAATTTTAATACCCCTTGTAATTATTCTTGTTGATCAATCCGGATTATTTATTAAAAAGACCATTCTCAGACCCAGACCCTGGGCAGGGTTAGATCCAGAATTAGTAAATCATTTAGTAGGTGAAAAAGGACGGAATTATTCTTTTCCTTCAAATCATGCCGCAAATATGGCAGGATTAGCAACGGTATTTTCATCAATTTATTATCGCTATAGAACAATATTTTGGGTCACCGCAGGAATCGTTATGTTTTCAAGAGTATATATCGGTGTGCATTATCCTTCAGATGTAATGGCTGGTTGTATATTGGGAGGTGTGTATGGATTACTATTAGTTAAGGGATGGAAGTTTTATCATATAAAAACTACTTCCTAATAAAGCCCCTGTAAAACAGGGGCTTTATTATTTTAGTTCGGCAATACATCATCCGGTAATTTCAAATTGGGAACAGGTCCTCTACCCTTTGTAACTTTTATTTCCCCAAACTTACTTTCATATTTTCGAATATTATCCTGCAATGCCATCATTAGTGTTTTCGCATGCATGGGAGCCATTATAATTCTGGATTTCACTTTTGACTTTGTCATTCCGGGTAAAACACGAATAAAATCCATTACAAATTCTGCAGGAGAATGGGTTACAATGGCCAGATTTACATACTCCCCTTGTCCCACATTATCATCAAGTTCAATCTTAATCTGATGCTGTTTTTTCTTTTGTTTTTCCATTAATATTATCTCCCCCCATCTTTCTTATTTAATTCAGGATTATTCTTTCTATTGAATTCTTGCCAGTCCTCTTCAATACCCTCCCAATGTCGGAATTCTTCCTCATCGGTAGTTACTTCCTTAAGGTCAGGAGTATCTTCATGGTAGTCCATATTACTGGCTTTATCTTCATAATCATCGGGATTAGTTTCATCCTGCTGTTCTTTTTCCTCTACCGTCCTTTTAATCTCATCTCCATAAAGAGTCTGGTCAAAAAAGTCAATATTGGTTACCAATCCGTGCATCATGAGAAATTCCAGGAATGCTAAAAACTTTTTTTGTTTTAGATTTGTACTGCATTCAGGACAAACCATTTTTTCTTCCAGCTTAGTCTCATCCAATGGGTTTGAGCAAGCCGGACATATTAAACCTTCAAATGCCATATTTTTCTCCAAAATTCAAGGCTGGAAATATATTTTTACTTCGGATACTGTACAAGGTATTTCATTATTATTTTTAAAATTGTTTTTCATACAATTTGGTGAGATATATTTTTTCATTGGGGCTTAATGATTTTCCTCTTCTCTGTTTCATTTTTTCAATGGTGCCAAAAAACTTTTCCAGCTCCGTAGTATCATTTTTCCCCCAACGAAAGGAAGGTATATATTTATCCTGAAAACCTTCACCAAAGATATTAGCTCCCAAACCGACAATAGTTCCCGTATTTAGCATGGTTGAGATTCCTGTCCTGGAATAGTCTCCCATCAAAGTACCCAGGAATTGTTTCCCGGTTTCAATTTCTTCACCGTTTATCACTAGTCGGATTAATCCATAATTATTCTTTAAATCGCTGTTATTAGTATTCGCACCCAGATTGACCCATTCACCAATGTAGCTATGTCCAAGGAATCCATCATGTTGTTTATTGCTAAATCCCTGAAAAATTACATCTTCCACCTCACCTCCAATTTTACATTGGGGACCTAAGGTTACATTGCCTCTTAATTTTGTGCCTGGGTTAATGACACATCCAGGGCCAATATACACCGGACCCTGTATGAGAGAGCCAATATCAATATACGCATTGTCAGCAATAATAATTGGACCTGCACTGGCATCTAAAACAGAGCCTGCACGAACAGATGCCCCCCCATCGATAAACACATTATCGCCATTTTCAATGGCTACTGTTGGATGAATATCTCCTTGTTTATAATCAATGAAATTTTGCGCATCAGCTGCAATAACCTCCGATTGTAAGAATATTCCATCCCATACATTTTTTATAAATTGTATAACAATCTCAGTTGAAACAAGGCTGGCTGAATCCAAGTACTGATGAAATTCCGTAAGGGGGATGTCCTCATGATTTTGGATAGCCATTAAAATACCATTATTTGTGTACGACCTGCTGGAAGTTATCTCTATTAATTTATTTTCATTCCATAATCCTCTGCCATTTAACCAAATTCCCTGGGAAACCATTTCCGGATTTACCGTCAAATTTGGATATCTTTCCTTCATCAGGGTTGTGAGTTCATCACGCACTACCAATTGGATGGAATCCTCCGTAGATAACAGATTATTAATTCGTTCTAAATTTGTAAATGCACCACAGCGTAATTCACAGGATGCACGGTTTATATTCAATGGAAATAATGATGAATAATTACTATCTTCAAAAACCGTTATAATCATTGTGCAAGTATCCAATTGATTTGTTTAAACCCTTTTTCCATGATTCCTGATTTGGAAATATCTAATTGAATATTATAAAATCGATCCGAGAAATCAGACACAAAACCAACTTTCATTTCTGAATTCAATAAACTGATAAACCGAGAAATAGCTAATTGAAATGTTGGATTTAAATCTACAATTATATCAAATTTATTTTGTTTTAAGGATTGCAAAAGAAGTTTTTCTCCTGCAACGATGGTATCATTATCAGAGTGATTTATATACATTGAATTGCCTATTCGTAAATGAAACAAATCTTTAAATTGTTCCTTAACAATAAAAATAAATTGTTTTTTATGCACATTATCTTTTCCTAAATCACGGAAAGCATAACAGGCAACCCTGAAAGTTGGTTCATCCATTGGGAAAATTATCAGAATATTTTCGGGGTTACCCTGACTCAGAGTTAATTGAAGTCTGGAGTGCATTTTTTTTATTCTTCCGGTGATAGTCCAAAAGAATAATCTCCAGCGTAATTTGAGTAGTTTTAGATTCATAAACATGGATAATTTACAAACTTGGGATTCAAACGTTAAACCCTCAATTATTTAATAATTTTATTATTTCACTCCTATTTTCAGTGTAATTTGATTTATAGAATTTGCTTCATCATTACTCTTTTTTTCAGCCAAGCCTTTTCAGAGGATTATCTTTGGCCTATAAAAGCGAAAAGGGAAATTACGGCGGTATTTGGAGAGGAACGTCCAGGCAGATACCATACTGGAGTTGATATACGCACATTTGGTGAAATTGGATATCATCTGGTGGCTATTGATGATGGCTATATTTCACGCATCAGAACCAGCTCTAAGGGATATGGTAAAACCATTTACTTAACCTTACACGATGGTAATACAGCGGTTTATGCCCATTTGGATCATTTTACTCCTGAGGTTGATAATTTAGTAAATGCACTTCATGAAGATTATGGGAAATATACCATTGATCATAAAATAGATCCGGAGGATTATCCTGTAAAAAAAGGTGACCTATTAGGATACTCAGGAGATACGGGTGGTGTGTCTGGTCCCCACCTTCATTTTGAAATTCGTGATGGCTACGGCCAGCCAGTAAATCCTTTTCAGTACTCATTGGACCTACCGGATAATTTACCACCTGAAGCAGAATCCATTGCTGTTATTCCATTAGATGAAAATGCAATAATCGATGGTTTCTCAGAACAGAAAATATTTCCACTTCAAAAAATAAATGATAATGAATATGTATTAGCCGATACAATTTTTGCATTCGGGAATATTGGAATCGCCATAAAAACCCTCGATAAAATATCAGGGCAGCATTTCAATTTTGGCATCTACAGCATCAATTTGTTATTAGATGCCCAGTTTATTTATTCTATGCAATACAATAAAATAGATTGGGGTGATGCAAGCAAAATTTATACAGAACGAAGTTACTCTCTGGCACGGGAAGGATATGGAAAATATTATCATATTTTCAGTCATCACGAAAATCAATCGCTTCCATTTATTAATAGCAAATCTAGGCAAGGTTTTGTTTTTGATCAAAAAGTAATCCATGATGCAATTATTGACATTCTGGATTTTGCAGGAAATAAGATAGAAATTCGCGCATTTTTTGTTTCTGATACTTTACCGTACTTTGACTATTCTACCAAATTTCATGAGAATAATTGTACCATTACATTTAAGGCCGATGAGAAGGTAAGACCACAATTTTATTTAACTGAACCAATTTCTACAGATCAGTTAATTCCAACCGAATACTATGAAATGGGTGATAATACATTCTTGATTGAAAATATTATTCCACCATTTAATGTGCTGCAGATTTCGGGAAAAAATAGTTCAGGTATTTCAAGTCCGCCAACTTTTCATATGAAGCCACAGCAAGATTTTGAAAATATTAATGGTGAGTTTAACATCAAACACTACGAACAAGGGATTTTCATATCGTTTAAAGAAAATATATTTTCAGGCATGGAGGCATTTCTCTCATTGAAAAAAGAGGGCAAATTGTATTCTCATCAATTAAAACGAAATTCTAAGCTGACATTAACTTCAGGCATATTATCGCCTTCAAACCTTGAAAATGTAACCGAACTCAAAATCTATTATGAAAGTTCTACCCCTTATGAAATATTCAGTATGGAACTTTCTGGAGATATAATTTATCCGGATTCATCATTTCAAATTGAACTATTGGATGGTCAACTGCTATTGACTGGTAAAGCACACACTTTTTATGATACAACATTCGTTTGGAGCAGATCTGTAAATACCTCTCAGCCAAAAGAAGGACAAATCATCGCCGGACCATATTTTCTAAAACCCTACCTTATTCCTTTTAATAATGAAATACAATTGGACATGGCAATAGAGCCTATTTACACTACAAGTAATATTGGAATATATTACTACAATCAGAAAAAATTTGAATGGAACTATTTACCCTCTCAGCTTGCCTCTGATTCTATGTATATAAGCACTTCCATTTTATCTGGAGAAATCTTTGCGGTAATCGAGGAAAACAATCCCCCCAAATTGTCCGATTTTATACCTGATTTAAATGGAACTTATTATTCGTCAGACCTTGAGCACATTTCATTTAATGTAATTGATTCATTCTCCGGATTAGAAGGTGAAACTGATGTTATTGTAAAATTAGATGATAATCCGGTTGTATTTGAATATAACTCCTACCAAAATAAAGTACGGTATCCTTTAAAATATAATTTGAAAAAAGGAGCACATACCCTGTATGTTCAGGCATCTGACAGGGTGGGAAATCGTACAATTATAAAGGGTGATTTTTATATAAAGTAGTTTCAATGTTTATTGTATCATTTTAATAATTTGACTCCAGAAAAACTTATACAACACGCTATTAAAGCTCAAGAAAGGGCTGTGGCTCCCTATAGTAATTATTTGGTAGGCGCTGCATTATTAACGGATTCTAAAACAGTTATTTTAGGTTGTAATGTGGAATCCAAAGCATATCCAACTACCTTATGTGCTGAAAGGGTGGCGATATTTTCTGCTATATCTCAGGGATTTACCAATTTTACTGCTTTAGCGCTCATCACAAAAGATGGGGCTTCTCCCTGCGGTTCCTGCCGCCAGATTATCCATGAATATGCCGCCGATATTCCCATTTATATTGCCAATGAATCTGGAGAATATATCACCAGGAATATCTCAGAACTATTACCATTTCCCTTTGGATAATGGATAAATACGCCATATTAATAGGCATCGCTGGCGGGACAGGCTCTGGAAAAACATCGGTTGCAAAAGCGATAGCGTCCGATTTTGGAAAATCAGAAGTAGCACTTATTGAGCAGGATTCCTATTATAAAGACCTATCCAACCTGACTTTGGAAGAACGAGTATCCGTTAATTTTGATCATCCTGACTCTGTTGATTATTCGCTGATGAAAGAGCATATTGATTCCCTCATTCACGGGATTGAAGTAAATATTCCTATCTACGATTTCTCCACTCATACTCGAAAAAAAGAAACGCAATCTGTTGAAAAACATCGCATTATCATTTTGGAAGGAATATTGGCATTATTCCATCAGGATATTCGAGACATGATGGATATAAAAATCTATGTAGATACTGCAGATGACATACGGGTAATCAGAAGAATTAAACGAGATATAAATAAAAGAGGCCGGACATTTTTATCAGTTATTGAACAGTATTATAAGACAGTTCGCCCCATGCATATTCAATTTGTGGAGCCAACTAAAAAATATGCAGACATCATTATACCAGAAGGTGGACGCAATAAAGTTGCTGTTGATATTCTTCGTACAAAAATTATGACTTTAATTATTAATCATAAAAACGCAACCTAATTATTTATGACATTAACACCAAAAAACTCTGGCTGGATTGAAGTAATCTGCGGTCCCATGTTTAGTGGAAAAACTGAAGAATTGATTCGCCGACTGGTTCGAGCCCAAATTGCTAAACAGAAAGTTGCCATATTTAAACCAACTACAGATAATAGATTTGAAGGCGAATATATCGTTTCTCATAATCAGAGAAAAATAAAATCCATCCAAGTTCACGATACAGGAACAATATTGGATTACTTAAATAAAGCAGATGTATTCGGTATTGATGAGGCACAGTTTTTTGATAAGTCAATTGTAAAAGTTTGTAAATCACTGGCAAATTCTGGCAAACGAGTTGTAGTTGCAGGTCTGGAAAAAGATTATCTTGCAAAAAGTTTCGGATCAATGCCTGATTTACTGATTGATGCAGAGTATATAACCAAAGTAAACGCAATTTGTATGGGTTGCGGCGATCCTGCTAATTTCAGCCACCGAATCAGTTCTGAAAAGAAACTAGTTGTGGTTGGAGAAACAGACAAATATGAAGCTCTTTGCCGGCGATGCTATATTGAGCAAAGGAAGGATAAAAGATGAATTATATTAGTATTTTAGGGCTATTAGTACTTTTGGGCGGCGCTTGGCTCTTGTCTTATCATAGATCAGATGTTAAACTTCGACCTATTATTTGGGGAATTGGTTTGCAACTTCTTTTTGCTTTAATAATACTGAGAGAAGACATGGGCAGTTTTATTGGAATGTCTCTATTGAGTATATTAATTATTATCTATATTCACCAAAAAGATATTGAATCTATTAGAGGACGTATTAAGGCAACTTTAATTATTATTATTTCATCCCTGAGTGTAGGGTATGCACTATTTCTATTCCCCACTATTTCAAAAATTATTCTCATTGTAACGACGATTTTTTTAATTCTTGGCAGTCTTCTTAAAGGCGAACGGAAATTTCAAAAAATATCAGGGACACTTTTTATTATTTCCGGTACAACCATGTTGATAACTAATGGTTTATATGGGAAGCTAATTTTCCAAAAGTTCAGCGAAAAGATTGCATACTTTCTCAGCCTCTCAGATTACGGAGCACAATTCTTATTTGGTCATTTAGCAAATGGGGCATATTATTTCCCGGGTCCCGATGCTGGCTGGCCCGGTTTTGGTTTTCAATTTGCTTTTAAGGTATTACCCACTATTGTATTTTTTGGTGGGTTTATTAGTGTTCTCTATTACTTTGGTATCATGCAAAAGGTCATTCAAGGAATGAGCCGTTTCATGAGATGGACAATTGGAACCAGTGGTGCAGAAACATTATCCTGCAGCGCCAATATTTTTGTTGGTCAAACAGAAGCTCCTTTATTAATAAAACCATTTTTAGACAATATGACTAAATCCGAGCTGCTCACAGTAATGGTTGGGGGTTTTGCAACTATTGCCGGTGGCGTTCTTGCAGGGATTATTGCAATGGGGGTTCCGGCAGGTCATTTGGTGGCTGCATCTGTCATGTCTGCACCAGCTGCCTTGGTAATCGGCAAAATCATCTTCCCAGAAAAGGAGCATTCTCAAACAGCGGGAGATCTGGAGTTACCTGATATTCAGGTTGGTTCCAATGCCATTGAAGCTGCCTCAAATGGTATAACGGATGGACTGAAACTCGCAGTAAATGTAGGCGCTATGCTCATCGGATTTATAGCACTCATCGCTGTAATAGACGTGCTGCTGAATTGGGTAGATTCCATTATTGATGGCTCATTGTTGAATGGACTTTACATAGCTTATGACTCTTCTGGTTTATCTCCGGTTAAAGGGGAATTTGCTGGTTATTTTCCCGGCTCTCTACGAACCTTATTCGGAACGATATTATCGCCCCTTGCATACTTAATGGGGGTGCCCTGGAATGATGCTGCACAAGTAGGAAATCTTTTGGGAATAAAGCTCTCACTGAATGAGTTTGTCGCTTTTGGAACGTTGGGCGATTATATTAATAAAGGTCTACTCAGCGAGAGAGCAATTATCATTTCTACCTATGCTTTGTGCGGATTTGCTAATTTCTCTTCCATTGGAATTCAAATTGGTGGTATTAGCGCAATTGCTCCATCGAGAAAAAGTGATTTGGCAAAAGTTGGATTGAAAGCCATGTTTGGAGGCGCTATTGCATCCTGGCTCACTGCCACAATCGCTGGAATTTTTATTTAGGAAAATGGTATGAGACTTTTATTAATTGGGCCTCCTGGTGGCGGAAAAGGAACTCAGGCTAAATTCCTGATTGATCGCTTTGCTATTCCACAGATATCCACTGGAGATATGCTTCGAGGAAACATACACAACAATACCTCCTTGGGGCAGGATGCGCAAAAGTTTATGAAGGCTGGACAATTAGTACCAGATTCTATAATACTGGATATGATGAAAAAAAGATTGGCTGAAGAAGATTGCAGCAATGGGTTCATATTAGACGGATTCCCAAGAACCATTCCCCAAGCTGAAGGTTTGGACAATTTACTAAAAGGCATGAATCAACACTTGGATCATGTGGTCGTAATGGATGTACCTGGCAATTTAATTATTACCAGGCTTTCAAATAGACGGTCATGTAAGGGATGTGGACAAGTGTACAATCTAATTTTTGAACCACCTGCCATTGCAGGGAAATGTAATAATTGCAGTAAAGAGTTATATTTACGGGAAGATGATAATCCTGCCACCATTCAACAAAGATTAACCGTGTACCACCAACAGACAAAACCTGTTATAAAATATTATTCTGATCAGGGACTAACCAATGTCATTGATTCAAAAGGTACAATTGATGAGATTAGATCAGACATTTTAAAAAATATCACCTCTTAATAATTTGGCAGATTAAAATATTTAACTACAATCAAATTAATCAGCGATTTGGAGTGCATCGACTATGTCGATGCGAAGGTTTCTTGAGTGGATTTTAAATTGACACCGGCAATTCAGTCCAAAATAAAACTAACATTTGAATCTACTGATTTAATAATAATTTTGTGCTGTGTATAAATTAGGAATTACTGGTGGAATAGGTTCTGGAAAATCTACTGCATCGGAGTTTTTTAAAAAAAAAGGTGCTTTTATTTTTGATGCCGACTCAGAAGCTAAAAACCTATTTACAAATAATACTAACCTCACCCAGCGCGTTATAGCAACCTTCGGTTCCCAAGTGACTACCAACAATCAGTTGGACTTAAAACGATTATCGGAGCTTGTATTCTCATCCAAATCGTTACAAAATCAGTTGAATGAAATTATCTGGCCTGAGGTTTCACAATTAATGATAGAAGCTGCACAAAAAGCTGAAAATGTAGGAATGAAATTATTTATTGTTGATGCCGCTCTTTTATTAGAAGCAGGCTTCATCGAATTCTTTAATTCTATTTTACTCATCACCGCTTATAAACCTATCCGTATTGAACGCATTCTCAATCGGAAGAATATTCCAGAGGATCAAATCGAAAAAAGAATGGCACTGCAAATGCCTGAATCAGAAAAAAAGAAATTGGCGAATACCACCATTGAAAATAATGGCACATTATCAGAATTGAATGAAAAATTGGAAAATTACTGGGAATCTTTAAAAATAAATACCCAAAATGCTTAAATTCCTGAGTGCCTGATTGGGATTGGGGAACGGGGAAAACTAAGAGCACTGAGAACTCTCAGAATAAAAGGATTCAGGAAGCAGGGAATTACGGAGTTAGATTCCGAAATTCAAAATTAAATATCCGCAATAAAAATAATGCACCCCAGCTGTAGCCTTTTAAAAATAAAAAGGCTGCAAACTATAGGTGCATCATTCACGGCATTCACCGTTAGGGTAAAATCTTCTTTTATTTCATTAATATCAGCTTCTGAGTCATAGCTGATTCTGGGGTAACCATTCTTAGAAAGTACATACCGCTAGCTTGACTTTTAGCATTCCATTGTATTTTATGGTATCCAGCCTGAACAACACCAGATACAAGCTCTTCAATTAGCCTACCCTGTATATCAAAAATGGACAATTTTAATTCACATTCAGATGCCACATCAAAAGTAATCGAAGTGGTGGGATTAAATGGATTGGGATAAGGATTACCTAATCGGAAGGCGTCTGGAATTTCAACTACATTCTCTAATGATCCTACAAAAGAGATGGTGTTATTTGTCCATGATGGAATTTCCCCGGTTAAATCAATCAATTCACCAGTGCTGGAGCGGTAAAGTTTAAATTCTGGGATATCACCCATTTTACAATATGCGCTTGATTCTGAATTTCCATCTGAACCCATAACGGGTACATCAATAACTTCACCATTCCATTCTCGGGCCCCAACAACAATACCATTGACAGTCGCTAAAATCCATTCACCTGGATAAATATCAATTCCATCCACCATTACAGCATCAAAGAAATAGAAGGATTGCCGGGTAGATTGTTTATAACTAAACTCCTCCGGTAAATTATTGTTTTTATTTACTTTGGTTTCAGAATAGTGTTTTCTTACTAAGCCATCACTTACAAAATGAAATTCGAGATTTTCAATATCAGAAAAAATCCAATATCCTTTTAAAACATTCCAATTCTGCAAACTACCCATCCATTCACCATCCTCACTCGGCATTGTTGCAACACCTGCAGAAATTATACCTGTTATATGATTCTCTATATCATCTGGAATAGCTTCACCTATTTCTGCACCATCAGTCCCTACATAGGAAATTAGATTGGCACCCACACCCAAATCATATATTATGAATGGATCTGTAGGATACGCTTCAATACTATATGAAACGGGTGGGTCTACCGGATCTTCTCCATTAAGAATGAGCCAATACCCAGAAGTTGGTTCTATTATCTGCAAACTTCCCATCCAGGTTCCATCATCCAACTGTATTGCAGCATTACCCTCTCCAATGATAGAATAAACAGCATCTCCTAGTGATCCTAAAACAGTCTGAATTGTACTATCCCCTGGAATTCCCAAATAACTAATAAGGTTTGCTTTGCTACTAAATGACCAATTCATTATCACTATATCCGTATAGGGGGTCACCAATATATAAAT
>Ga0207966_1001738_pt1 | contig 11683 bp, 11 predicted proteins | sample Knorr_S23_td_NAD_FD_185611 | JGI IMG/M metagenome (GOLD analysis project Ga0207966, IMG submission 185611) | Marine microbial communities from Southern Atlantic Ocean transect - Knorr_S23_td_NADW_ad_2500m_LV_B (SPAdes) (version 2) | ecosystem: Environmental > Aquatic > Marine > Oceanic | place... | reverse complement strand
CTAGATCAAGTGGCGATCTATTAATTGCATCTCATCATGGGATTAACAATTTTAACTTTGAAAAAAAAGAATTAACAAAAAATGATCTTAATCATAAATCCAGCTTTAATACTTATTTAATTCATGGTCTCCCAAAGGGGCCAATATGCAATCCAGGAAAAGAGTCTATTATTGCGGTTACAAATCCTAGTAAAGGAGATTTATTATATTTTGTTGCAGATGGTGAAGGAGGTCATAATTTTTCATCAAATTACCAGAAACATATAGAAAATGTTAAGAAGTTTAAAGAATTTAGTATGGAAAAATATGGGAACTAAAAAACAAGGTTTATTTATTATTTTATCTTCTCCTTCTGGTGCGGGTAAAACAACTTTGTCAAAAAAACTTTTAAAAAATAATAAAAATATTGAGTTATCTATTTCTTATACAACTAGAAAAAAAAGACCATTAGAAAAGAATAATAAAGATTATAATTTTGTTTCAGAAGAAGAATTTGAGAAATTAAAGAAAAAAAAATATTTTATAGAATGGGCAAAAGTATTTAATAATTATTACGGTACATCTTTAATAAAAGTTAAAAAAATTAATAATAAAGGAAAAGATGTTTTATTTGATATTGATTGGCAAGGATCTAGAAAAATAAAAAAAAAACTAGGCAAAAATGTTGTTAGTATTTTTATATTACCCCCATCAAAAAAAGAATTAATTAAAAGATTAAAAAAAAGAGCTCAAGACCCTGATCATATAGTTAAGCAACGACTATCATTTTATAAAATGGAGTTAAGTCATTGGAAAGATTATAAATATGTTTTAATAAATAAAAATTTATCAGATACTGTAAAAAAAATTAAAACTATTATTGAAGCTGAAAGATATGAAAATTTTGTCCCAGTAAAAAATTTAACTAAACAAAAAATTAAAATTATTTATGAAGCTAAAAGAATCGCCATTCAAAAGAAAAATTTAATTTTTAAAAAAATAAGATCTTTATAATTCTTTTTTATGTTTACTTAGGAAATTTGATAAATTAATAAAATCTATAAAATCTAGCTCCTCTGGTCTTTTTTTTGAATTAATTCCACAATTTAAAAATACTTGGTCTGAAAAATTTATTGTTTTTTTTAGGTTATTTTTAATAGTTTTTCTTCTTTGACTAAAACATTTCTTTATTAAGTCTGATAGCAAGTCTTCATTATCTACTTTTTTAATTTTTTTTTTAAATTTAAATTCTAAAATCGAAGAATCTATTTTTGGTTTAGGAAAAAAATAGTTTGGTGATAGGTGCATTTTTTTTTTTATATCACATAACCACTGGGCTATTACAGAAATCCTACCATAACTTTTTGTATTCTTTTTTGCCATTATTCTTTCTGCTTGTTCTTTTTGAAACATTAAAATTAATTTTTGAAAGTAATTTCTATTTCTAAAAATTTTTGCCAATATTGGTATTGCGGTTTTATAAGGAAGATTTGAAAAAACTACAACTTTTTTTTTATACTTTTTAAATTCTCTTACTATTTTTTTGAAAATATGATTTTTTAAAAAATCACCTTCTATTAAAATTACTTTATTCAAAAATAGTTTTTTTTGATAATTTATAATTTTTACGCACTTTAAGTCTTTCTCTACAGCAATAATATTCTTTACCCCAGCTTTTATTAATGATCTAGTCAAACAACCTGGGCCAGGACCTATTTCAAGCACAATATGATTTTTAACATCGGATGTTCTTACAATTTTGTCAGTTATATTCTCATCTAGTATAAAAGTTTGACCAAGAGACTTTTTTGAAATTAAATTAAATTTATCTATAATTTGTTTTACTGTATCCACAATTTTCTTTTTTTTGCAATGTTTTGAGACATTTTAATTGAAGCATACAAACTTTTTTCAGATGCTATTCCTTTACCAGCTATATCTAGCGCTGTTCCATGATCGGGAGAAGTTCTTATAATTGGCAAACCTAGTGTTACATTAACACCATTTTCAAAATCTATAATTTTTAATGGTATAGTTGCTTGATCGTGATACATGCAAATAATTACATCAAATTTTTTCGAAAATTTTTTAATAAAAATAGTATCTGCAGGGTAAGGACCAAAAACATTAATATTTTTTTTTTTAATTGTTTTAATTGCGGGTATAATGATTTTTTTTTCTTCGTTTCCAAAAATTCCTCCTTCACCAGCATGTGGGTTTAAACTAGCAATAGCAATTTTTGGAACTTTTTTTCCAAAAAAAATTTTAAAATATTTATCAGTTATTTTAGTTGTGGATACTATTATATTTTTATTTATAGATTTTAATGCTTTTTTCAAAGATAAATGTTGTGTTATTGGAACAACGCTTATTTTAGGCGACGTTAACAGCATAATTGGTTTTTTTACATCTAATAATTTTGCAATATAGAAAGTGTGACCACTAAAATTTCTTTCTTTTTTTTTTATGACATTTTTTTCGATAGGATTTGTTACAATAGAAGATATTTTTTTTCTAAAAGCAAATTTAACAACTTGTTTAATTGAATTTAATATTTTGTCTACATTTTTTATTGACGGAGAACCAAATTTTATATTCTGATTTAGTTTTATTTTATAAACTGGCAAATAATTATTAAAAATTTTAAAACATTCATTAATTTCGTTAATTATTTTTATAGGAACTTTAAATTTAAGTTTTGTACAAGTTTGTAATAAATGAGAAGGATCACCAAAAAAAATAAAAGGATCTAACTTCTTCCTATGATTTTTCCAAGTTTTTAATGTAATCTCTGATGAAATACTCGCTGGCTCACCCATCGTTATTCCTGTAATAATTTTTTTTCTCATTTTTTAAATTCTAATATCTATTAATGCTTTTGATCGTAATTCTGACATATATTGTCTGGCAATTGTATCAAGTTTTTTATTCGTTAAAATATCTCTAATTTTAAATTTACTAGGTATAATAGGTTTTGTTTTTTTTATATCACATGTCATTATTTGAAATTCTTCAGAACCAAATTTTAAAGGAGGACTAATTTGATTTTTTTCCATTTTTTTTATTGTAGCTTTTAAATTATTAGATAATTCAGCATAATTTACATTTCCTAAAGACCCAGAATCCTCAGTAGCATATTTTTTAGAAAAGTTTTTTAATTCATCACAATTTTTAATTTTATTTATTAATGAATTTGTTTCTTCATTAGTTTCGATAAGCTTAAATCTAAACAATGATACTTGACTGATTATTTCTTCTCCAATTGTTCTTTTACTAAGAACTCTTATTATAAAATATCCATTTTCTCCTTTTAATGGGTTTGATGTTTTATTAATTTCTAATTTTTTTATTTCATTTAAAATTTTTGAATCTAAATCAACTTCTGGTATCCATCCCATTTTTCCAGTTTTTCCGCCAAACTTATCTGAAAATTGTGTTGCTATTGATACAAAATCACCTCCACCAAGTATTTGTTTATAAAGATTATTAATTTTATTTAATACTTCATTTTCATTCTTATTTTCAAATGAAATAAATATTTGTTCAATAAAGAATTCTTCTTTTCCAATATTAGATTTTAATTTATTATGTATTGTATCGATCTCTGGATCTTGAATCATTACTTGATTTCTGAATTTGGTTGCTATTAATTGTTTCCATCCAATAGAAACGAATACTTGTTTTTCTAAAATAGATATTTCAGTTTTATTTTTTTTTAAAAAATTTTTAAATTCTCCTTTTTTAAAACCATTATCTTGTTCAATTTTAGAAACAATATCTTCCACTTGTTTATCACTAATTAATACATTTTCTTTTTTAATTTCTTGCATTTGTATTATTTGATCTATGTAGCTTGATATTAAATCTGGTAAAATCTTAGTTTCAAATTCTTCATTAATAGGAATTTTAGCTGAAACACTAAATAAATTAGATCTTTGTATTAAATCATATATAGATATTGGATCATTATTTACTGTTGCAAAAATACTAGTAGGGAGTCTTTCTAAAATTGGCACATTAGCTTCATTTGTATTATTTGCTAAAACTAATTTAGTAAAAACAATAATGGTAAAAAAAAAATTTAATAAAAAAAAATTATTAAATATTTTTTTTATCAGATTCATTTAATTTTTTTATTTACTAAATTTATTAATTAGAAATATTTCTTCCAGTGGCAATAGACCCAAGTGTTTTAAAAATAAAAGTGATCATAAATGTATCATTTGGTTTAATTTCTCTATCCAAATAATATGATCTATTTAAACCTATTTCAGTAGTAAAACACTCGTTATTAAATGTTAATGCGAATTTTTGTCCTAGCAGCCCTCCTGTACTCGATAAATCTTCTCTTATTGAATATCTTAAAGAATAACTATCATTAAAAGTATGGTTGAGCGAAATATTAAATTCCTCTCTTTCATCTGAAATTCCTGTAGTAGGTTCCAAATAGATATAATTTATAGTTACATCAGTATTATAAATTTTTGTTGAAACAGTAAATTGATCTCTTCTAGTTGTAAACAATGAGTCTTTGTTAATTAAAAATCTGTATGATAAATTAAGATTTTTTCCGAATCCAAATCCTATTCTTCCTATCAAATCAGATAATTGATCATTTAATCCTGATGTAGAACCAAAATTATGATTTTTTCTAAATCTAAAGCTTTGCCCTATAAAAAAATTAGAATTAAGATTTTTTTCCTGGGATTTAACAGAAAAATTTAAACCATAATCTATTCTTTGGTTTGATTTTTCTAACTTGTCGTCTCCTGGATATAAACTTGAATTAAATAAATGGGTTTCACTAAATTCAAAACTATTACTATCTTCATTAGGTATATCTTCATTTCCTCCTCTATTTGGTGCTAAAATTATTGCAGCTTGTGGTTTCAAAAAAAATATTGAGTTATTTTGTTTTTTTTGTAAAGGAAGATCCCATCCAAAAAGAAATTCAGGATGTATTCTATTTTTAATTCCTTTAAAATCATTTTTATTAGTCCTTTGTACATGGCTTAACACGTATGAAGATACAGTTGTTTTAGCTTGAAATTTAAATCTGTTTCCAAGATTGTCTTGGAATGGATATGTAATAATTGGTTGTAAAGAAATTTTTCTTAAATCAGAACCTTGACGACGTGTTAAAGATAAAAAGTTTGCATTAAAATCGACAAAACCAATTTTAGTTTTTTTGCTACCTTGATAATTATAATTAATTGATGGCAAAATAAGTGGCGTTTTATTACTTTGATAAGTACTTGATTGAACTTGTGTTGCTATTCCAGTAGCATAGAAATAATGTTCATCATCAAATCCTTCTATAAAAAAGTCTGATTGAAGTCTATCGCTAGCTCCTTCAAACATATATCTTGCTAAATAAGTATCATCTGTAGTACGTTTTATATTAAATCCGTATCTCCAAAAATCACTATGGTCAAATTTTCCATCAATAAAAAGATGGCCTCTATTTTTATTTGAATATGTTTTAACTCTTGTTCTTCTATCTGCATTAGTAAAACTGCTTTCTGCATTTACTTCTCCATTATGAAATCTTTGTCTGTATTGAACATACACCAAAGGTCTTTGAGCACTGATATACATTGGCTCTATTGTAAGATCTTTATAAGGGGAAAGAGCATAGTAATAAGGTGTGCTAATAACTGTACCTAATTCTGAATTTGATCTATAACTTGGAAATAAAAAACCACTTTGTCTTTTCACGCTTGGATCTGGATGTGAATAATATGGTGTATATGCTACAGGAAACCCAAGAAATTCAAGATAAGCATTTTTATAACTTATTTTTTTTCTTTTTGAATCATGAACAACTTCAGATGCTTTAATTTGCCAAGTTGGTTTTTTATTTGGATCATCACAATTACATGCCGAGTACAAAGCTTTTTTTAACCTAGTAATTGTCCCTTTAAATCTTTTACCTGTTGATGCGGCCATTTTAGAATTATCAGGAAAAAGTATAGAGATATTTTTTGAAAGGCCATTTTTAAAGCCTTTATCAACTTCAGCATAATCTGCAAAATAAACAACACCATCTTTATCTAAAATACTAACATTTCCTTTTACGTATACTTTATTTTTTATTTTATCAAATTCTAAATAGTCAGCTCTAAGGACCTCTTTTCCTTGAATAACTTCAACATCACCTGTAGCTATTACTTTTGATTCATTATGATTATTTACTATTTTTTGTGCATTTAGAATAAAAGGCACATTATCTTCTGACAAAAGATTTTTATTAAATAAAAAAATTATAAAAAATAGTAATAAAATTATTTTTTTCATTTTTTAATTTGTTTTTTCAAAATGGATTATAAAATAACCCCCTATCATAATAGTTATAATAGGTGGCGATAAAGATGCAAGCCACGTAGGTAGTTTATTAGCAATCCCAAGTGAATATATGGTTTCTGAGAGTACGTGAATCAAGAAACCAGTTACAGCTCCAGTTAATATTAAAAAGAAGGTTTTTGCTTTAGTTTTTGTAAATTTAATTGTAAAAGAGCCAGCAATGAATATTAAACCAATTAAATATAGAGGTAAAAAAATTGTTTTATAAAGATACATTTGATGCTTGGTGGCTGAAAACCCCGACTCTTTAAGTAAAGATATAAAATCTGGAATTTTCCAAATGGACAGACTTTGAGGATCTAAAAAACTATTCTCAATTTTTTCAATTGTTAAATTTGTTTTTAGAGTATATTCATCTATTTTTACTACTTGTTTATTTGGTTTATTGATTGTAGCATTTTTTATAATCCAAAAATTTTCTTCAAGGGTAGCGTTTTCTGCATCTATTCTTTCTATAAAAGTATTTTTTTTTGTATAAATATAGAAAGTTGTATCTTTAAATAAACTTTTTTTTGGTAAAAAATTTGCTGCCCTTATTACAATTTTATTATTTTCAGACCCTTGTCTTAACCAAATACCAGATTTACTAATTGAAGCTTTACTTAACTTGCCTCTAAATACTTCTTGTTCAATTTTTTGATATGCATTAGTTGCGTGTGAAAAAAATGGATTTAAAAAAATAAAATAAATTACACAGAAAAATATTGTAAAAACAATGAATGGATATAGAATTCTAAAAGAATGTAGACCAGCATTTTGGATTATAACCATTTCTCTATATTTGTTAAAAGAACGACAAGTTATCATTGTTGTTACAAAAATACTAATTGGTATTATAAAAGCTATACTTTCTGTTATTTTTAAAAAAGCTAAATAAAGTACATAAAAAATTGATGAAATATTAGGATTTTCTGATGTTCTTCTAAGTAATTCTACAAATTCAACTAAAAAAACTATTAGCAATGAAATAAACATAAAATAAATAAAATTTTTTATAAATTTTTTAAAAAAATATTTTTCTAATTCTCTATTAAAGATATTAAATGATGAAATTTTCATTTTTTAAATTTTTTATAAGTTTTTTTTAAATTATAAATTATTAAAAGAAAAAATAATGATAATGGAAAAATGTATATGATTGGTAGCAATGAAAATTTTTTTACAATAAAATTAGGTAAAGATAAATAAATAACTTCAATTAAAAAAATTACAAATATAATAATAGATATTTTTTTTAATGCTGGTTTCAGAACTAACTTGTCAGATAATAAAAAAGTTAAACTTATTAATGTAAATATTATACAATAAATAGGGTCTATTATTCTTTTATGTCCCTCAACAATCATACTAGAAATTTGTCTTGGATCATACCGACCTTCTACTTTGTGCTTATCATCCCATAATTCTGTTAGAAACATTTCTTCTGGTTCTTTAATTCTTTTTTCGTTTTTATTTTTAAGTAGGAGATCTAAATTGACCTCATACTCATCAAATTTAACAATGCTTAATTGTGAACTTTTTTTATCAATAATTTGTTTATTACCATTTTTTAAAATTACTTTATTTACATTATCATTTTGAACTAATTCTGCTTGTTTAGCTATGTATGTTGCAGGATCTTCTTTATTTCTGTTATCATAGACGAAAACATATTCATAATTATTTTTGTCTACTATTTTTTCAATATATATAGTTATATCTTGAATGAGATTTGAGAAACCTCCTTCTTTAAAAGCAATACGCGCTATATCTTCTCTGAGATTTTTTTGATTCTCTTTGAATATAGATTTGCTTAAAGGACTAAAATATAAATTTAAAAGTAAATTAATTAAAGCGATAATAATTGAAAGTAATAATGCAGGTTTTAATATATTAAATGTGCTAAATCCAGATGATTTAATTATTATTAATTCATTATCATTTGAGAGTCTGTTGTAAACAAAAATACAAGCTAAACTTAAAGTTAAAGGAGTTAAAGACGGTATAACAGTTGGTAGTAACAAAGAAGTCATTTTTATAAAATCTTTGAAATCTAAACCATTTGTAGTTACATATTCTATAAACTTTAAAGATAGGATAAGCCATATTAAACTTACAAAAAAAATTGTTATATATATAAAGTACGATCCTATTTGTTTAAAAATATAATTGGATATTATTGACATAAGAACTATATTAATTTGTATTTTATGATTGTAAATTTCATCAATAAAAAAGTTTTACCTAATTTTAAAATTTTTTTTATCAATAAGGATAAAAAAAACTTAAAATACCATAACATTTCTTCTAATTCAGAAATAAAAAAAAATATCTTAAAGAGTTTATCAAAAAGAAATTTTAAAGGCAGTTTGGGACAAATTTGTCATATTGAAACAATTGAAAAAGAAAATGCAGAAAACATTGTTTTTATTGGAATAGGTGACGAAACAAAAATTGAAGGGTTTAATTTTCAGTATTTTGGAGGACTTTTAGTACCATTCTTGGAGAATCTTCAATATGATAAAATATCTATATATGTAGGTGATCTAAAAAAAGTTAAATTAAGTTATGAAAATATGATTTTGCATTTAGCTTCAGGTATTCATTTAAAATCATATACATTTAAAAAGTATAAAAAAAAAAAGGAAAAAGACGATAATAAGACTTTACCAAACATTGATTTTATTACTTCTAATCCAATTAAATTCAAAAAACTTTTTTCAAATTTTAAAGCTGTATCAGAAGGCGTTTTTTTTGCACGTGATCTATTACATGAACCACCAAATGTATTAAATCCTGTTAATCTTGCTTCAAGAGCTAAGGAATTATCAAAGCTTAATGTAAAGGTTAATATTTTAGATGAAAAAAGTATGAAAAAACTTGGGATGGGGGCACTTTTAGGTGTTGGAATGGGTAGTGCAAATCCTTCAAGACTTATTACTTTAGAATGGAATGGTAATCCTAATTCAAAATCACCTCCACTTGGACTTGTAGGAAAAGGAGTAACATTTGACACAGGCGGATACTCTTTAAAAACTGCTAATGGAATGGAAGAAATGAAAATGGATATGGGTGGTTCTGCGGTAGTTTTAGGAGTAATAAAAGCTTTAGCTTTAAGAAAATCAAAGTCGAATGTAATTGGTGTAATTGGTTCTGTTGAAAATATGGTTAGTGCTAATGCTCAAAGACCAGGTGATATAGTAAAATCTATGTCTGGGCAAACAATTGAAGTTTTGAACACTGATGCAGAAGGAAGACTTGTTTTGGCTGATGCGCTTTGGTATTGCCAAGAAAAATATAGTGTAAAAAAAATGATAAATTTTGCAACTTTAACTGGAGCAATAATTGTTGCTTTAGGAAATTTTTATGCAGGACTATTTTCTAATTCTGACAAATTATCAGATGATTTAACAAAATCAGGAAAAAAAACTGATGAAAAAGTTTGGAGATTTCCTTTAGGAAAGGAATATGACGATTTGCTTAATTGCGATATTGCAGATGTTAAAAATATAACAGGAACAGGCGGAGCAGGTAGCATTACTGCTGCCCAATTTCTACAGCGTTTTGTTAAAAAAGATGTAGAATGGGCACATTTAGATATAGCAGGTGTAACTTGGCTTGATAAAGACCAACCTTTATCTAAAAAAGGTGGGACAGCTTTTGGTGTAAGACTGATAGATAACTATATTTACAATAATCACGAAAAAAAATAAATGTCTAACCAAAAAACTTTATCAATTATTAAACCAGATGCAGTCAAAGCAGGCCATGTTGACGCAATAAATTTAATGATTGAAAATTCAGGTTTAAAAATCTTAGAAAAAAAGGAAATAAAATTAAGTAAAGAAGAAGCACAACAATTTTATGCCGTTCATTCTGACAAACCTTTTTATAATGAACTATGCGAATTTATGACTTCTGGCCCTATAATTGTACAAATGATAGAAGGGGAAAATGCTATAGATTTATATAGAAAAGTAATGGGCGCCACTAATCCAGCTGAAGCTGATGAAAATACAATAAGAAAAAAATTTGCTACTTCTATTCAAGAAAACGCCGTACATGGTTCTGATAATGAAAATAATGCTTTAAAAGAACTTAATTTTTTTTTTAAAGAAGTTTAAAATCTTAAAGTAAAAATAAAGCCAAAAAAGCAAGAATAACAACAACGCTTGAAACTAAAAGTACAGTTGCTTTTAAAAATATTTGCCAGTTGTTATATGATCTTTTTAATTTATCGTCCATATTTTAAATTTACATAAAAATAATCTTTTTTTCAATTTATTTATATGTTTTTAATAAAAGAATTTAATTTTTTTTCATCTTTTATAAAAACTTTATTTTTTTTTATACTAATTTTTTTTCTTGCAAATAAATTAACGACTTCAGGATATATTTTATGTTCCATTTTTAGTATTTTGTTTGATAATTCTTTACTGGTCATTTTTTTATCTATCACAGTTGGTACTTGTGCAATTATTGGCCCTCCATCTAGACTTTCATCAACAAAATGAATTGTACAACCACTTTTTTTTGTACCAGCATTCAAAGCTCTTTCATGTGTATTTAAACCTTTAAAAGATGGCAATAGAGAAGGGTGAACATTTATTATCTTATTTTTCCATTTCTTTATTATGAATGGACTTAAAACTTTCATAAAACCTGCTAAACAAATTAAATTTGGTTTTAATTTTTTAAGGTTATTTTGTAGTTCAATTTCAAATTTTTTCTTATTTAATTTGTTGTTAATTATTATTTTTTCAAACTTTCCATTTAATTTTAGACCAGATGCTGTTGTATTATTTGATATTATTGCAATAACTTTTGCCGGAACATTTTTTTTAGAACATTTATTAATTATAGCTTTTAAATTACTTCCTCTACCAGATATCAAAACTACAACTTTTAGCATTTCCATGTTTTCTTTAAATAATTTATATCAATTTTTCCTTTATTTTTAACAACTTTACCTAAAAGAAAAAAAGGTTCTTTTTTATTTTTTAATTTTTTTATAACTAATTTTTGTTTATTAGGTCTGCATATAATTATCATTCCCAAACCACAATTAAAAACTTTTAGCATTTCTTCAAATGACATATCTCCTTGCTCTTTAAACCATTTATATATATGAGGTAAAATCCAATTATGGTTTTCAAAATTTAATCCTAAATTTTTTGGCAAAATTCTTGGTAAATTATCTATTATACCTCCACCAGTTATATGACAAACACCCTCAATTAATTTATATTTTTCTAATTCTAATATTATTTTTGAATAGATTTTAGTTGGTTTAAGTAAGAAATTTCCAAGGTTTTTAACTTTATTTGATATTTTTTTTTTATAATTAATTTTTTTTTTTTTC
>Ga0207966_1001732_pt1 | contig 11709 bp, 11 predicted proteins | sample Knorr_S23_td_NAD_FD_185611 | JGI IMG/M metagenome (GOLD analysis project Ga0207966, IMG submission 185611) | Marine microbial communities from Southern Atlantic Ocean transect - Knorr_S23_td_NADW_ad_2500m_LV_B (SPAdes) (version 2) | ecosystem: Environmental > Aquatic > Marine > Oceanic | place... | reverse complement strand
TCTAAACCCAAGGAAAAAGCAACCGAATCTAAACCCAAGGAAAAAGCAACCGAATCTAAACCCAAGGAAAAAGCAACCGAATCTAAACCCAAGGAAAAAATACCTCCAAAAGAATAATTAATGAAATGTGATTGGATTGCCTGAAGAAAAAACTAAAACCCCTGAAGAAAATAATGTAGCTTCTGAAGAACAAACCGAAGAACCTGTTGCTAAAGTTACACGCGTCAAACGACAAAAAAGAAAACCTAGATTTAGTCCACAAATTTATAAATTTTATCAAATTAAAGATTCAAAAATAACTAAACTCCGTAACAGCTGTCCTCGTTGCGGCAAAGGAATATTCTTAGCAGAACATTCTGATAGATTAACATGTGGTAAATGCGGATATACTGACTTTAAAAAAGCTTTAAAAATAACTTGATTTATTAATTATTAATTTTATTTTATTACTAGTAATTTTTTTGGTTTGTTCAAATATTCTAATTCTAGCTTCATTTCTTTTTTTCGTCTAACTTTAGATAAGAGTTCTTTTTGTGCAATTCCTGGTTTAACTCGACCGGCAAGCACATGTACATAATAATGTTTTAACATTCTGCAGAGATATCTAAATTGGAAATAAATATTTTTCCTATTTTTCTTTTTTACTTTCAAACGAACAAATTTATTATCATAAACGATTTTTCCTGATTGATGTAATTCTTTCAAACACAATTTAAACAATTTCAAACTTGTTTTCATATTCATATTCTTTTGATTGCCTCCATAAGTCATTGTATAGCTGTATTTCACAGGTGGGTATATCCTGATTCTTTGCCTAAGTCTTTTGAACAGAAAATAATCGATAGGAATAAGAATAAATTGAATTAGGAATGAATATTCTGAATGTAATTCATCAATAGTCTCTACAATTACTCTATGTTTGTATTCATATTCAATTTTATAGAAAAAGTCACTATTTACTATGGGTTCATATGGATTTAACAACCTTCCTATTACAAATTCACCCAGTTCGGCATTTTTTGCATCATTTTGTAATGCATTACTATCTACAAATATTGCAGAAATTTCAATTTGATCAAAAATATATTGATATCTTATTTTTTGTTTATAATTATTAATTACAACAATTAGATCATAATCACTGTGAGACTTTGCGTATCCAGAAATTCTTGATCCATATATACAAATGCCCTCTATTTTTAGACCTTTAGTTCTTTTTTCCAGAGTTTTTAAAACTAGTCTTTTTTCTTCTTCAGTTAATTTATTTTTTGTTTTTATTTTTGACAATATTCTCAATCTCGTTAATTCTTTGCTTTACCATTGGGTCAAATATAGTATTTGTTATTGCAGAAACAGAAATCCTTGCTATGTTTGTACTTGGATTAATTTTAGCAGTTGGTAACCCTTTATTTATCCATAAATTTTGAGTTTTATTATTTAATTTCGTATTTACTGCATGATCTTTAAATTTCTTTCTCATGAGTTTAATTAATGCTGGTCCTTTACTTTTATCCTTAAAAATTAAATTTGGTTTATAGAGTCTTTCTGCATCAGCATATTGTGATTCAAATATTGTATCTACAATTTCATCAGATAAGTTATTCATTTTTGTAAATCGCCTTACAAATTCAAAATAATGCAAGAATTCATGCGCTAAAATTCCATGAATTGTACCTTTATTTCCAAATACAATTAAAGCTGCTGATAATTGGACTATTATAGTTACTCCTTGTATAGTTGTAGTTGGTATGGTTCTTGCAAATAATGCACCATATTTTCCTACCTCTAGACTTGTAATAGAAATTGGTAAAATTGGTTCAATATAATATTGAGGATATTTAATACCAGAAATTAATTCTATTCTCTTTACCCCTTCTTCTACATATTGCATTCTTTTTGTAATCTTACTGAAAATACTTTTTGGTATTTTATTTCTAATATTAATATTATTGAACCTCTGTAATGGGTCCAATTTTTTACTACCTCAAGTCCTTGCTATTGATATTTATCGTTGAAACATAAGGTAACTTTTGTCTTTTCATTTCAATAAAAGTTTCAGTATGAGCCAGACCATCTATTTGTGCCACTTTTTTTGATACCAATAAATGTAGATCATCTAAGGATTTTGCACTTAGCCAAATAAGCAGATCAAATCTACCTGTAATTTCAACAATTTCACGTGTTTCTTGTAAATTCGTTATTCGCTGTAAAATCTTATCTCTTTGTTTTGAATCAATATTACATCCAACAATTGCTCTTATTGGATATCCTAATAAACTCTCATTAATTTCTAAGGTGTATCTCTTAATTAATCCTTGATTGATAAGCCTTTTAATTCTACTATATATGACTGATGCATTAATCTCGATTTTTTCACTTAGTTTTGGAATTGAAATATTTGCATCATTTATTAATTCCGATAAAATTTTTAGGTCTAATTCATCAAATTTAACCATTATTTTTCAATACTTCTATTAATTTCATAAAATATATAAACAAAAATGAAAAATCTTAAAATTCTATTTATGAATCATTTTTTCTTTGACTAGAATTTCAGCCATTAATACAGTGCCTTTGGCAGCCCCCATACGTGTATTGTGTGAAACAAGAACATATTTAATACCATTAGGAAAAACCTCATCTTTTCTAATTCGACCAATGGAAGTAGTCATTCCTCCTTCAGAATCTCTATCTAATCTTGGTTGTGGTCTAAATGGATCATCCATAATTGTTAGTAATTGATTGGGAGCAGATGGAAGATCCAAATTTGACAAACAATTTGAAAAAGATTTCATTACATCTTTTATTTCATCAACTTCGGCCTTATTTGATGTTATTACTAAAACAGATTCTGTATGACCGTCAAGAACATTTACTCTAGTACAAGTTGAAGACACTTTAAACGAAGCATTTTGAATAACTTCTCCAGATTTTTGTCCTAGAATTTTTAACGCTTCAATTGATACTTTTTCTTCCTCTTGTGGAATGTATGGAATTATATTATCTACTAAATCTAATACTGCTATACCTGGACTTCTTCCAGCTCCTGATACTGCCTGTAATGATGTCATAATGACTGATTCTATTCCAAATTTATCTTTAATGGGTTTAAGAGTAAAAGCTAATCCAGTAGTTGTACAATTTGCTTGAGGTGATATGAAACCATTCCAACCTCGTTTCTTTTGCTCATGTAATATTTGTATGTGTTCATTATTTACACCTGGAACAAGTATGGGGACGTCTTTCTCATATCTAAATGCAGATGCTGTACTTAATACTGGGATGAATTTTGCAAATCTTGGTTCAATTCTTTGTGCTGCATTAGTTTCTAATGCTGAAAATGCAATATCAAACTTTTCTGGATTTACTACATCTCCATCTTCAACAATCATATTATTTATTTCTGTTTTGGATTGTTCTTTACAAAACCATTGAATGGAACCATTTTGATTTTTGATCGCATCGATATATTTTTTACCTGCTGAATTCTTTGAAGCTGCAAGACCTGTTATTTCAAACCAAGGATGATTTTGTAGCGCGGTGATAAATTGTTGTCCAACTATTCCAGTTGCACCTATAATTATTGCTTTATACATGATTTTCACTTTATTAATTCATGTTGAATTGTTTATGAATGGCCTCAGTAGCTACCTTACAATCTGATTCTTTAACTACGAATGAAATATTTTGTTCTGATGATCCCTGTGCGATCATCTTTACATTTATATTCTTACTTGAAATCGCACTAAATAATTTTGCAGCTACGCCATGAGTTCCCCTCATACCAGCTCCTATAATTCCTATTACTGCAACTTCATCATCCGAATGAATATTATTAACACTGCTTTTTCCTAGTAATCCTACTTGAAGAACACTCACTGCCTTTTGTAATTCATTTTGTTTGATAAGAAATGTTATATTTGCTTCTGAAATACTTTGAGAAATCATTATTATATTGACATTATTTCGTCCTAATATGGCAAATATTTCACCTGCAGTACCTATGTTGCCTACCATGTTCATTCCAGATACAGTAACCATTGCTAGCTGATTTATTACTGTGATTGCTTTTGCTATTTCATCTTTATTTACATTTACTTCTTCATTTATCAAAGTGCTTGGACCTTCTGGATTGAATGTGTTCTTTATTCTAATTGGAATATTAGCTAATTTAGCAGGTTCCAATGCTCTTGGATGCATTCCTTTAGAACCCATTATTGCCATTTCTGTTGCTTCATTATATGATAATTGTGGAATTGTTTTTGCATTTGGATAAATTTTTGGATTTGCTGTTAATAATCCGTCTACATCTGTCATTATCCATATTTCATCTACATCTAAACACATTCCGATTAAAGATGCTGTATAATCTGATCCTCCACGACCTATTGTTGATGTTTCCCCTTGTTGTGTAACACCAATAAATCCTGTTATTACAGGTACTGTTTCCTCTAATCCAGCTAAATTATTTTTTATGTTATGTTGCGTAACTTTCACTAATGGTGATGCATTGCCAAAGTTTTCATCAGTCATAATTCCAATTTCTTCTCCTGTAAAGGATTTTGATTCTATGCCTGAATCTCTCAACTTTGCTGATATTATAGGAACAGCTAATTTTTCTCCAAATGAAAGAATCTTATCTAATGTTTTATTACTTAATTCATTCACAGTCATTATCCCATTGATTGTTTTTTCCAACTCTTCAAGCAATATTGATACGGATTCCAATAATTCATTTTGAATTTTTTTATCATGAATAATTTCATTAACTGTGTTTTTGTGCCGTTGTGTTATTATATCGAAAATCTCTGATTCCATTTTTCCTTTCTTTGCACTTTCTGCTAATTTGACTAATTCATCAGTAGTTGATTGCAAAGCAGAAGATACAACAATGATTTGATTTTTTTCTTTTAATTTGCTTATCATCTCACAAACTTTAGTTATTCTTGTACCATTTCCCACTGACGTACCACCGAATTTTATTACTATTCTCAATCTAAACCCTCATGTTTTGTTTAATTTCTACCAAATCTCTAATAATTGCACTAGCTGTTTCCATGCCTCCTGCACCTTTACCAATAATAATTTCCTCACCTGCAAATTCCGTTGTAAATTTAACAGAATTCAATGCGCCTTTTACACACATTGGATCGTCTCTTGAAATCTCTATTGGATTCACCTTCGCAGACTTATTTATACTTGCAATCAATTTAATCGTATTTCCATTATCTTTTGCTTTAGAAATATCTTTTTGGGTTATATCTCTTATACCTTTCACAGACAAGTCATTTAATACTAAATCTTTGTTTAATAATAAATTGCCCATTATTACCAATTTTGCTGCTGCATCAAATCCATCTATATCTAATGTTGGATCGGATTCAGCATAACCTAATTTTTGCGCTTCATTTAACGCATCATTAAAACTTAATCCACGATTATCCATTTCTGTTAAAATATAATTTGTAGTGCCATTTAAAATTGCATTTATTTCAAGTATTCTGTCTGCTTCAAGACATTTTCTTCCAAATTCTAGAATTGGTGTACCCCCTCCCACTGCTGCACTGTATTTTAAAATTACATTATTGTAATTTGCTTTTTCAATTAAAGAAGAAAATGCAATTGCCAATGGTCCTTTATTTGCAGTTATAATATTTTTTTTAGTTTTCATTGCAATATCAAGTAGACTGTATGAGGGTTCACCGTTCTGTATATTTGTTGGTGTAGCTTCAACTAAAAGTTCAGCATCTACCTCTTCAACTAATTCTATCGCTGTTTTATCTTTATTACCTATTGATAGTTCTGAAACTGATTTGCCAGCTTCTTTTATATTGATTATATCATTAATTTTAATTCCTTTTTCATTTATTGCTACGCCTTTTGAATCTGCTACCGCAACAATTGTTGGATCTAGCCCATAGTATGATAGAAGATCTTGTTTACGATTAAGTAGTAATTGACAAAAACTTTTTCCAATAGTTCCAAGTCCAATTAATATTGTTCTCAATATTATATCCGTACTTCCTTTACATATTTAACAAGTTATTTACACTAACTTAAACCTGATATTGAATTCACTTTGTATTAATTGTGTTCTATTAGAATGCCTTATTATGTAATTTTTACATAATTTCACTATAGTAGATGAAAAAAAGAATAAAAAATGTTATTGCAATTGGACCTGCATCAAGTGCAAATTTAGGTTCGGGTTTTGATTGTTTTGCCATTGCCTTAGATAATATTTTCGATACTGTCAAAATTAGCTTGAACGGCAAGTCTGATGTCGTTGTTAAAAATATTAGTCAAACTAAAAATATTCCAGTCCAACCTACTGAAAATACAGGAGGCTTGGTCGCATTAAACATAATTAAAGAATTTAACCTGCCTAATGTAACACTGGGTATAAAAAAAGGCGTACCACCTGGTAAAGGACTTGGTAGTAGTGCTGCTACAGCATCTGCAGTTGCTGTTGGTTTAAACAAAATGTTTTCTTTGAATTTATCTAAACATGAACTTTTGAAATTTGCCGCAAGTGGTGAAATTGCTTCTGCAGGTGTTGCACACTCAGATAATGTAGCTGGTTCATTGTTTGGCGGTTTTGTTGTTGTTTCCTCTTTTCCTAAAATTAATATAGCTACTTTTTCTCCTCCTAAAAATTTACATGTGTGTATCGGAATTCCCAAGATAAATACCCCGCCAAAAAAAACAGGGTTAGCAAGAAAATTATTACCAAAGAGTGTCAAGTTTTCAGACACCATTACTAATGTTTCAAATGCTGCAATGATGGTTGCTGGTTTTTCAAAGAGAGATGAAAATCTTATTGGCGCATCCATGCATGATTCAATTGTAGAACCTGCAAGAGTATCTATGACACCTAATTATAAAACAATTAAAGAACAAGTTTTAAAATTTGGAGGACTTGGTATGGCAATAAGTGGTGCAGGTCCTTCCGTTATTGTTTTTTTAAACACAAATCAGCTTGTACAAAATAAAGTTAAAAAAATAATTAAAGATGGTTTCAAGTCTGCAGGTTATAATTCGTCATTACTTATGACCAAAATTGGCAAAGGAGCTAGAGTGATTAAATAATGCTGTTAAAATGTATAAATTGTTCATATACATATGACATTGATAAAATAATCTATTTATGTGAAAAATGTAATGATCTATTAGAAGTAATTTATGATTTGGATAAAATTGGAAATAAATTAGATTCTACTTGGAAAAATATTCCATTAAGTGTTTGGAAATATAGCCCACTATTACCAATTGATACAAACATTGATAGAGTTACTTTATCAGAGGGTGGAACTCGCCTTCATCATTTGAATAAATTTGCAAGTTTTATTGGCATTAAGACTTTATATGTTAAAAACGAAGGTGATAATCCCACTGGTTCTTTTAAGGATCGTGGAATGTCAATTACCGTTACAAAGGCCAAGAGTTTGGGGGCTTCAATTATTGCTTGTGCTTCCACTGGAAATACCTCAGCGTCACTCGCTGCTTATGGAGCCCGCGGCGGTATGAAACGTATAGTTCTAATTCCTACGGGTAAAGTGGCATATGGGAAACTTTCTCAAGCTATGATTTGTGGCGCTAAAGTTATTCAAGTTGAATCGAATTTTGATAAATGTCTTGAAGTTATTATGGAATTATCGACTAATTTTCCTGATATTTATTTGGTAAATTCAATTAATCCTTTCAGAATTGAAGGTCAAAAAACCTTAGCTTTTGAAATTATAGACCAATTGGGTCACGTTCCTGATTGTATAATTGTTCCTATTGGGAATGCAGGTAATATTAGTGCTATTTGGAAAGGAATGAAGGAATTTTTAGAACTCGACCTTATCGATAAGTTACCCAGAATGATTGGTGTTCAGGCAGAAGGTTCTTCACCCGTCGTTACTGCTTTTGAAGCTAAAAAAATTGAAGCTACTAAAATATCGAAGCCAGATACTATTGCTACTGCAATTCGAATAGGTGCTCCTGCTAGTTCAAAAAAAGCGTTACGTGCTATTTACGATTCTAAAGGCTATGCGGAACGAGTTAGTGACAAGGAAATACTTGAAGGACAAATGAATCTAGCTAAACTAGAGGGTATATTTGTGGAACCTGCTAGCGCTTCTCCAATAGCTGCATTAAAAAAATTAATTCGCAAAGGGATAATATCGTCTGATGATGAAGTCGTTTGTATTGCGACTGGAAATGGTTTAAAGGATCCAGATGTTGTTACTAATTTCTTAAAAAAACCTCTAGAAGTTAAACCGGATTTAACTTCTATTAAAAATATAATTGATGCCGAGATCGAATAAACTATTTTTTTCTTTCATTTATTCTAATTTTATTTCTCTGTTCAGCTTCTTTGTATCTTCTTTTTTCTTCATTTGATTCGGGTTTAATTCTTGGAACTGGTGTAGGGCGACCAACGTCATCAATTGCCACTACAACAAGATAACACGAATTTACATGAGTTATTTTTCCGGTTTTCAAATCTTCAGCTTCAATTCTTACTCCTACCTCTAATGAAGTTTTTCCAACATAGTTGATTGATGATTTCAGAATTAATTTATTTCCGATATATATCGGTGCAAAAAAATACATTTTATCAATTAAAGCTGTCACTACTGGCCTTCTACAATGTTTACTTGCTACCATTCCTGCAACTTCATCCATTAATGTCATTATTATTCCGCCATGTACTAGTGCAATTGGATTATTTTTATCAAACAAAAAATTACCTGCATGTTTCATTAGCATTAAATGTGAAGATGTAATGGAAGATTCTTTTACTGTTTTCTCTTGCATTAATTTTAAAATATTTTGATTAGTATATAACTTGACTTGTTAAATCGCAGTATCATTTTCAACCGGTAAAATTCTTCGTGCTGCCGCTCTGGTAAATAAAATAAATAAAACTCCTGGTAAATATTGAACCGGTGTTTCTTTAATGATTGTTTTAAATTTTAATCTGAAAGACGAACCAATGTTGTGTTTTTTACTTTGTTGGTATCCTATTCTTACTTTACGCAAATTTGATTTCATTTCAAAATCTTCATCATGAATTAAGAAACCATTTGTACTTCCTTCATTTTTCTCCACTCTGATTTTTTCATATAATGCTTGATCTTCGAAATGAAGTTTCTTCTGATCAAATCTATTGTCACCAACAATGCTCCGTTTATAGAACCTAGGAATGCCTTCTTTTGAGTGTAACCAATATAGTGAACGTAAGTGGTGATAAGATTTTTTAAGATATGAACCCGTGAATGAAAATTTTTCAGGTATTAATAAAATTTCACAACCGTTTTTTGTTTTGATTAAACATTCTTCAAGTAATTTTTTATTTGATGGAATTTGATCCGAATCAAGGAATAATATAAAGTCACCATTGGCATTATCAAGAGCAATATTTCTTTTTAATGAAATGTTATTTTTTTGTGCAATTAAGATATTAGAAAAATCAGGAAGGCTTAGTTCTTTAACCCATTCAGAATTTTTATCACAAATTAAAATCCATTCTTTTGGTTTTAATGATTGTTCATTTAGATTTTTTCCAATCTCTTCTATCATATTAGAATATTTCTTAAATTTTCCATGTACTGGTGTATGTACAGGAGTTATAATGCTAATGCTCATTTTTTTTAATTCCATTTAGTTCTTGTTAGAACTATATTCATGTACTTGTTATATAAAATAAATTAATTAAGGATTTCAATACTTTTTTAATTTTGATTATATATCTAATTTATTATTATTTTCATTTAAAAAGTGTTAAAACAAGAATTTTGTTTATTGATTCAAAGAAGGATTATCGTTAATTTTAACAAGTTTTACTATAGTGGTGAGTTATTAAGCATAATTAATGAAGCTAATTTGTTTGTAGTAACAATGATATGTGTTTTTTGCTTTATTTTTGATTTACATCAATTTCATATGTTATTGAATGGTAATTGATTATTGTATCTTGATTGTTTATTTATTTTGATTTATTCACTACGCTAAATTATTTTTATTGTATTTTGATTTATTCACTACGCTAAATTATTTTTATTGTATTTTGATTTATTCACTACGCTAAATTATTTTTATTGATTTTTTTTGTTTTACTATGAAATTTTGTTAAATCGTTGATAATTTATTGATTAGAGAGTTTTTTTAACGTGTTAAAAAAAATTGACAAAAATTATACTACCATAATTAGTTTATTTTTTTATTTTTTACTTGCATTTGAATCTTATATTTATTTAAATGAAATTTTTTACAGCTTGAATCAGCAGAAAGGTCGATTATAGTCTTTTATTTCCATAGCTACCGGATAATTATGGCTTTTGATAATTTAGCAAGCTTTTATTAGGGTAGGCATATCAAATAGAATCGATTTAACACTTAATTTCAATTTCCGCATGGAAACAGACCTTGAATGAACCATTCATCCATAAGTTTTATATATCAAAACAAGTCAACTTCGTTTAAGGAGAATAATATAGTATGAACTATAATTTTAATTCAGAATGGCTTTTCTCAAAGCAATTCAAAGCGGCAACTCTAACATTCTTACTAGCAGCTAGCATGCTCTTGTTTGCAGGAGTCAGTATGGCACCTCAGGCAGTAGCAGCTAACACAGGAACACTAACAATTTCACAACCACAGATGTTCGGAAACATGACATTGGAAATCGTAGTGAACGATCCAGACCTCGACGTTGAAGCAGTAAAAAACACTTACAATGTTGGTCCAACTATAACATGGACAAACACTTCAGGTGTTTACTTTATTAATTCAACACAGGCTCTTGGTGGTTCATGGTATGCATATGTCGCAGACGCACTCTACTTTGCACAGACATGCAGTATTAGTACTGTAGGATATCGAATAAACTACACTTCAAGTAATTCAGGACATTTTGGACCGAATGGAGGTACAGGTGCTAACGACGCTTCAACCGCACATGCAGGTTGGGCAGTCGATGGACAGGGACCCAACGGTGTAGCACAAGGAGGTTGTGCGCGTAAACACATAGAATCATTCCACTTGGATCAAGGTGTACCATACACACGAACTTATGCAAATCACTCATATACAGTACTTGCAGCAGAATATGCAGCAACAACACACTGTATTTGTTCTTCACCAGTCATCCACGGATTTAATATGACAAGAGGACACACAATGACAATTACATACAAAGATTCATCCGATTCAACAGGAACTGCTAAAGATATTAGTAGCACGCTTTATTACCATGAGACTAAGCCAGTATTAGATAATAATGGGAAAACGGAAGTTACCCCTCAAGAATTACTCAATCTTAGAGTAACTCATCAAGATCGAAATAATGATCCTACTAAGAAAGATCATTTTGCTATTGTAAATAATTCAAATAGCTTGGTATTATCAATATCAAGTTCAGCTAATAGCACATTGGCAAACCTTGCCAATAAGACTCTGTCTTATCAGTGTGCAATTGAATTAGCTGGTGTCCCATCGGGAACATCAGGTTGTCAAACTGACGATACAGAAAATTGGCAAATGAACTTTACCGAGACTGGTATTAATACAGGAATCTTTGAACTATCTGCAAGCAGTGATAAATTTAACATGAGCAATCTTCACGTTAACGACAGTGGTACTGCAACATCTGGAAGAAACAAAATGGTTCGTGATGGATCCACTCTTAAATCACTCTGGGCAAACGGAGATAAATTTAAG
>Ga0207966_1001731_pt1 | contig 11715 bp, 8 predicted proteins | sample Knorr_S23_td_NAD_FD_185611 | JGI IMG/M metagenome (GOLD analysis project Ga0207966, IMG submission 185611) | Marine microbial communities from Southern Atlantic Ocean transect - Knorr_S23_td_NADW_ad_2500m_LV_B (SPAdes) (version 2) | ecosystem: Environmental > Aquatic > Marine > Oceanic | place... | reverse complement strand
AGCGCCTGCCCCAGCAGCAGCGGTCGCGACGTCCGTGCCCGCCGCTCCTGCGCCCGCCGCTCCTAGCGCCGTAACCAATGTATTCGGAGTGGAATTGCCTGGAGACGCGGCATCTCTCGACCAGCAGTACCTTCGCAGGAACTACAGGGCCGAGGGCGAGGCCATTGAGTTCGCCGTCAGCGTGTACAATTCAGCCGGCGGCAGCTATCAGTCAGGCATGAGCCTGGCAATGCTAGACACCGACCTCAAGACGGCGCCCGGCGCCGCTGATAGTTGGGAGTCCTCGAGCGACCTTAAGACCTGGACTTTCAATATCAATCCGGACCTCGCCTGGAGCGACGGAACGCCTGTCACCGCAGACGACTACGTTTACACCTGGCAGTATTATGCTGACCCGGAGCACGCGTATGACTTCGCTTGGTACTTTGGCAGTCTGGACGTCGTCAACTGGGGCGATGTGAACTCGGGCGACAAGCCTCTCACCGCGCTAGGCGTCGAGGCGATCGATTCCAAGACCTTGGTGTTCGAACTTGACGCCCCAGCGCCGTACACCCCCGGATTCATGATGTACGGTTCTCCTCTGGCAAAGCATCAGGCTGAGGAATTCGGCCCCTACTACAATAACGACCCTGCAACCGCTATCAGCTTCACTCCGTGGATTCTGGAGGAGTGGATTCCCAACCAGCACTCGGTTTTCGTGCCCAACATGAACTACAATGGGTCGCTCAAGCCCTACATCGAAAAGATGAGGCACGTGTTCGGCGAGCGCCGTTTTGACCAGTACCTTGCTGGCGAGATCGACACGGTATCCGGCCCCTTCAGCCCGGCCGACCAAGAAAAGTTAATGAACGACGAGGAACTTTTGGCTCAGCGTGGCGTCTCCCCTGGAGACTTCCGAACCCACTACCTTTTCTTCGACTTCCAGTCGGCTCCCTTTGATGACGTTCGCGTCAGGCAGGCATTCGCAAAAGCCATTGACCGCGAAGCAGTCATCGATTTCGTTGTCGGAGACTCTGCTGGCGTGCCGTCCTACGGCATTCTGATGGCCGGTTTCCCAGACGCGGTCACCGACGACCTGAAGAAGTATCAAGGGTTCGACGCCGATACGGCCCAGAAGCTGCTTGCTGACGCCGGGTTCGCCAATGGCGATGGCTTCCCCAAACTGGAGTTGGCCCTTCGTCAGGAGACCCCTCTGCGGCAGGCAGTTGCCGACGCAGTGGCCTCTGAACTGAAGAGGAACCTGAACATCGACGTTACCATCAACAACATGGACCGCAAGACCTACATGGCAGGCCTTAATGAGCAGTCCCTCCAGTTCGCGATGGTGTCCTACGGCTTTGACTACGTAGACGCATCCAACTTCCTGAGCGTGTTCAAGACCGATGGCCGCCACAACTGGAACGACGCCGAGTTCGAGGCTCTGCGCACCAAGGCCGCCGGAAACGCAAACGCCAGCGAGCGTGCAAACCAGATGGTCGAACTCCAGGAAATACTCTCCGAGCGTGTCGGCAGCGTGTTCCTCTGGGGCGAGCTGCAGAACCAGATGCACAAGCCCTATATGAAAGGCACGTGGCGAAACAAGAACGCAGCCGGCTGGGAGGGACTACAGTTCCCCAACTGGAACGCTGGATTCGGAGTGCAGAACATCTACACTCTGTACATCGGCGACAATGTGGGAGACTTTAACCGCTCGCCGTTCTAGTAATCGACCCATGGATGGGTGAATAGGCAACCCAATATGCGTCCCGTCGGAGAGATGGACTTGTTCCTGACTCCGGCGGGACGCATCATGTATCCAGGAGACAATCTCACGGACGTACAGGCTTTAAGAGAGCAAATTCCAGCGCTAGATGGCTGTGTCTACCTGAACTGCGGAACGTTCGGCCCAGTGCCGTCTCAGTCCACAGACGAGGTTGTGCGCCTGCTGCGGCTCATCGAGTCCGACGGGCCGTTCAACCCCGACGTCAACGAGACCGTTCACAAGGTATATGAAACTGCCAGAGAGAGCATGAGCCGCTTCGTCGGCGCGTCATCAGATGAGATAGCGCTGACGCGGAACGTGTCGGATGGCATCAACATCGTGGCAACGGGGTTCGATTGGGAACCTGGCGACGAAGTGATTATCACTGACCAGGAACATCCTAGCGGAGCCCTGCCCTGGATCAACCTCTCTCGGCGATATGGCATCAAGGTTCGCATGCTCCCGCTGACTCACAATCAAGACGAAACCGTGGCGAGCCTGGAAGACCTCATCAACCCGAAGACAAAGTTAGTATTTTTGAGCCACGTATCGACACGCACCGGATACCGCCTTCCTGCGAAGCGGTTGTGCGATGTCTCCCACGCCAATGGCGTGCCTATTATGTTGGATGGCGCCCACGCGGTCGGACAGATGGCGGTGGACGTCAAGGATTTGGGATGTGACTTCTATGCCGGATGTGGGCACAAGTGGATTCTCGCTCCCCAGGGTTCCGGTTTTTTGTACATCGACCGCGAGTGGATCGACAAACTGAAACTCACCTGGCTAGGATGGGGCATGACCGAAGAGTACGATTTGCCCAGCCTGAGCTTCGAGTCCGTCTCCGAGGCTCGAAGGTTCGAGTATGCGACCATGAACTGGGCGCACTTCGGCGGACTGGTCAAGAGCATTGGAGTCGCTGAAGAGCTTGGCATCGAGAACACCGAAGCCAGAATCAGCGAATTGGCGACCAACTTGAAACAACGGCTTTCGGATATTCCAGGGATTGAGATAGAATCACCGATGGAGCCTGAGATCAGCACTGGACTGGTTGCGCTGTCCACTGCGGGTCTCAATCACGAGGCTCCCGGCAAGTGGCTCTGGGACGAGCATCGAATTCTGGTGGCGCACAACGCTGAAAATCAGTGGATGCGCCTGGCGGTGGCGCACTTTCTTCTGGAAGAAGAGCTTGATCGGTTTGTCGAGTGCATGACCGAACTGTCGGAAGACCGCTAAAGCGCCTGGCTTTCGGGCTTTGGAATCCGAGTTAAAGAGATCAGGGGGCAGGGAAGATGACAGGCTATATCTTGGGCAGGCTCTTAGGTCTGTTCTTTTCCGTCCTTGCCATTTCTTTGATTCTATTCCTCGCCGTTCGCTGGCTGCCCGGCACCCCCTGGATTGAAGCCGAAATACCGCTGACAGGCTCTGCCAGAGACAACATGATCCGCAAGTACGGACTCGACGAGCCGGTATGGAAGCAGTACGCAAAGTATCTCTGGAATCTCGCTCATCTGGACCTCGGCAACTCGTACATCTACAAAACCGATTCCGTCTGGAAGACTATCGCTCGAGGCTGGCCTGCCACAGCCAAAATTGGCGCTATCACCCTGCTGGTGTCAATCCCGCTTGGAATTATCATAGGCGTAGCCGCGTCGCTAAAACAGAACAGTATTTTCGACTACGCGATGACGTTGACGGCGACAGCTGGGATAACTGTGCCCAATTTTGCTGTCGCCGTGTGGCTGGTGTTATTCGTTGCAATATACCTGGACCTCACCCCGACGCAGGGGTGGGGCACTTGGCAGCATATGATATTGCCTGTGATCGCCTACAGCTTGGCCCCTCTGGGACTAGTGGCGCGATTCACAAGGGTAAGCATGCTAGAGGCGATGCGATCAGACTATGTCCGCACGGCGCGGGCCAAGGGCTTGAATGAGCCTACGGTTGTGGTGAGGCACATATTCAAGAATGCACTGATACCGATAATCACCCTCTTCGGACCGTTGCTCCCCAACCTGATGACCGGCAGTATATTTATCGAGCAGACCTTCGCAATTCCTGGATTGGGCAAGCACTTCGTCACCAGCATATTCGACCGGGATTACCCTGTGATTCTCGGCATGTTTATGCTGGTCGCTGTGCTGTTCGGCCTTACCTACGTAATCAGCGATATACTGTACACTTGGGCTGATCCCAGAGTGCGACTGACGAGGGGATCCTGATGAGTTCAGCACCTCTAGAGGCACAGCTTCGAGCCCCTCGACGCGGCAACAAGGCCACATTCTTCTGGAGATTCCGCCGGAACAAGCTGGCCGTGATGGGATTGGGCATCGTTATCGTGTTAGTATTTATTGCGGTATTCGCCAATTTCATCGCCCCCACCGGATACGACGTGGCCGTTCTGTCGGAGTCACGTCAGTTTCCCAGTTGGTCTCACTGGTTCGGCACTGACCAGATAGGAAGGGATTATCTGAGCCGAGCTCTGTTCGGGATTCGCACGTCAATCATGGTCGGATTCGGCGTTCAGGTGATCGCGCTAACCATCGGTTTCACCCTGGGAGCTTTGGGCGGATACCTGGGCGGTTGGGTCGACATGATCGTAGTTCGAATCATTGAGGTCGCCACCGGCATTCCGAGCCTGTTGGTTGCAATGTTCCTGATGGCGTTTCTCGGACACTCCACCTGGAGCGTGATATTCGCGCTTGGAATAACGGGATGGGTCGTGGAGACCCGATTAACGCGAGGTCAGTTCATTGCGTTCAGAGATCGAGAATTCGTCGTCGCGGCTCGCGCCATCGGAGCCAGCGAGCTTCGGATCGCGATAATCCACATATTCCCCAACGTTATACCGGTCATTGCCGTCCTGGTGGCATTCCAGATTCCAGCGGCAATTTTCAACGAGGCGGGCCTGAGCTTCTTGGGACTGGGCATCGACGAGCCGACTCCCAGCCTCGGCAAAATGGTATCCACCAGCCTAGCGTACGTCCGAACGTACTGGCACATGGGCTTGTTCCCAAGTGTGTTGATTGCGTTCATAACCCTGGGCTTCACCTTCATGGGCGACGGCCTCCGCGACGCGCTGGACCCGACGATGAATAGGTAGAATGTAAACTTCGTCAAAGCTCGGTATAAGACTCTGAAAGAGTCGGTTATTGCGGGTGGGGTTCACGTTGCGAAGCAGGAGTTCTGTTATGGTGCGCCAATTGAGGTTACAAGTTCGGTGTTAAGTTGTTCTTGTATACGATCTCGCCGTTCACGACCGTCGCCATAACCTTAGCCTCCAGCAATGCCTGGGGCGGCTCATTTGCAATATCAGTGTCCAAAACCGTCAGGTCAGCCAGCATTCCGAGGGACAGAGAACCGAGTTCATGCTCTTGGAAAGAGGCGTAGGCGGCGTCCCGAGTGAAGGAGCGCAGAGCTTCGTATAATGTCAGTCGTTCTTCCGGACGCCAGCCGTCTGAGGGCTGGCCGTCGTGGCTCTGGCGAGTGAGGGCAGAGTAGAGGCCCCACAGCGGATTGTTGCTCTCCACCGGGAAGTCTGATCCGCTGACGATCCGAGCGCCGGAGTCCAGAAACTTCCTCCACGGATACGCTCCTGGCGTGCGCTGTGGGCCGAGCCTGGAGTCGGCCATGAACATGTCCGATGTGCAGTGGGTCGGCTGAATCGACGCTATGACGCCCAACTTGGCGAATCTGGGAATGTCATCCATGTGCAGGTGCTGGGCGTGTTCTATCCGACTGCGATGATCTGAGACGCCATGCTTTCGCAGAGCCGTTTCCACGACGTCCAGAGACACTCGGTTTGCCATATCCCCTATGGCGTGGGTGTTTACCTGAAATCCTGATGCCAAAGCCCGCCCAACCGTAGCATCGAAGTCATCACGGGACAGTAGCATGAACCCGCTCTCGTAAGGCGCGTCAGAATACGGAGCCAGTAGCGCGGCGCCACGAGACCCCAGCGCGCCGTCGGAGACGATCTTCACGCTGCGACAAGAAAACAACCCTTCCTGAATCGGCGAGACGTCGGTCTGATCGAAGTAGTCACGGTCCAGCATCGCGTACACTCGGATTTTGAGACTGCCCTCCGCGACCAGCTCTCGGTATGCCTGAAGTGTCGTTCCGTCAATGCCAGCGTCATGAACCTGAGTCAGCCCTACGGCAAGACAAAGTTCCTGAGCGGCCAACAGGAGTTCCTTGCTCTTCTCGACGGTGATATCCGGTATGTGGGAGCGCACCAGGTCCATCGCTTTGTCAAGGAACAATCCGTTAGGCTGATCTTTGTCCTTGCCGACGATGCCGCCTGCCGGATTGAGAGTCGAACCGGGGATGCCAGAGATTCGCAGCGCGTTGGCGTTGGCGACGCCTGCATGAGCGTCAACACGGACCAGCCAGACCGGATGGTTCGGGACCGCCTCGCTGAGCAGGGCGTGAGTGGGGAGGGACTTGTCGGACCAATTCTCCTGGTTCCATCCTCGGCCCTGAATCCACTGACCGACAGGCGTGGCCTGGGAACGCTCGCGGACAAGCTCCACAACTTCCTCGTAGGACTGGGCATGGCGCAGGTTCACCATCTCTGCCATCATCCCAAAGTTCCGCATGTGACCGTGGGCATCGGCGAGTCCTGGGACAATCGTGCTGCCGCGCATGTCCATAGTTGTCGCATCGCTGGGAGCGGCTTCCAGGATGATCTGGTCGTCTCCGACGGCGGAAATGCGGTCGCCGTCGATGGTGATAGCCGTTGCGTGAGGCCTTGATTCATCCAGCGTGTGGATGTTCGCGTTGTGCAGGATCAGTTGAGGCAAATTTCTCTCCTCGGTTTTTGCCCAGTGAAATCACATTCCCTGTGACAGTCCATAGCCTTCCCATCCAAGATTCGACGGGAGATCGCCATCGGTGTCCGACCACTCATCGTGAAACTGTTTCGCTCGATTCACTGTTCTCACCCATTCGTAAAACAGAGCCTTAAGGAGAGTCATCACGACACCAGCGTCCCTCATTCTCCTGACGCCTGCATGATGGGCCGCTCCCGGCGCTGCGATCGCATCCTCTGGGACGACCACCTGATAACCGCGCTCCAATAGACTGAGGGCCGATTGCGCCACGCACACATCGGACTCCAATCCGACAAGGGTAAGGGTATGCCGACCAAGTCGGTCAATGGCGTCCAGAATGTCAGGATTGCCCGCGATTCCAAAGACCATCTTGTCGTGCACTTTCGTATCTTTTGGGAGGTGGCGTTGGATATCAGGCGCAACGCCTCCGAGTCTGGCAACGTCTTCGGCTGTGACGACGATTGGAATATCCAGCCAGCGGGCGACGCTGATAATCCAGCATATTCGGTTTATCAATGGTTGTCGTTTGACTTCGGGCAGCTTGTCAGTGAACGTCTTTTGGACATCCACGATGATGAGGGCGCAGTCATTGGCTTCAATGAGTAATGTGTGATTCATGCGTCTATCTTTCCTGGGTGGATTATAAACGCGGAACAGAAAGCTCTCAACAATACAATCGCCGAAGCATCTTGGGTCAGAAGGTAGTAGAATGGCGGTACGGGACATTGGCCATTAATGACAATCCATCGTTCTGTTCAGTGAGGCCGATTTGGTGTTGTCTCCTCTAATGATGGATAATGATCCCAGGAACGCAGCAATAGAAGCAGGTGAAATGTGGCTGGCGCGCTGGACGGAATCAAGGTAATCGACTTCGGGCAGTATGTTGCAGGTCCCCTGACAGGGATGCTGTTGGCAGACCAGGGCGCAGATGTCATCAAGATTGACCCTCCGGGCGGCCCTCGCTGGGACACTCCCGCCAACGCCACGTGGAACCGCGGCAAGCGCTCCATTGTACTCGACCTGAAGAATCCGGTGGACCTGCAACGGGCGAGGGCTCTCGTAAAATCCTCCGATGTGTTAATTGAGAATTTCCGACCCAGAGTGATGGAACGCATTGGTCTAGGAACAAAGACGCTCACGGACGCCAACCCCAAGCTGATCTACTGCTCCATGCCAGGGTTCGCCAGCGACGATCCCCGTTCCGGTGTTCCGGGGTGGGAGGGCATTATCGCCGCAGCCTCGACGACGATGAGAGGCCCACGTGCCTCCGAGACCGCAAGCAGGCCTGCTTACACTGCAATTCCCATTGCTTCGTCATACGCTGCCTTCCAGTCAGTGGTGAGCATCGCTATGGCCCTCTGGGTGCGCGAGCATGGGGACACCGGCCAGTGCATCGAAGTTCCACTGTTCGACGGCATGTTCACTGCCATCGGCGGACAACGCATCATAAACCCGTATCCCGCAATGCCCGGCCTCGGAGGAACCTGGACCGGTCAGTTCGAGTGCAAGGACGGGCGCTGGGTGATGTTTGGCTCTGGAAACACCAATTTCCGCCAATTTGTGAAGGCCGCTGGGATTACATCCTGGGACAAAAAGGGGTTGACTGATCGCGAGCGATTGTTCAATGACCCGGAGCTTGCAGCAGAGCAGGAACGTCGGATCATCGAGCTTTTCAAGACCAAAACGGCCCAACAGTGGGAGAACCTTATCGCCAAGGCCGGCAGCGAGTGCGCCGTGTGTCGCACCAGCGCTGAATGGCTGAAACACCCTCACGCCAGAGAATCGAAGGCCGTCATCGAAGTAAACGACCCAAAGCTTGGCACGATTCTGCAACCTGGAATCAATCCCCGATTGGATGGAACTCCGGGCGCTGTGCGAGGGCCTGCGCCTGCTCTAGACCAGCACCGCGAGGAGATACTTGCGGAGATTGAGGCCGGCCCTCCGCCCGCATCAACCGACGAAATTCGTGCCACTCTGAGATCGGCTCTCAAGGGCATCAAGGTTCTGGACCTGTGCATAATTCTGGCTGGCCCGACCTGTGGCCGGACGCTTGCGGAGTTTGGCGCCAGCGTCATCAAGATAGACAATCCAAACCGGGACACGACTATCGCGTTTCATAACTCAGTCAATCGAGGCAAGCGCAGTATCCTGCTTGATCTCAAGAGCGATGAAGGCAGAGACATCTTCTGGCGACTGCTGGAGGATACCGACGTTGTTGTGCAGAACTATCGCAAGGACAGAATCTCCGCTCTGGGACTAGGTTACGAGGAAGTCCGCAAGCGCAAGCCCGACATCATCTACGCTTCGTTGAACGCATACGGACACATTGGCCCCTGGGCAGACCGACCGGGGCATGAACAGTTCGCACAGGCCACCACAGGCATGCAGGCGCGGTTCGGGGGCGTCGGCCAGCCCCAGCTTCAACCCCACGCCATCAATGACTACGGAACCGGACTGATGGGAGCTTACGGGGTTGCTCTCGCGTTGCTTCATCGTCAGAAGACGGGCGAGGGGCAGTCTCTCGACGGCGCGTTGGCCTACACGGCGATGACCCTTCAATCAGCGCTGGTTCAGGGCTACGACGGAAAGACTTGGGACGAGCCGAGAGGCCAGAACGCTCTGGGGTCCGGCCCGCTGCATCGCGCTTATCAGGCCAGCGACGGATGGGTGTTCTTCGGCGCTAGGGTCGTCGACCTGCCTGCGCTGTCCCAGGTTCCAGGGCTGGAAGGCGTCGAGAAACTACGAGGAGACGCGCTTGAGCGCATGTTAGAGGGGCGTTTTCGCCACACCACTGTCGAGCAGTGGGTGGGCAAACTGACACGAGTGGGCATCGGCTCCCACAGAATCGTCACCAGCAACAGAGAGCTTATGGAAGACGGCTGGGTGCGCGCTCACGGCCTCAGCATCACCCGCGACCACGAAGGATGGGGGCCAATCACCACGACAGGCCCGGCTCCTAGATTATCGAGAACACCGGTTCAGCCAGGCCGAGTCGCTCCGAGACCCGGCTCCGATGCCAAAGTCATTCTCGCAGAGATCGGGAGAGCGAACCAACTGGACAGGCTCGTGGCCGCCGGAGTTATCCGAACCGAAGGCGTCACCGCCAGCGAACGCTGAGCGATCGACACTGGACTCGGTAGGTCAGTCTGCAGGCGTTGCGACGGTAGATGCCGTCAACTGTCGTGCCACAAACGCTTTAGCGATCCCCAGAGCGTGGTCGGTCTCCTTGCCAACCCTCAGAATGAAGTTGTGTGGCATGTCGGGATATTCCTCAAGCTCCACGCTGCCGCCAGCTCCGCGGTAGGACTCGACGAAGGCGTGCGGCATCGACATCGGGATGTTCATGTCCGCGGTCCCCTGAATAATCAGCAACGGGGGCAGGGCGGCATCCTCGCCCCTTTCAAGAATTCCCTGGGGACTGCCCTCTTGCATGGCGTCCTCGTTGAGGAAGTAGTTCTCGGTGCTAGCCATCAGGTTGTTGTTCTCGATACCCTGGACGTACTGGTAACGGGCGTAGGAGTCCCGCAGCGGCGAGCCTGCTATCGTATATGCCACCTTTTCGTCGTGGTCGTCGACGTCCGGTGAAGAGAGGGTCGTGTGCCGAGGGTCGTCAGGCCGCATCGCCGCCGGCATCAAGGTATGGTTGCCGCTCGAAGCTCCCGCCCCACCGACAGAGTCCGACGAGGCGTTAAACTCCGAGGCGTGGGCCTTCGCGATCTTATGCCGCAGCGAGTGTCCTGGACCTGAGCGGGATAGGGGTGGTCTGGAGCCAGACGGAAATCCACCGACGCAATCATCAACCCGCTTGATGCAAGGCCAGTGTTGAATATCTCCTGTTGTGTGCGGTTGCCTGCGTTCCAGGTTCCGCCGTGGACGAACAGGATGCCAGGAAACGGCCCTCTTCCCCCTGCGGCTGGTAGATCGTCGCCTCCCAGGGCTCGCCGAGGGCCTTTTGGTACGGGACGTCGAAACTTTTGACTTCGAATTTGGCTTGTGGGTGGTAGTCAAACGTCGAAGGCATTGTTTGTGCTTACTCTATTGGAGCATTGCGTTAGGCCGAGTCGATTTCGGTTAAGGGGTCGTCAGCGCTACACAGCAGCGGCGGTGGTCGCCAACTGGCGCGCCACGAACGCTTTTGCAAGCTCCAGAGCGCGATCGGTCGCTTCGCTCGCTTCGGTAACGAAGTTGTGAGGCATATCAGGGAATTCTTCAAGCGCTGCATCGCCACCGGCAATGCGGTATGAGTGAGCAAATGTGCGCGGTATCGACATGGGGATATTCAGGTCCGCCGTGCCTTGAATGATGAGGAAGGGGGGCATGTCGGCCTCCTCGTCCCGATCTAGGATTCCCTGGGGACTGCCTTCCTGCATAGCGTCTTCGTTCAGGAAGTAGTTGTCGGTGTTTTTGACGAGACGATCGTATCCGTCCGACTGGGCGTACTGGTAGCGGGCGAAGGAATCCAGCACCGGCCATCCGGCTATTGTGTAAGCAAACGTTCCATCGTGGCCCTCCACGTCTGGAGACGAGAGGACGGTGTATCGAGGGTCATGAGGTCGCATGGCTGCCAGCATCAGGGTGTGACCGCCGCTGGACGACCCCAGCCCGCCGACGGAGTCCGGCGAAGCGTTGAACTCCGAGGCGTGAGCTTTTAACCATCGGACAGCGTAACTTGTGTTCTCAACCTGAGCGGGGTAGGGATGATCGGGCGCCAGTCGGAAGTCAATTGATACAATCACCAAACCGCTGGCGGCGAGTCCGGTGTTGAATATCTCTTGACCAGTGCGGGTTCCCGCGTTCCAGGCGCCGCCGTGGACGAAGAGAATGGCAGGAAACGGCCCCGTCGCCCTCAGGCTGGTAGATTGTCGCCTCCAAGGGCTGGCCTAGCGCCTCCTGATACGGGACATCGAAACTTCGGACTTCGTATTTGGCTTGCGGATTGTAATCGAACGTCGATGGCATCGTTTTTCTCTCCTCAGTCCCTAACGCAGCATTCAGTTATCAGCTTTCAGCCATCATATGAGTTTTCATTCTGCGAACGCAATCGAAGATTCTGGTCGCGTGAATCTAACTATTGTCATGCACGACCAGATGCTTCACCGCGGCTCAATATGACACCCGGTCTTATGGCAGGCGCGTGGCGTGCCA
>Ga0207966_1001725_pt1 | contig 11733 bp, 8 predicted proteins | sample Knorr_S23_td_NAD_FD_185611 | JGI IMG/M metagenome (GOLD analysis project Ga0207966, IMG submission 185611) | Marine microbial communities from Southern Atlantic Ocean transect - Knorr_S23_td_NADW_ad_2500m_LV_B (SPAdes) (version 2) | ecosystem: Environmental > Aquatic > Marine > Oceanic | place... | reverse complement strand
AGGCAGGTTTTTTTCCTTCTTTCTTTAAGATTTCATTTTCATGCTCAAATTCATTCTTATCAATTATTTCACTCGGTAAGTATTTGGAATCTCCTGATGATTTAATTTCCACCTTTTTTAACATTTGTCTCAATATAGTTTCGATATGTTTATCATTTATTACAACCCCTTGAAGACGATATACTTCTTGAACTTCATTAACGAAGTACTCTGTTAAATATTTTATACCTAAAATTCTTAAAATATCATGTGGCGCCGGACTACCATCTAAAAGATACTCTCCTTTTTTTATTTTTTCACCCTGATTAAAATTTATATGTTTTCCTTTGGGAATTAAATAAGATGATGATGTACCATCTACTTTTACAATAGAAACTTTTTGTTTTCCTCTAAGTTCTTTTCCAAATTCAATTGAACCATCGTTTTCAGCAATAATTGCACTATCTTTAGGTCTTCTTGCCTCAAATAATTCAGCGACTCTAGGCAAACCGCCTGTAATATCTCTAGTTTTAGAAGTTTCTTTTGGCAACCTTGCTAAAACATCACCAGCATAAACTTTTTGACCATCATTTACTGAAAGAATTGAGTCGGGAACTAAATAATATCTTGCTTCATTATCATCGGCTTTTTTAACGACATTTCCTTTTTCATCTCTTAGTGTAATTCTTGGTTTCAATTCAGTATTTTTAGATTGAGATCTCCAATCTAAAACTGATTTAGAAGATATTCCTGTCGCGTCATCCATTATTTCAGCTAACGAAACTCCATCTACTAAATCCATATAACTTGCTACTCCGCTTTTTTCCGCAATAACTGGTAGTGTATAAGGATCCCACTCACATATTTTCTTACCTTTTTTAACATCTTCGTCATTATCACAATAAAGTTTAGCTCCGTAAGGTATCTTATAAATAGCAAGTTGACGTCCATTTTGATCCTCTATGGACACTTGAGTATTCCTACCCATAATAATTTTATTTTTTTTAGAATCTTCAATAATGTTTCTGTTTGTAATCTTAATTTTACCCGATGAATGAGCAACTACTTGTGACTCCTCTTTAACTTGTGCGGTACCCCCCACGTGAAAAGTTCTCATGGTTAATTGCGTTCCTGGTTCACCAATAGATTGTGCTGCGATCATTCCAATCGCTTCTCCTTCAGCAACTATTTTTCCACGTGACAAATCTCTTCCATATGATTCAGCACAAACACCTTTTTTCGAACCACATGTTATCACAGAGTAAACATTTACTGATTTTACACCAGCAGCTTCAATTTTTTCACACGCTTCTTCATCCATGATTTCCTTCTTTTTTAAAACTATCTCTCCTGTGATTGGGTTTTTAACATTATCAAATGCTATTCTTCCAAGTATCCTATCAGATAAACTTACAATTATATTTCCACCTTCAATAATTTCAGACATTGTTAAACTATCTTTTGTTTTACAATCGCATTGAGTTTTGGTAATCGATATATCCTGGGCAACATCACAAAGTCTTCTTGTTAAATATCCAGAATTTGCCGTTTTCAGAGCGGTATCAGCTAAACCTTTTCGAGCACCATGAGTAGAATTGAAATATTCTAAAGCTGTTAGCCCTTCTTTAAAATTCGCCGTTATTGGTGTCTCGATAATTTCACCTGATGGCTTGGCAATTAATCCTCTCATGCCTGCTAATTGTTTCATTTGTGCAGCAGAACCTCTTGCGCCAGAATTTGCCATCATAAAAACTGAATTTGTTTCAATTCTATCATTTGGCATTATTTTTGTTGCTGATGAAATCTCCTTCATCATCTCATTAGCTACTAAATCAGTACATTTGGACCAAACATCAACAACTTTATTATATTTTTCTCCCCTTGTTATCAATCCTTCTGAGTATTGGCTTTCGTAATTCTCGATTTGCTTTTTAGCATCGTTAACAACTTTTTCTTTAGTTTTTGGAATAATTAAATCATCTTTTCCGAAAGAAATTGCAGCCTTAAATGCATGTTTAAAACCTAAGGTTTTTAGTTTGTCACAAAAAATTACGGTTTCCTTTTGTCCACAATAACGATAAACGAGATCAATTATTTCTGAGACATGTTTTTTAGACAAAATTTTATCAACTAAAGCAAATTTAATCTTATGATGTTTTGGTAGAATGCTGGATAAAATAAATCTACCTGCTGTGCTTCTGTATTTTTCTAAGATTCTATTCCCTTTTTCATCGACTGTCTCGTATCTACAAATTATATTTGAATGTAAGCTAATGCTTTTTGCCTCTATAGCCTGTTCTATCTCTGTAATATTTGTAAAATATCCTTTTGACTTATTATCTTTAGTATTTTTTTCTACAGATTGAGATAAGTAGTAGATTCCCAATACCATGTCTTGACTTGGAACAATAATAGGTTTTCCATTAGATGGACTTAATATGTTATTTGTTGACATCATCAACACCCTAGCTTCTAATTGTGCTTCTATACTTAAAGGAATATGAACAGCCATTTGATCTCCATCAAAATCAGCATTAAAAGCTGCACATACTAAAGGGTGTAATTCTATTGCTTTTCCTTCGATTAATTTAGCTTCAAAAGCTTGGATGCCCAGTCTATGTAAAGTGGGTGCCCTATTAAGTAGAACCGGATGTTCTCTTATAATAGTTTCTAGTGCATCCCAAACTTCTGGTTTTTCTTTTTCAACCAGTTTCTTTGCTTGTTTTATTGTTGTTGCTAAACCAAGTTTATCTAATCTTGCGTATAAAAAAGGTTTAAATAATTCAACAGCCATTTTTTTAGGAAGTCCACACTGATGAAGTTTTAATTCAGGACCAGCTACAATTACCGATCTACCGGAATAATCCACTCTTTTACCTAATAAATTTTGTCTAAATCTTCCTTGTTTTCCTTTTAACATTTCAGCTAATGATTTTAGAGGACGTTTACCTGTGCCAGTTATGACCCTACCTCTTCTTCCATTATCAAATAATGCATCAACGGATTCTTGCAACATTCTTTTTTCATTCCTTACAATTATATCTGGCGCTTTTAAATCAATTAATCTTTTCAATCTATTATTTCTATTAATTACCCTTCTATATAAATCATTTAAATCAGAAGTAGCAAACCTTCCACCATCTAGAGGTACTAATGGTCTAAGTTCTGGAGGAATAACAGGAATACATGTTAAAATCATCCATTCAGGTTTATTTCCTGATTGAATAAATGATTCCATTAATTTTAATCTTTTAATAGTTTTTTCTTCTGTAACTTTTGATTTAATTTCTTTTAATAATAATTTTAATTTATCTCTCTCAGCTTTTAGATCTAAATTTATTAATATTTTTCTTATAGCTTCAGCTCCAATACTTATTTCAAATGAGCCCTCTTCGTATTGTTCTTGAACCTTGATATATTCTTCTTCGGAAAGAAGCTGATTTTTTTTAAGTTTAGTAAGACCGGGTTCTATAACCAAAAAACTCTCAAAATATAAAACTTTCTCAACATCCTTAAGTTTCATATCAACAGCAGCCGCGATTCTACTTGGAAGAGATTTCAAAAACCAAATGTGAGCAACTGGAGATGCTAGTTCTATGTGGCCCATTCTATCTCTTCTTACATTGGATTTAGTAATTTCAACTCCACATTTTTCACATATAATGCCTCTAAATTTCATTCTTTTATATTTTCCACACAAGCATTCATAATCCTTTATAGGACCAAAAATCCTTGCACAAAAAAGTCCATCTTTTTCTGGCTTGAAAGTTCTATAATTTATTGTTTCTGGTTTTTTAATTTCACCAAATGACCAGGATTTAATTTTATCTGAACTGGCCAATGAAATTCTTATTTTACTAAAACTTGGTGCAATAGTTTCTGACTTAAATAATTTAGTTATACCTTTATCCATAAATACCTATACTAATTCAATATTTAAGGCTAGAGATTTAACTTCATTAATTAAAACATTAAAAGATTCTGGAATTCCTGACTCAAATTTATCATCACCTTTGACAATAGTCTCATAAACTTTTGTTCGACCCGCAACATCATCAGATTTTACAGTTAAAATCTCTTGTAAAGTATACGCTGCTCCGTAAGCTTCTAATGCCCAAACTTCCATCTCTCCAAATCTTTGGCCACCAAGTTGAGCCTTTCCTCCTAGAGGTTGTTGTGTCACTAAGCTGTAAGGTCCTGTAGATCTAGCGTGAATTTTATCCTCTACTAAATGGTGAAGTTTGAGCATATAGATGATTCCAACAGTTACCTTTCTGTCAAATTGCTCACCTGTACGGCCATCCCATAAAGTAGTTTGTCCAGACGAGGGCAATTCAGCCAATTTCAATAATTCAGTTACATCTTCAACGGATGCACCATCAAAAACAGGTGTAGATACAGGTATCCCTGGTAATAAATTTACAATTAAATCATCAAATTCTTTATCCTTTAAAGGTTTAATCTTTTTTTCGTAAATATTGTCACCATAAACTTTCTTAAGAATATTATGAATTAGTTCATCTCTCTTTCTTATATCATTATGTTGTTTTATTATTTGGTTAATTTTTTCACCCAATTCAGCACAAGCCCAGCCTAAGTGTGTTTCTAAAATTTGACCTACATTCATTCTACTAGGTACGCCTAATGGATTCAGAACTACATCTACTGGTTTTCCATTTTTCATATAAGGCATATCTTCAACTGGTACAATTTTGCTTATAACACCCTTGTTGCCATGTCTTCCTGCCATCTTATCTCCTGGTTTTAAACTTCTTTTAACAGCCACAAAAACTTTTACCATTTTTAAAACATTGGGCAAAAGATCATCTCCTTGTTGAATTTTTTCAACTTTATCTTCAAATCTATCTTTTATATCTTTTTTAACATTTGTATATTGTTCTTTAAGAATTTTAAGATCATCATTTGTTTTTTGATCAACAAACTGTAATTTCCAAAAGTCATTCAAATTTGCATCATCTAAATTTTTTGGAGTTAATTTAGTTAGATCTTTAAGTTTTTTAATATCATCGCTTAATTTTTTACTCTTAATCATTTCTTGAACTCTAATTTTAATATTCCTTTCAAGAATTTCTTCCTCTGCTAATTTATCTTCTTGAACAGATTCTATTTCAGATCTTTCTATAGCTGTTGATCTTTCGTCTTTTTCAATCCCATGTCTGTTAAAAACTCTAACATCAATAACTGTTCCGTTACTACCTGGTGGCATTTTTAGTGAAGAATCTCTTACATCGGTGGCTTTTTCACCAAAAATTGATCTAAGTAATTTTTCCTCTGGATTAGATATGCTGTCTCCTTTAGGAGTAACCTTACCAACTAATATATCTGCCGATTTAACTTCTGCTCCTATATATACTATGCCTGATTCATCTAAATTTCTTAAAGATTCCTCGCTAATGTTAGGTATATCTCTTGTTATTTCTTCAGTTCCTAATTTTGTATCTCTGGTCATTAATTCATATTCTTCTATATGAATTGAAGTAAAAACATCATCTGTCACACATCTCTCGGAAATTAAAATTGAATCTTCAAAGTTATAACCAAGCCAAGGCATAAATGCTACTGTAATATTCCTACCTAAAGCCAACTCACCTAATTTTGTTGCAGGACCATCAGCAATAATATCTCCTTTTTTAATTACGTCTCCAACTTTTACTAAAGGTTTTTGATTTATGGTAGTATTCTGATTTGATTTTTGAAATTTTAATAAATTATAAATATTTACCCCTGATTTAGAAAGATCTTTTTCAAATGCTTTAACAACTATTCTCTTACCATCAATTTTATCAACAACACCATCCTTTCTAGCTATAATTGTCACTCCAGAATCAAGTGCAACGTCCCTTTCAATTCCAGTTCCAACCAATGGTGATTCGGGTTTTATTAATGGAACGGCCTGTCTCATCATATTTGATCCCATTAAAGCTCTATTAGCATCATCATTTTCTAAAAATGGTATCAATGAAGATGCAACTGACACTAATTGTTTTGGCGAAACGTCTACATAATCAACTGAATCTGGTTTTGATAAAATAAAATTAAGTGATTTTCTACATGCTACTAATTCATCTGTGATACGGCCATCTTTATCAATCTGTATATTAGCTTGTGCTATCGTAAATTTTTCTTCTTCTATTGCGGATAAATATTCTATTTTATCAGTAACTATACCTTTTATAAATTTTCTATATGGACTTTCTAGAAATCCATATTTGTTCACTCGAGAAAATGTTGCTAAGCTACTGATTAATCCAATATTTGGACCTTCTGGTGTTTCTATTGGACATATTCGTCCATAGTGTGTTGGATGTACATCTCGCACTTCGAAACCGGCCCTTTCTCTGGTAAGACCACCGGGGCCTAAAGCAGAAACTCTTCTTTTATGTGTTATCTCTGCTAATGGATTGGTCTGATCCATAAATTGTGATAACTGGGACGTTGCAAAAAAATCTTTGAGAGCTGCAGTAATTGGTCTGGGATTTATTAAATCCTGGGGCATAGCTGATTCTATTTCTACAAGTATTGACATTTTTTCTTTTATAGCTCTTTCCATTCTTAAAACACCAATTCTAAATTGATTTTCAACGAGTTCACCCACCGATCTAACTCTACGATTTCCCAAATGATCTATATCATCAACTTCTCCCTTGCCGTCTTTTAGATCAAGCATATGCTTAATTATTGCAATAATATCATCATTACGTAAAATCGTTATATCGTCATTACATTTTAACTGTAGTTTATTATTTAATTTAACCCTACCAACGTCGGAAAGATCATAACGCTCAGACGTGAAAAATAATTTATTAAAAATTTCATTTGCAACTTCAAAAGATGGAGGCTCCCCTGGTCTTAAAACTCTATAAATATCATTTATTGCTTCCATTTTTGAATCATTCTTATCTATATTTAATGTATCTATCAAATATGAACCTTTTGTAATTGGGTCAACATCAGCAATCTCAAGTATAGAAATATTATATTTTGAAATATTATTTAAATTCTCTTGATCTATTGCTGAGCCTGATTTTAGAAAGATTTCATTATTTATTGGATTTGATATATTATTCTTAATATATTTTCCTAAAAAATAATCAGATGTAAATAAAACATTTTTTAATCCTTCATCAAATAATTTTTTTGCAATAGCAAAATTTATCTTTGATCCCTTTTTTAATATTCTTTTATCATTATTCGTATCAACTAAATCGGTTCTTAGTTTAACTGGACGTTTATATTCATTAGGATTGAATTTTGTTTTCCACTTTTTTTTTTCTTTGTCGAAAATAAAAATTTTAAAATCATAAAATAAATCTAGTATTTCACTTCTCTTATACCCCAAAGCATATAGCAAAGTTGTAATGGGTAGTTTTCTTTTTCTATCGATTCTAAAATATAAAAGATCTTTAGCATCATATTCAAAATCTAGCCAAGAACCTCTATTTGGTATTATTCTACAATTAAAAAGAAACTTACCACTTGCGTGCGTTTTACCTTTATCATGATCGAAAAAAACTCCTGGGCTTCTATGCATTTGATTAACCACAACTCTTTCAACACCATTAATCACAAAAGTACCACTTGGAGTCATTAAAGGAATGTCTCCCATATAAACTTCTTGTTCCTTTGCTGACAAAACTTGTTTTGTATTACTTTCAGTATCTATATCATAGACAACTAAACGCAATGTAGGTTTTAAAGATGCTGAATAAGTTAAATCTCTTTGGCGGCATTCGTCAACATTGAATTTTGGCTTCTCTAAACGAAAAGAAAGAAACTCCAAAGTAGCTTTTTCTGATATTTCTTCTATAGGAAAAGTATTTCTAAAAACTCTATGAAGACCCTTTTGTAAATTTATTTCACTTACATTTCCGATATTTAAAAATTGTTGATAGGATTTCTTTTGGACATCAATTAGATTCGGAATAGACAAAATTTCTTTTAACTTTCCAAAATTCTTTCTTATACTTTTTTTCTCAGTAAAAGATAAATCCATGAACACCTTTACATCCTAGGATGTAAATAAAAATTTAATATTAAAAAAATACTACTTTAATTCTACTTTAGCTCCAGCAGCTTCAAGCTTTTTCTTGACTTCCTCAGCTTCTTTTTTCGGAACACCTTTTTTAACTTCTTTTGGTGCTGCTTCAACTAAATCTTTTGCTTCCTTTAAACCTAAACCTGTAATTGCTCTAACTTCCTTTATAACATTAATTTTTTTGTCACCGACTGCAGCAAGAAAAATAACAAAATCTGTCTTTTCTTCTTTCGGTGCTTCTACCACGCCAGCTACAGCTGCTGCTACAGGAACTGCTGCTGAAACACCCCATTTTTCTTCTAATTTTTTTGAAAGATCAGCTGCTTCGACAACTGTAAGTTTTGACAACACATCTATAATTTTATTTAAATCTGACATTGAAAATCTCTCTTAAATATTTTACGCTTTTTTACTCTTGGCGAGCGCCAAAATAGCAATTTTTGAGCCTGGCGCAAGTAAAATACTCATAATTTTCTGGGCTGGAGTAGCTAAAATACCAACAATTTTAGCCCTAGCCTCGTTTAATGTAGGAAGTGTCGCAATTTTTTCCACATCTTTCACAGAAAGTGGTTCTTCTTCCATAATTCCACCAATAATTTTTAAGTTGGAATTACTTTTTGCAAACTTTGTCAATATTTTTGCTGAGGTTATAGCATCCTCAGAAAAAGCAACTGCGGTAGGCCCGGAAAATAAATTCTCCAATTTTTTAAATTTACTTCCTTGTAAAGCGAGCTTTGTAACTCTGTTCTTTGTTATTTTAAAAAGTATTCCATGTTTTCTCATTTCAGATCTCAATCGGTCAATCTCTTTTACTGTTAAACCTTGATAATGAGTGACAAAAACTGAGCTAGTTTTATTAAAAAAAGCTTTCATTTCCTCTATATAATTCTTTTTTTTATTTTTGTTCATCATAATATTACTCTTATAATTTCAATTGATAAGAAACACCCATTGTTGATGTTAAATAAGCAGATAAAATAAAATTACCTTTTATTCCAGTAGGTTTTTCTTTTAATAAAGTGTTCATAAAAGCATCATAATTTTCTTTAAGCTTTGCATCAGAAAAACTTTTTTTTCCTATAGAGACAGCAATATTTCCGTCCTTATCATTTTTGATTTCAATCTGACCATTTTTTATTGCTTTTACTGAAGTTTTAATATCATTTGTTACAGTTCCAAATTTTGGATTAGGCATTAAACCTTTTGGTCCTAAAATTTTACCAAGTTTTCCCATTTTTGACATAGTCGCTGGTGTGGCTATAAGTTTATCAAAATTTATTTTTCCGTTTGTTATATCGTTAACTAAGTTATCAAATCCTGCTATTTCAGCACCAGAATCTTTTGCTTCTTTAATTTTATTTTCTTCACAAAGAACGGCCACCTTTACTTTTTTCCCGTTCCCATTTGGTAAATTTACCAAAGTTCTTAAACTAATTTCCTCTTTTTTCTGTTTTAAATTTAATAAACAAGAAACATCAATTGACTCGTTAAATTTAGCTGTGCAATTTCTTTTAACTTTTTTAATTACATCATCTATAATTTCTGGCTTATTTTCATTAGATGCTTCAAGTAACTTTTTATATCTTTTTGATAGATTCGACCTCATTAATCTTTTACCTCAATACCCATAGATCTAGCTGATCCACTAATTATCTTGACTGCTTCTTTAATAGAATGTGCGTTTAAATCTTTCATTTTTTCCTGAGCTATTTTTTCTGCTTGTTTTTTTGTAATTGTCCCTACTATAACTCTTCCTGGTTCTTTTGAGCCTCCTTTTAATTTGGCTGCCTCTTTTATAAAATAAGAAGCCGGCGGAGTTTTAATTACAAAATCAAATTTTTTATCTTTATATACAGTAATTACCACAGGGATAGGTTTACCCATAAAACTTTTAGTTTTTTCATTAAAGGTCTTACAAAATTCCATAATATTAATTCCGCGTTGACCCAAAGCTGGTCCTACAGGAGGAGCCGGATTTGCCTGACCACCTTTTATTTGTAGTTTAACGTATCCACTAATTTCTTTTGCCATATCTAAGATTTTTCTACTTGATTATAATCTAACTCTATTGGAGTTGGTCTACCAAAAATTGCGACTGATACTTTAAGTCTCGATTTTTCTTCATCAACTTCTTCGACTAAACCAGTAAAAGAAGAAAAAGGACCTTCACAAACCTTTACTTGTTCACCGATATCAAAACTAACAACGGGTGGTGGTATTAATGAACCTTCTTTAATATTTCCTAAGATTTTCTCAATTTCTTTATCCGAAACAGGAACAGGTTTTCCCGTTGTCCCTAAAAAACCTGTCACTTTTTGAATATTCCTAATCATATGATAAAGTTCTTTGTTCATTTCCATTTTTACCAAAACATAACTTGGAAAATATTTTTTTTTTCTTTGAACCCTTTTTCCTCTTTTTACTTCCGTAACTTCATGTATTGGTACTAAAACCTCATTAATTTTCTCATTTAATTCCTTAGCTTTTATAGTCTCTTTTATTGTTTTGGCTACTTTATGTTCAAAACCAGAAAAAGTTTGAACTATATACCAATTTTTCATATTAAAAATTAATAGTTAAAATTATATCTAATAAAAATCTATAAATTTGATCTAGTAACAAGAAAAATATTGCTGCAATAGTTGCTAATACAAAAACCATGGACGCTCCAATCAAAACCTCTTTTGTTGTTGGCCACGTCACTTTATATGCTTCCTGTTTTACACCTTGAACAAATTTAAATGGATTAATCATTTTTTTTATTCATCTCTGGCAGGAGCGGAGGGAATCGAACCCCCAACCTCCGGTTTTGGAGACCGGCGCTCTACCAATTGAGCTACACTCCCATTTAACCGGATGGTTCCAAATTGGTTCCCATCATGATTGAAAACAAAAAAGCTTCCACAACTGCCTATAAGCTATGCTTATATAAAGGATAATATAATAATTTCAACTTATAATAAAGAGTGAAAACTGTAGGTTTTAGAGTCTGTTTTAAAGGTAAGTATTTATTTTAGGTAGGATATTTTGAACGTCTATTGAACTCTCTTTGTTTGAGTTCGGCAAGAAAATCATCAGCAAGTTTTGTCATGCGAGGAGCTGAGACTAACCTCGTTTCTTTTTCTTCACACACCTCACACTAAAAATCATGTTATTATGTGTTGTATGAAGAAAAAGAAAGAACTAACCAAAACGCAACACATGGAAAATAATGCGACAGTATTAAATCTCGTTGCTCGGCTTATAGTATGTGGCTTTTTGCTTGCAGTAATTATTTATTCTTTACCAATAGGCATCAATCCGTAATGCGTGATCTGGATTTATTCATTGGATTTAGGCTTACTGGTTGGATAATTGTCATTTTAATAATTTATACAATAATAATAAATCACAAATCAATTTATAGATTTATTAGAGACACTATAAAAATAGTGGTAAAGAAATAAAAAATGGATGAAGCGGAGTTCGGTATTGACGATATTAGTGAGGAAGAGTACAAAAGACTAAAGGAGAAAACTATGGCTAAAAAGAAAAAGAAAACTAAAAAGAAAAGATAGACTTTAAGCTTTTTCGACCTATACCTCGCACCAAAAAACGTGTATCATTATAGATATGAGATATGATAAAAATGGACTTCCTGTTAATGAATATTATACAGAGGAATTAATAAAACCTACCATAGATAAAAAGAAAGCACT
>Ga0207966_1001716_pt1 | contig 11755 bp, 7 predicted proteins | sample Knorr_S23_td_NAD_FD_185611 | JGI IMG/M metagenome (GOLD analysis project Ga0207966, IMG submission 185611) | Marine microbial communities from Southern Atlantic Ocean transect - Knorr_S23_td_NADW_ad_2500m_LV_B (SPAdes) (version 2) | ecosystem: Environmental > Aquatic > Marine > Oceanic | place... | reverse complement strand
ACCGGTCAGCTCATCCACCTGACGGGTCACTGTGACGCCATCATCCATATTCTTGAAACTGACCTTGCCCGGTACCACAGTGATGATGGGATGCGTATGCGGATCCCAGCTGGCAACCAACTGACCGGCAGCCACTGCATCACCGTCGTTAACCGTTAACTCGGCGCCGAAAGGCAACTTATATCGCTCACGATCAACACCATAAGCATCCTGAACAACCAACTCAGCGGATCGCGATATCACAATATTCCTGCCATCAGCGCGTCTGACAACCCGGAAGCGACCATAACGGGCAGTCCCCTCGCTCCTGACCGTGACCTTGCTGGCCGTAGCCGCTCGAGACGCGGCACCCCCAATATGAAAAGTACGCATAGTCAACTGGGTACCGGGTTCACCGATACTCTGTGCCGCCATGACCCCCACCGCCTCGCCCCGATTGACTAGATGTCCCCGGGCCAGATCACGTCCATAACATGTAGCGCAGATACCATAACGGGTCTCACACGTAACCGGCGAGCGCACCCTGATTTGATTGACATTGTGTTCTTCTACCAACTGTATGGCAGCCTCATCAATCATCTCACCCGGCTTCAGAAGGACTTGCCCCTGTGGACTCGCCACTTTTTCGCCAACCACTCGCCCAAGAATTCGATCCGTTAATGGAACCATGACCTCTCCACCCTGAACAACAGCGTCGAGAAGAATGCCCTGCTTTGTTCCACAATCATCGTCATTCACAACCAAGTCCTGACAGACGTCGACCAGTCGACGGGTGAGATAGCCTGAGTTGGCTGTTTTCAACGCAGTGTCCGCCAGGCCCTTACGGGCGCCATGGGTAGAAATAAAGTACTGAAGAACATTCAATCCTTCGCGGAAATTAGCGGTGATTGGAGTTTCAATGATTGAGCCATCAGGTTTAGCCATCAGACCGCGCATGCCGGCCAGTTGTCGAATCTGCGCTGGACTGCCTCGCGCACCAGAGTCAGCCATCATGTAGATTGAATTGAAAGATTCTTGAACTACTTCATTGCCATCAACGTCAACTACCACCTCGTTCTGAATTCCCTTCATCATCTCTTCTGCTACCACCTCACTGGCGTGAGTCCAGATGTCCACAACCTTGTTATACCGCTCACCATCAGTCAGAAGGCCTGAGCTGTACTGTTCCTGTATGCTTTTTACCTCCTGCTCTGCTGTTGCGAGACGTTCTGGCTTGGTGTCCGGCACGATCATGTCATCGACACCGATGGATACACCACTTTTCGCTGCCATGGAGAATCCTACGTACATCAACTGATCACAGAAAACGACCGTCTCCTTCAAACCGATCCGCCGATAGCATTCATCGATAACCATCGAGATGGCACGCTTGCGCAAGGTCTTATTGACCAGATCAAAGGGCAACCCATCGGGAAGAATCTCCATTAGCAACGCACGCCCAACCGTTGTATCACGAAGAGTGACTATCTCGGTCAAACTACCATTTTCGCCGAGTCGTTGTTCGGCAATACGGACTTTAACTTTGGCATGGAGCGACACCTGTCCCGTGTCGTAAGCTCGGCGCGTCTCCGCGACGTCAGCAAACACACTACCCTCACCACGGTCATTTAGCCGCTCACGCGTCATGTAGTAAAGACCCAGAACAATATCCTGCGAGGGACCAATGATCGGTTCCCCATTGGCCGGATGGAGTACATTGTTGGAGGACATCATTAACGATCGCGCCTCCAGCTGTGATTCGATCGACAGGGGGATATGCACCGCCATCTGATCGCCATCAAAATCTGCATTGTAGGCAGTACACACCAACGGATGCAGTTGGATTGCCTTGCCTTCAACCAGCACCGGTTCAAAGGCTTGAATACCAAGCCGGTGAAGCGTTGGTGCGCGGTTCAGCAATACAGGATGCTCCCGTATCACTTCTTCGAGAATGTCCCAGACCTCAAGCTCTTCGTTGTCTACCATCTTTTTTGACTGCTTTATGGTCGTCGATAGGCCACGAAGCTCCAACCGGGAGAAAATGAAGGGCTTAAATAACTCTAATGCCATTTTCTTAGGCAACCCACATTGATGTAACTTCAGCGTTGGGCCAACCACAATGACAGACCGTCCCGAGTAATCTACCCGTTTGCCCAGCAGGTTTTGACGAAAACGACCCTGCTTGCCTTTAATCATGTCGGCTAGAGACTTCAATTGACGCTTGTTGGAACCGGTGACCGGCTTTCCCCGCCGCCCGTTGTCGAGTAATGAATCAACCGACTCCTGCAGCATGCGTTTCTCATTTCGCACGATGATAACCGGCGCATTCAAATCAAGCAGTCGACGCAATCGGTTATTTCGATTAATCACTCGACGATACAAGTCGTTCAAATCCGACGTTGCGAAACGTCCACCGTCAAGCGGCACCAAGGGCCTCAGATCGGGCGGCAAAACCGGCAACACCTCCATTACCATCCACTCAGGTTTGTTACCTGAATTGATAAACCCTTCAACAACCTTCAATCGTTTGGTCAGTTTCTTGAACTTGGTTTCCGATTTAGTCTCACCCAATTCGGTGCGAAGCGTGTCACGTTCCGACTTGAGATCTAACGATTTCAGTAGACTTCGAATAGCCTCGGCACCCATAGATGCCTCAAGCCCCGACTCAAGGACTATGCGCTCGTGATACTCGTCCTCACTCAATAATGCACCCTGATTCAGTTTTTTATCCTGCAGGTATTGCGTGATAATTTCATCCTCTGCTGCACGGACATCGAACTCATTTTCTTCAGAAACGCCTTTCGATTTGGACTTAAGTTCGGTCACTTCCTTCTTTAAAAGGTTAACGGTCTTTTTAAGAAGGGCCACTGCACCCTCGTACCATTCGTCTTCGCCGAACTGTTCGCTTTTCAGTGATTCAAGGAGATTTTGAATATCCTTTGCACTAACACCAGCCTTAATCAATCGCTTGAGTAACGCGGTTGTGTCAAAGCTGGCCTTCCACTCATGATCTTCCCTGATGGTCGGCAATAACCACATATCGTCAGATTTGTTAACGACCATATACGCTTCGAAATACAACACTCGTTCAATTTCCCGCACGGTTTTATCAAGCAATACACCCAACCGAGACGGTAGCGACTTCAGAAACCAGATATGGGCGCACGGACTGGCCAGTTCGATATGACCCATGCGCTCGCGCCGCACCTTCGACAAAGTGACTTCCACCCCGCACTTCTCGCAGATGACTCCGCGATGTTTGAGTCTCTTATACTTACCGCACAAACACTCGTAGTCACTCATGGGCCCAAACAACTTCGCACAAAACAGGCCATCGCGCTCTGGCCTAAACGTCCGGTAATTGATGGTCTCGGGCTTCTTTACCTCACCGAAAGACCATGACCGAATCTTGTCAGGCGAAGCAATACCGATGCGTATGTTGTCAAAGTCATGACTCGTATCAGGCTTGTTGATCAAACTAAAGAGATCTTTCATTGGAATTCCTCAAACTTATTCCGGGCTTTATTGGGTGGTCGGTGCTGCGTTATTTGCAGCACTAACGTTCTTCCCTCTTTTCAATATTGAGGGCAAGCGCCCTGATTTCTTTTACCAACACATTAAACGACTCCGGCACGGCCGCTTCCATTCGGTGATCCCCCTTGACCAGGTTGTCATACATCTTGGTCCGTCCCGACACATCGTCGGACTTAACCGTTAGCATTTCCTGCAGGGTATAAGCCGCACCGTAAGCCTCCAATGCCCAGACTTCCATTTCACCGAACCGCTGACCTCCGAACTGGGCTTTGCCGCCTAATGGTTGCTGCGTGATCAGACTGTATGGACCGGTCGAGCGTGCATGCATCTTGTCGTCGACCAAGTGATTCAGTTTGAGCACATACATATACCCCACAGTCACCGCCCGATCGAATTGCTCCCCGGTTCTGCCGTCATAGAGCACGGCCTGGCCGCTTTCCGGAAGCCCGGCCAACTTCAACATGCTCTTGATCTCGCTTTCTGATGCACCGTCAAACACCGGTGTCGCCATGGGTACGCCACCGCGGAGATTGGTGGCCAATTCCATCACTTCATCATTTGTTAAAGATGCAATGCCATTAGGTCGACCATCACCGTTATAGACCTTGCTCAGTTGAGCTTTGATATCACTGACCGGCGATTGTTGATCGAGTAAGGCGCCTATCTGCTTGCCCAATTCGTGTGATGCCCAACCCAGATGCACCTCCAGCACTTGCCCTACATTCATTCGCGATGGCACACCCAACGGGTTCAACACAATATCAATAGTCGTACCATCATCCATATACGGCATGTCTTCGACCGGTACGATCTTTGAAATCACACCCTTGTTTCCATGACGTCCAGCAACCTTGTCACCAGGCTGGAGTCGCCGCTTGACAGCGACGAACACTTTTACCTGCTTGAGTACACCCGGCTGCATTTCATCACCCGCCTCGAGTTTCGCACGCTTCTGGTCGTAGAGATCCTTGAAGTGTTTGTCCTGACGAGACAGACGGTCACGAATACGTTCAAGACCGCGATTTACCTCCTCATCACGAACTCGAATTTCGAACCACTTCTCGCGAGGCAAATCCTTCAGGTACGTCCGAGTGAGTTTGGCATCTGACTCAAGACCTGCCGGACCACCTTCGGCGATCTTCCCAATCAGTAACTGCTCAATACGGTCGTAAGCATCGTCCTCAACGATACGGAACTGATCATTCAGGTCTTTCTTGATCTGCCTAAGTTCGTAATCTTCGATATCCAACGCCCGCTTATCTTTCTCAATACCATCACGGGTAAACACCTGCACATCGATAACAGTCCCTGACATGCCAGAGGGCATTCTAAGAGACGTGTCCTTCACATCAGACGCCTTCTCACCGAATATGGCACGCAGCAACTTCTCTTCCGGGGTTAACTGTGTCTCGCCTTTTGGCGTGACCTTGCCGACTAAAATATCGTTAGGCTCGACCTCAGCTCCGATATAAATGATGCCGGCTTCGTCCAGTTTTCCAAGAGCGTAGTCACCCACATTCGGTATATCGCCCGTAATATCTTCTGACCCTAGTTTCGTATCGCGAGCCACACACAGCAGTTCTTCAATGTGTATCGACGTGTAAACATCGTCCTGAACCAACCGTTCGGAGATCAGAATCGAGTCCTCAAAGTTGTAGCCATTCCACGGCATAAAAGCGACGAGCACGTTTCGACCCAAAGCCAACTCCCCAAGATCAGTCGAAGGACCGTCGGCCAACACATCACCCGCATTGATACGGTCACCGACCTTGACCAGGGGACGCTGATTGATAGTGGTATTCTGGTTAGACCGTGTGTATTTGACCAAGCTATAGATATCGACGCCAGCATCATCTGTTCCCATCTCTTTGTCATTCACTTTGACGACAATGCGCGAAGCATCGACTGAATTAACCCTACCACCCCGACTGGCGATCACTACAACGCCGGAATCACTGGCTACTTTTCTTTCAAAACCAGTGCCGATCAATGGCTTTTCACTACGCAACGTTGGCACCGCCTGCCGCTGCATATTCGAACCCATGAGCGCGCGGTTAGCGTCATCATGCTCAAGAAACGGAATCAACGCTGCAGCAACAGAAACAATCTGCGACGGGGCAATATCGATGTAATCGATTTTGTCCGGCGTCGATAGAGTGAATTCATTTTGATATCGACAAGAAACAAGTGCACCCGACAACACACCGCGCTCACTGAGAGGTGCGTTAGCCTGAGCAATCACATATTTGAATTCGTCAATTGCTGACAGATATTCAATCTCATCCATCACGCGCCGGTTCACTACTTTACGGTAGGGGGTCTCCAAAAAGCCGTATTCGTTTGTCCTTGCATAGACTGCCAGCGAATTGATCAACCCAATATTCGGACCTTCCGGCGTTTCTATCGGACACACGCGACCGTAATGTGTGGGATGTACGTCCCTAACTTCGAAACCAGCCCGCTCTCGTGTCAAACCACCGGGACCCAACGCAGAAACCCGTCGTTTGTGAGTCACCTCGGCCAGAGGGTTCGTCTGATCCATGAACTGAGACAACTGACTCGAGCCAAAAAACTCTTTTATCACTGCAGAGACTGGCTTGGCATTGATCAAATCTTGTGGGGTCAGATTCTCCGACTCTGCGACAGTCAACCGCTCGCGCACAGCCCGCTCAACACGAACTAGACCGACGCGGAACTGGTTTTCGACTAGTTCACCGACTGAGCGAACCCGTCTATTACCAAGATTATCGATGTCGTCAGTCTCACCCCGTCCGTTCTTTAAGCTCACGATCACCCGCAAGACATCGATGATGTCTTCCTGCGTGAGGTGAGAAGGCCCTTCATCTGAGGGGCGCCCAAGACGCCGATTAAGTTTCATACGCCCGACCATGGACAGGTCGTAACGTTCGGTGTTGAAAAACAAATTCTTGAACAACTGCTCAGCAGAATCCTTAGTTGGCGGCTCACCAGGTCGCATCATTCGATAGATTTCGATCTGCGCCTCGAGTGCGCTGCGAGTGCCATCAACACGTAAGGTATCCGAAACAAATGGGCCATGATCGATATCATTGGTGTAAATAATTTCGATCTCATCCACGCCCGCAACTCGAAAGTTAGCTAACAATTCGGTTGTCAATTGGTCATTGGCATCTGCCAGCAACTCTCCAGTGTTGGTATCAACTACCGCTTTGGCAAGAACCTTAGATGAGCCCATGCCAGGATTCCGTGCAAGATAGGAATCCGAGACCGGCAACCGCTTGACCCGCGAACTGGTCAGGGCTCGAACATGACGTGCCGAGACCCGCTTGCCAGCTTCCACGATCACCTCACCAGAGGGCGTGGTGATGTCGAACTCAAAATCCTGGCCGCGAAGCCGCTCCGGCACAAAATCAATCACTACCCCTTCAGCCACCAGTCGCACTGTTTCAGTATCGAAAAACAACCCCAAAATCTCTTCCGTTGAATAATTCAATGCGCGGAGAATGACCGTCGCCGGCAACTTGCGCCGTCGATCGATGCGCACATACATGAGATCCTTCTGGTCGAACTCAAAATCGAGCCAAGAACCTCGATAGGGGATCACTCTTGCGGAGAACAGCAGCTTTCCCGAAGCGTGTGTCTTTCCCTTATCATGATCAAAGAACACCCCTGGAGACCGATGCAATTGTGAGACGATGACTCGTTGGGTGCCATTGATAATAAAAGTGCCATCCTTGGTCATCAGTGGCACCTCACCCATATACACGTCTTGCTCCTTAACATCGTGGATTACTTTTTCCCCGCCAGCCACCTTCTCGAACACTATCAGTCTCAAAACAGCATGCAGGGGTGCAGAGTAAATTCGACTCTGCCGCTTGCATTCGCGCTCGTCATAAATCGGCTCACCGAGCCGGTAGCTCACAAAATCAAGGGATGCTAATCCGTTGTAACTTTCTATCGGAAACACCGATTTAAAAGCAGCCTGCAACCCTTGATCGATACGCTGTTGGGTAGGGACGTCCTTCTGCAACAGTTTGCGATAAGATTCACGCTGTATATCCAGTAAGTTAGGCACAAGATCACCACCGGCCTGCTTACTGAATGTCTTTCTAATGCGTTTCTTCTCAGTAAAGGAATAAGTCATTCACGTTCCTCGATCATTGTTGGCACTCGCCGATGATGCCGAGTCGCATCAAGCAGCTTTCCCAGGGCAACAAGGAAGCACACCCGCGTTAGTGCAGCTGTGCCTTCCATGAATCTCGGCGCGCCAGTCAGGTGCGCCAACCACCACATCTACTTCACCTCGACTGTGGCACCCGCTTCTTCCAGTTTTTTCTTTGCTTCTTCGGCCTCATCCTTGCTAACCCCTTCGCGCACGGGTGTAGGAGCCGACTCAACCAGATCTTTTGCTTCTTTTAACCCAAGACCAGACATCGCTCGAACCGCCTTAATGACACCCACTTTCTTCTCACCAAAGCTGGCCAGAACTACATCGAACTCAGTCTGCTCTTCGGCAGCACTCTCGGCTGGCTCTCCCCCACCTGCGGGAGCCGCAACTGCGACTGCAGCGGCAGAAACACCAAACTTCTCTTCCATCTCTTTAATCAGTTCAGATAACTCCAGAACTGACATTTCAGCGACTGCATTAAGAATCTCTTCACGTGACATTTGTATCTCTCCAGTATCTGGACTTAAAAGCCCCCAGACGGAATTCGTAACCGTTCATGCTGCCTCTCGGCTATCCCTGACAGCAGTCAGGGCGCGCACAAACTGGGTGGGTATTTCGTTAAGCGTACGGACAAACTTATCGATGGGTGCCCGCATGGTTCCAACCAACATCGCCAGCAATTCTTCACGACCAGGCAATCGGGCCAGAGCCTTGATGGTCTGGTCATTAATTAATGCCCCCTCCATCGCGCCGACCTTGACTTTAAGTACCTCATGATCCTTGCCAAACTCAGTGACAACCTTCGCCAATGCCACCGGATCTTCCGATGTCATCATGATCAGAGGACCGACAAAATGATCGGTAAGACACTCAAATTGAGACCCAGCCACGCTACGGCGAGCAAGCGTGTTCTTCACCACACGCACGGCGACACCGCTCTCCCTTGCCGAGGTCCTGAATGCCGACACTTCGGCAACGGTAAGCCCTCGGTACTCAGCCAGAATGGCAGCCTGGGCCACAGACATAGTCTGCGACACTTCACTGACGACGGTCTTCTTCTGCTCCCGGTTTAATCCCATTTCGCACTAACTCCGTCGGATTGATGTGATGATGACCTGAGCCCCTTTACAAATGAGGCCACGGCCACCGCCTGCGCGGGCCTTCTTATAGCCGGATTAAGCACACGGCAACCATCAGTTGCTGTGTGCACCCGCGGTCTTCGACGAACCAGACACCACACCCACCAGCCAACCCGCTCTGGTGAGCGCACCATCCAAGCTCCTCAAATCTCGACACCTTCTTAACTGGCCACTGAAGCCCGGTCTACCTTGACACCAGGACCCATAGTCGTCGACAGCGTGATACGCCTGACGTACTGACCTTTAGCCGCCGATGGTTTGGCCCTGTGCAAAGCGCCCATCAGGGCTAACAAATTCTCTTTCAACGCTTCAGGCTCGAAAGATGCCTTACCAATTGGACAATGAATAACGCCCCCTTTATCAAGTCTGAACTGCACCTGCCCCGCTTTCGCGTTGCTAACAGCCTTGCCCACATCCTGCGTCACGGTACCCACTTTGGGATTCGGCATCAATCCGCGCGGTCCCAGTATCTGTCCAAGCTTCCCAACCACGCGCATAGTGGCCGGTGTGGCAATGCAAATGTCGAAATTAATTTCACCGCCCGTGATCTTTTCAGCGAGGTCATCCAAGCCTACCAAGTCGGCCCCTGCCTCACGTGCCACATCTGCATCCCCACCGTCTGCAAAAACGGCTACACGAACGGTCTTCCCCGTCCCTCTGGGTAACACCGTTGAACCGCGCACAGTCTGATCGGTTTTCTTTGCGTCAACTCCTAGATTAATCGCAACATCGACGCTCTCGTCAAACCGTGCGGAGGCACTACCTCGAACAAGGCCAATCGCCTCATCGACGTCATAAACCGCCTGACGATCCTTCCCTTCAGTCACAGAGCGGTACCTTTTTCCATCCTTACTCATTTCATACCCCCTCTGTTTCGATGCCCATACTGCGCGCACTGCCAGCAATAATCCGAACAGCTTGATCCATGTCATAGGCACTAAGATCAGGCATCTTGGCCTTCGCGATCTCCTCCAACTGACTACGACTCACCTTTCCGACCTTGTCCCGGTTTGGCTCTGCACTGCCCTTTGCTACCGCGGCCGCCTTCTTCAACAACACGGAAGCCGGTGTTGTCTTGCGCACATAAGAAAAACTCTTATCTGTGTAAACGGTGATAATCACTGGCACCGGCAACCCAGCTTCCATCTCCTGAGTATCTGCGTTGAAGGTTTTACAAAATTCCATGATGTTGACACCGTGTTGTCCGAGAGCCGGCCCGACCGGTGGACTTGGCTTTGCTTCACCTGCTGGCACTTGCAACTTGATGTAAGTTTCAATTTTTTTAGCCACGACTCGACTCCCATACAGACCCGCTGATATTAATTTGCCAAGCACACACTGGTTGGATCCTCATGTCATACTTCTCCATAGTGCCCGTCAGCCTTTTTCCACTTGACTAAAAGCCAGTTCGACTGGAGTCGAACGACCGAAAATAGTGACTGACACTCGCAGCCTTTCTTTGTCGAAATTGACGTCTTCGACCATACCGTTGAAGTCCTGAAACGGTCCATCGACGACACGGACCACCTCTCCGGGGGCATAGGTATACTTCGGGCGAGGGTGTTCAGCACCTTCCTGAACTTGTTGCAGTATCGAATCCACCTCCTCGTCGGAGATCGGCACGGGTTGTGATCCTCCGCCACCGACAAACCCAGTCACACGCGGTATAGAATTAACCAAATGCCACGCATCATCGCTCATTTGCATCTGAACCAGCACATAACCTGGGAAAAACTTTCGTTCGCTGGTTCGTTTCTGACCATTTTTTAGTTCAATCACAACCTCAGTTGGCACCTCAATTGCGCCAAAGCTTTCCTCCATGCTATTGCGCGAGATGTGATCCTTGAGTGATCGCTGGACCTGCTTCTCAAAGCCGGAAAAAGCCTGAACCACATACCAACGCATTTCGTTTAAATCAGTCACGGCGGTTTATCGACTAGCCCCTAGTATGAGGTCGTAAATAGCCCAAAAAGAAAAACGATCAAGTAACCACAGGTAAAGCCCGACAAGTATTACCATCACAATCACAACCAGTGTTGCCTGTACCGTCTCCTTGCGTGTCGGCCACACAACTTTGCGCACTTCAGCCCTAGCACCCACGGCAAACTGCCAGGCAAGCTGCCCAGGCTCCGACGCCAACGCGACAGCCCCAGCGCCCACCACAGCGACCACCACGATTGCCGCGCGCAAAAGAACTGACGCGTCGTTTAACCAGTAAAAGCCCGTAATTCCTGCGATCACAATCAACACAGACAATCCGAGTTTTAACTTATCCGCCACTGACTCTCCCTACATCACATTTCAATTCTGGCAGGCCAGGAGGGAATCGAACCCCCAACCTGCGGTTTTGGAGACCGCCGCTCTGCCAATTGAGCTACTGGCCTGTGGCGTACCGCAATCCTCGATCTGGCACCATCCGCAATTTGATCCTACTTTTTTCTTTGTTCTATTCTTTGGTTTTGCTACTTTCACTCAATGACACTAGCGACGACGCCGGCGCCTACTGTTCGACCACCTTCTCGAATGGCAAACCGTAAACCCTCTTCCATCGCAATCGGCGCAATTAACTTCGCCTTAAGATTTACGTTGTCACCGGGCATCACCATCTCCACTCCCTCTGCTAACTCACACTGACCGGTCACATCGGTCGTGCGAAAATAGAACTGGGGACGATAACCTTGGAAAAACGGCGTATGACGACCACCTTCTTCCTTCGATAACACGTAAATCTCCGCCTCAAATACCGTGTGCGGCGTGATTGAACCAGGCTTCGACAACACTTGACCCCGCTCAACTTCTTCCCTCTTAACACCGCGCAACAATACACCCACGTTGTCACCCGCTTGACCTTCATCAAGCAACTTCCTGAACATCTCTACCCCCGTGCAGGTCGTCTTCTCCGTGTCTTTAATACCAACAATCTCTACCTCTTCACCAACCTTTACTACACCTCTCT
>Ga0207966_1001710_pt1 | contig 11782 bp, 9 predicted proteins | sample Knorr_S23_td_NAD_FD_185611 | JGI IMG/M metagenome (GOLD analysis project Ga0207966, IMG submission 185611) | Marine microbial communities from Southern Atlantic Ocean transect - Knorr_S23_td_NADW_ad_2500m_LV_B (SPAdes) (version 2) | ecosystem: Environmental > Aquatic > Marine > Oceanic | place... | reverse complement strand
ACCGACATCTCGCTGATCTACAAGGGCGAGACCCGGATGACCACGGAGAGTGCGATCGCCGAGCACCCCGTGAAACTGCCGATGATCGAGATTAATTCCATTGGCGCCGGCGCCGGCAGCATTGCATGGCTGGATAACTGGGGTGGGCTTCACGTCGGCCCCCAGAGCGCCGGCGCCGATCCGGGTCCTGCCGCTTACGGCCGCGGTGGCACCGAACCGACGGTCGCCGACGCCAACATCGCTCTTGGGCGGTTACATCCTGACCGGTTCCTTGGCGGCGCCATGTCGGTCGATCGCGAAGCCGCGCGCCATGCTGTCGCGGAAAAGGTCGGCAAGGCGCTTGGTCTCAGTGTCGAGGAAGCCGCGGCCGGCATCATTCGCATCGCCAATTCCAACATGGAGCGGGCCGTTCGTGTCAGTTCCGCCGAACGCGGTTTCGATCCTCGTGATATTACGCTGGTCGCCTTCGGCGGTGCCGGGCCGCTCCACGCCGCCGCGCTGGCCAAGGCGGCCGGCATCCGGGCCGTTCTTGTACCGGAAGCGCCCGGTGTATTCTCGGCTATCGGCTTGGTCATGGCCGATATTCGGCATGATTTTGTTCAGACTCAGATGATGAAGGACAACGAAATTTCTGCGAAAAAACTCGGTCACCTATACGAGCAACTCGAAGTCCAGGGTCGCGAGGCGTTATCGCGCGATGGCGTTCCGGAAGACCAACGGGTGCTACAACGGACGGCGGACTTCCGTTACGTCGGACAGGCCTATGAGGTGAACGTCCCGGTACCGGACGGCATGCTGGATGCCGATGCCGTGGCTTCGGTCATCCAGGCCTTCCACAATCTTCACCTTCAGCACTATGCTCACAGTCGCCCCGACGGCCGGGTGGAATTCGTCAACGGCCGGGTCGTCGCCATCGGACTGACATCCGCGCCACCCATGCGGGCGCAACCGGAGCAAAATACTGCCGTCGAACCGAAGGAAACCCGCCCGGTTTATTTCGAGGAAGCCAGCGGTTATGTTGATACACAGGTATTCGAGCGTGGCGACCTGAGCCCCGGCGCAGCCGTCACGGGGCCAGCTATCGTTGAACAGGTCGACACGACGACCGTCGTTCACCCGGGCCAATCGATTTCGGTCGATGGCTTCCGCAACCTTATAATTTCGGTAGGAGATTAAGAGGATGTCGGTCGACCGCATCACCTTCGAAGTCGTCAACAACGCCCTGGTCGGTGTCGCCGAACAAATGGCTGCGACCATCCTCAGGACGTCCTACTCGACCGTGATTCGAGAGATGCTGGATTACTCGACGGCGGTGTTCGATCTCGAAGGCCGCATTATCGCCCAATCCTGCCGCATTCCCATCCACCTCAATTCCATGTCACGCTCGTTACGCACGACCCTGGATGAGACCATTCCGATCACCGAATGGCGGCCCGGAGACATCATCGTCACCAACGATCCCTACAAGGGCGGCCAGCATTTGCCGGACATCCAGACCTTCCTTCCCGTTTTCAGCGACAGCAAATTGGTCGCCTTCTGTGGCACCCTGGGCCATCATCTTGATGTCGGTGGCATGCGGCCCGGCAGCTATGCAGGCGATGCCGACGAGATTTACCAGGAAGGCCTCCGCATTCCGCCGATCAAGCTGTTCCGCGAAGGCGAGATCAACGAGCGATTGTTCGCCCTGATTGCGGCCAACATCCGCCAGCCGGAGACGACCATTGGCGACCTCCGTTCGCAGACGGCGGCGCTTGAGATCGGTCGTGACGGCATCATCGAACTTATCGAACGCTATGGTCTGGAGACCTTCAAGGCGTGCATGGAATTGGCTATCGAATCCTCGGAAGCCCGCATGCGCGACAAGTTGCGTGAGTTACCCAACGGCACCTGGGAAGGTGAGTATTTCATCGACGATGACGGCGTTACAGAGGACGCGATCCGTATCGCTACCAAGGTAACCATCGACGATGGTTCGATCCACGTCGACTTCACCGGCACCGATCCGCAACGACGCTCGCCAATCAACGCGACCCTTTCGTCGTGTGAGTCGGCAACCTATTTCACTATTTTGTCGATCCTCGATCCGACCATTCCAGCGAACTACGGCGTTTACAAACCGATCACCATCACCGCACCCGAGGGCAGCATCGTCAATGCGTTGCCACCGGCACCAGTGGTCGGACGCAATGCCGTCACGCACACGGTGGTCGGTGCATTGACTAAGGCCCTATCGCAGGTCGTGCCGGACCGCATCACGGCCAGCTATTACGCTATGTCCAACGTCTATATCCTGGCCGGCGACAGCGGCAATGACGGGCGCGGCTGGATATTATTTGACATCGAGGTCGGCGGCGGCGGCGGACGCCACTCAAAGGACGGACTCGACTGCTATTCCCAGGGCATCCACAACCTAGCCAACACGCCGATCGAAATGGTCGAAACGACTTATCCGCTCCGCTTCAGGCGGTATGAATTTCTCCCTGATTCCTGCGGCCCCGGAAAGCATCGCGGTGGTCTCGGTGTGCGCCGCGACATCGAGTTCCTCGACGAGAACGGTTCGCTGAACACCCAGTTCGACAAGTTCAAGATCGCGCCGTTCGGTTTGTTCGAGGGCGGCGACGGCGCCACGGGGCGGCTTGTGCTCAATCCGGACGATCCGAACGAGAAGCATCTTCGCTCGAAAACCATCGATTTAAAATTGAAAAAAGGCGATGTCATCAGCATCTGGACCCAGGGCGGCGGTGGCTACGGCCCGGCGGCGGAGCGTGATCCCGACGCCATCGGGCGGGACATTCGCGAAGGCAAAATCACGCCCGCGCATGCGCGCGATACCTACGGATACGATGGATCATTGTCATGAAGATTACCGAAATAGAAACCATCACCATCCAACTGCCCGGACGCATGGATTACAGTTGGCGCTCTCTGCAGGTCTCCATCGGGCGTTATGTCATCCTTAAGCTGACCACGGACGAAGGCATCGTTGGGCTCGGCGAGGCCCCGGCGATCCTCAGCTGGGGCGGTGAACACGGCCGGTATTTCGGCGAGGATCCCGAGATCGTCACCTATCTGGTGAACGAACGGCTTTCGCCGTTTCTGATCGGCGCTGATCCGGTCGACATCAGACGCCTCCTGAATGACATGGACATCAGCGTCCGCGGCTTCCCCTATACCAAGGCGATGATAGAAAGCGCCATGTTGGACATCATGGGTCGCAAGTTGGGCGTGCCGGTTTATCAGTTGCTTGGCGGCGCCATGCGCGACAGGATTCCGATCTGCCACAGCGTCGGTATTGCGCCGCCTGATGACGCCGCCCGCTACGCGGCTGACGTCGTCGCCGATGGCATCCAATGGCTGCAGGTCAAGGTTCCGGGGGAACCGGATGTCGATCTCGCCATCATTAAAGCGATCCGAAAGGAGGTCGGCGACGACATCAATATATTCCCCGATATCAACCGCGGATACCGCAACATCAAGCCGGCAATTAATGTCATCAACGCGATGTATGGCGAAGCCAACATCTGCGCCGTCGAGCAGCCCACCGAGGGTAGTGACGCCATGGCCGCCATCACCCGTGCGGTTGACGTTCCCGTCATCGTCGACGAAGGTTGCTGGTCTCCCCAGGATGCAAGCGAGGTCGTCAGGCGGAATTCCGCCGATGTGATTTCCATTTATTTTACCAAGGCGGGTGGCCTGTACCGGTCCATGGAAATCGGCGCCATCGCCCATGGGGCGGGGTTGCCGGTCAACGTCAACGGATCGCTTGAGGGTGGCGTAGGCAATGCCGCCAATCTGCATCTTTCGGCGGCGCTGGATGGTGTCGTGCTGCCCGGAGTGATCACGATCAACACGCTGGAGGGCCGAGAGCAAACAAAGGTCGGTGGCGTGTTCTACAAGGATGACGTGATTACCGAGCCGTTCGAATATGCCGATGGTGCCTTGAAGATTCCAACGGGGCCGGGCCTCGGCGTCGAACTGGACCCGGATAAAATCGAACGCTACCGGGAAAGATAAACCTACGCCGTATCTGACCAATGGCGGATTTCAGAGACAACACGAGGAGGATCAATTCGTGCCCGCAAAATTCGGAGTTTCTTGTGGCGGTGACCTGTGGAAAGCGGATGACATTCGCGCCGTCGAAGAGTTCGGATACGATTCCTTTTGGACTGGCGAACACATCGTCTACCACAGGCCGATTCTTGAATCGATAACTGTTCTAACCTACGCGGCGGCGCTTACCTCGCGTATCCGCATCGGCCCAGCGACGATGATCCTGCCGTTACGCCATCCGACAATCATTGCCAAACAGATTTCGTCTTTGGACGTGCTCTCCAACGGGCGAGTGACCATGACCATCGGCGTCGGCGGTGACTATCCGCGTGAGTTCGCGGCCTGCGACGTGCCGATGAAGGAACGTGGCCGCCGTGCCACGGAAATCATGGAGATCATGCGCAAGTACTGGTCGGGCGAGCGCTTCGACTATGACGGTGAAATATTCAAGCTTGAGGACGTCGACATGCTGCCGATGCCCGTTCAGCCGGGCGGACCACCAATCTGGGTGTCGGGTCGCCAGAAAGCGCCGATGAAACGGGCGGCGCTGCTGGGTGATGGCTGGCATCCCTACATGTACACGCCCGAGCGATGCCGCGACTCGTTCTCCCAGGTCAAGGCCATGGCCAACGATGCGGGCCGCACGCTCCCGGATGACTATGTCTTCGCAATCTTCATTTACGTTTGCATTGGCGATGATGCCGCCAGTGCGCGGGAATTCGCCGTCGGCGAGCTGAAGTACCGGTATGATCAGGAATTTGACCATTTGATCGACAAGTACGCGGCCTACGGTCCTGCGGACCGCATCATTGAAATGTTGGCGAAGTTTATCGACGCCGGTGTCAATTATTTCATCCTGGCACCCATCATGCCGCCCGACAATCGGCGCGCCCATATGGAGCGGCTGGCCAGCGAGGTTCTCCCCGAGCTTGAAAAAATGGAGCCGGGTAGGATCACATGACCGATGACGCCGGAGCGTGGTTGATCACCGACCGGTTGTTCGAGACCGCAGCCCGGCATCCAGACCGAACACTGATCATTGATCCCCGATTCGGCCGATTTACCTACGGTGATGTCGCGGGTCAGGTTGAGCGGCTGGCCTGGGCCCTGTGTGAACGTGGGGTTGGCTCGGGCGATATCGTCGTCCTGCAACTACCGAACTGGGCGCCTTTTATTGTTTTTCACTTGGCATTGACGGTCCTCGGAGCCGTGACGGTCAACATCCCCGTCATTTTTCGCGAAAGGGAAGTCGGCGGTATTCTCGCGTTGACCGGCGCCAAGAGTATCGTCGTGCCGGATGACTTCCGGGGTTTCGACTTCCCTGCAATGGGCAGGGATATGTCGGACGACTGTCCGAACCTGTCACATGTTTTCGTCGTCGAAGGCGGCTCCGCGAACAGCTATGAGTTCGCTGCCCGGAACAATGACCGGCTCTCGGTGACGACCTACACGGAACTGATACGTGAGCCGGAGACATCCCCGGGAACACGGGACGACCTTTTGGCCCTAAAGCCTTCCGTCGACGATATGACTGCGCTCGGATTTACCTCCGGCACCACGGGTGGGCTCAAGGGCGCCATTCACGACAGCCGAATCCTGGCGGCGATCAATACTGGTTTTATCGAACGCTACGGTCTGAACGAGAACGACCGCATCTTCGGCGGTTCGCCACTCGGCCACGCCGTCGGATTTACCCACGTCCTTCGCATGACCCTGAGTATCGGCGCCAGTGTCGTGCTGTTGGAGTATTGGGAGCCGACGCGAGCACTGGAATTGATTCACGGGGAATGCTGCACCTTTATCGCCGGGGCGACGCCGTTCCTGATGGATATTGTTTACCACCCGGATTTGCATAAATATCAGAACCTGCCCACACTCAGGCTGTTTCTCTGCGGCGGCGCCAGTGTCCCCGAACCGTTGCTGCGTGACGCCACGGATAAATTACCCAAGACATTCGTCTCGCCACTCTGGGGCATGACCGAGTGCGGTGGCGTAACCACCTGTCCACTCGACGCCCCGGAGGTAAAACGCTTTGAAACCGATGGCCTGCCCTGCGACGGCATGGAGTTAAAGGTCGTCGATACCAATGGCGTCTCGGTCCCGCCCGGAACCGAGGGCGAATTAATGGTAAGTGGCCCGATGGTGGCCAAGGGCTACTACCGCCAACCAGACATGACACGGGAACATTTCCTCCCCGACGGTTTCTTTCGCACCGGCGATCAGGCCCGCATGGACGCGGACGGCTACATCAAAATCACCGGGCGCATCAAGGACCTGATCATTCGCGGCGGCGTCAATATTTCGCCGGTGGACATCGAGAGCGTGCTGTTCGCCCATCCCAAGGTCAGTAACGCGGCAATCGTGGGCATGCCCGATGTGCGGCTCGGTGAACGCATCTGCGCCTTCATCATTCCCGTAGCCGAAGCAAGCCTTGACCTTGCCGAGGTCCAGGATTGGATGTTCAAATCCGGCCTGGCGAAACAGAAATGGCCGGAGCAAATCGAAATGGTTGATTTCTTTCCGATGACGCCATCGGGAAAGGTCCAAAAATTCAAACTCCGGGAATTACTTGCCCGGGAGGCAAATGACGATGCGGCCAATCATCTTTAGAAACGGGCGGCGCCATTTCAGCCGCCAATAGCACCGGGTTGGGTTGAAGCATGAAAAATTCATCTGAAACGGGTCACATTCTCGACCTCTTTTTCTCGCCCCGCCGAGTCGCCATCATTGGCCTTTCCCGCAACGCCATTACCAGCCCGGTCAGTGTGCTGACGACGCTTAAGAACTTCGGCTACACGGGTGATATTTTCATCATCAATCCGAACATGGAGACCTCGACCGAGAACGGCATCTATCCGAGCCTCGATGATCTCGTCGAATCGATCGACCTCGCCGTCATCATCGTCGCCCGCGACCATGTGCTCGACGTGCTTCGCGCGTGTGTGCGCAACGGCATCCGCGCCGCCATCGTCATCACCCAGGGCTTCGCCGAAGCGGACGAGAAAGGCAAACAGTTGCAAACGGAATTGATCGCCCTGGTCCGTGATAACGAAATCCGTGTGCTCGGACCGAACACCATCGGCGTTTCCAACGCCTTCGCCAACTTCACTTCCTCCTTTATCGAGATTCACAACGAAAAAACTCCCGTTGGTATCGTTTCCCAGTCAGGATTGTTCCTCATGGGTTACAACCTGATCAACAACGAGCCGGCTGGTTTTTCAATGGCCGCCGATCTCGGCAACGCCGCGGACATCAGCTTGGTCGAAGTTCTTGATTACTACGCCGAGCGTGAAGAAATCCGGGTCATCCAATGCCACGTGGAAGGCATCGATCAGGGTGCGGCGTTCGTTGAGGCGGCCGCCCGCATCTCTCAACAAACACCCATCGTCATGCTGAAGGCGGGGCGAAGTAAACAGGGCCAAGCCGCCGTCGTCTCGCACAGCGGCGCGGCCGCCGGCGAGAACGAGGTTTACCAGGCCGCGTTCCGGAAGGCCGGCGTCATTACGGCGAAGGACGCGGAAGAACTCCGGATGTTGTCAAAGGCCCTCACCACCTATGCACTCCCTAAGGGACGCCGGGTTGCCATCATGAGTTACTCCGGCGGCGGTGCCATACTGGCCATCGACGCGATCGAAGATGCTGGCCTTTCGTTGGCTCGCTTCGCCGATTCAACGAAGGCGAAGATAGCCGATCTCTTTCCCGATTGGATCGGTATAGATAATCCTCTCGATGTTTGGATTCCAGTATCGCGCGACCTGCAATCGAGTTTTCCCAGAATACTCGAAGCTATTCTCGACGATGACGGGGTTGATGCGGTCATTTGCATCTATTGTTCTTATACGCAACCGAAATACGAAGCCTACGACTGTACCGCCCACATTACCAAGATTGCCGGCAAGTACCCGGACAAGCCGATCGCATGCTGGAGCTACGGCATAGACATCGCCGGCTTTACCAAAGCGATCGAAGCGAACGGCACGGCCATGGTGTTCCCATCACTCGAAGCGGCGGCTGTCACCTTCGCCAAATTGGTGCAATACCGCGAAAACCGAGATCGGCTGTCGGCGCCCCAAGTGGTCTCAGCCAAAGTAATCGACGGCTCTACCATCGACGCAGTTCTCAAACGTGCGCAACTGGGAGCCAACGGCTACCTTTTTACGGAAGCGTTGGAGGTCCTGGAATCATGCGGACTCGCGGTGGCGCCATGGCGTCTCGCCAAGACCGAGGATAACCTGGTCGAGGCCGCCGAGGGCTTGACATATCCTCTCTGCCTCAAAGTCGTCTCCGACGAAATCGTGCATAAGTCCGACAGTGGCGGAATCAGGCTCGGCATCAAAGACCAACAGGGACTCGTCAACGGCTATCGAGCGCTTTATGCCAACATCTTACAGCACGATCCGGCAGCGGTGATCAACGGCGTCCTGGTTCAGGAGATGGCATCTAAGGGCAAGGAAGTGATGATCGGCGCCCGGCGCGATTCCGTGTTCGGGGCCTGTCTGATTTTAGGAACTGGCGGTGTCTACACGGAAATTTTTGATGACTACACCTTCCGACTCCCACCCGTTACCGAAGCCGAGGCCGTGAATATGGTCGAGGAACTGCACCTAGCACCGCTGCTCAAGGGCGTCCGTGGAGAAGCGCCATGCCATATTCCGTCCATCGTTGAGGCGCTCGTCAAAGTGTCCCAACTGGTTACCACATATCACGAGATTGCGGAACTCGATATCAACCCGCTGATCGTCGACGACCGGGCCGCCGTCGTTGTCGACGCACGGATTTTTCTGAATGGCGACAACTGAAGGTCGGACCACTCAAATGTTCGGCTGGTTGAATCGGGCCTCGTGCTTGAACCGACAGCGGTCGATCCGGTAGCTGATCGTTCCCGATTCGACTGGAGCGCCGCCCTTCAATCGCCATGTATACGTGTTGGCAAAGACCAAGGTTCGCTGTGCCACCTCCAGAGCGGCGGCGACTTCCTTCGAGGATGCAATGATTTCACTCACCCACTCAACCTCGTCGATGGGGCCGCCACCGATTTTTGAAACGACCGTTGAGGCATCCTGGTGCTCCAACAATGCCGGGTCTATGCGGGCGGCGATTTTCGGTGGATAATGGCGCCGCTCATATGAAACGATCTGGTAGTTGACGACGCGTACGAGAGAGATTGCGCCGACAACCGAATCCGCAGGAAGGATTAGATTGATGCGGATATTCTCAGGCGGCGTGATCTCCGGCTTGAAGCCGAGGACCCGTGTTTCGAACGCAATACCTTGCTCAGTCATGTCGCGTTCGAAACTGTAGAGTGGCGAAAAACGGCGCATGATTTTGGGCGGGCTAACGACCGTGCCGCGACCCCGGTAGCGCGTGACGCTGCCGCTGCGCTCCAGGAGATCGAGCGCGGTTCGCACCGTCACACGGCTGACGCCGAAACGGTGGCCGAATTGCTTCTCCGTCGGCAACAGGGCATTGGGGCCTAGGATATCGATTTCGTCCTGAATTTTCGATGCGACATCGAGGTAACGGGGTGACTTTCGGCTCATGCCGCCTATACCGTTAACGCGTGGATTCATAGGGGCGAAAACCCCTAGAACGCTTGCATAATATCCTTTATCCAACGGAATCTCTAGCGCAAAGCGCCCCAATCTAGGACATTACGCCCCGGATGCAGGGCGAAATTGCACTGGTTGGTCGGCGCATCCGATATGATGACCGGAATCAACGATGGCCAGGTCTGAGATTGGGCACGAACCGGGCGAAGAGGATTATCAATTTGGTGAAAAAACAGACCTTCACGATGGCGCTGGAGCGGCATGACCGGCACGTTCCTTTTTTCATGGGTGCTGTGAAGCCTCCCGACGGCGTCGAAATCGTGCCACTCGAGATCGGCGTCGGAAATCAGTCCGGTCGCCGCGACGGCCAGGACCGGCACGGCCGAATGTTCCGCGACCACGAGTTCGACATCTGCGAGCAGTCTCTGTCGTCATACATCATCGCTAAAAGCCAGGGTGCGACGTTTACGGCAGCGCCGGTCTTTCCACGCCGGCTGTTCAGTCAGAGTTGCATGTTCGTCAATTGTACGAGCGACATCGAGACTCCAGCGGATCTGAGCGGCAAGAGGGTCGGCATCCTGTCGTTCCAGACCACGCTCTGCGTGCAGGCCAAAGGAGATCTGAAGCAAGAATTCGGTGTCGCTTGGCAGGATATCGACTGGTTCGTCCAGCAAGCCGAGGAACTAACTTGGGAGAGCGGGGGTGATGCATCCATCAACCAAATCGCCAATGGCAGAAATGCCTGTGAGATGCTGGTCGAGGGCGAACTCGACGCAGTCTTTTTGCCGAATCCTCCGCCCGTCGTGTTGGAGAGCGGGGATCGGGTCAAGCAATTGTTCGGCGATCCCAAGACTGAGTGCGTCCGCTATTTCCGCAAGCATGGCTATTGTCCGATCATGCATCTGATGGTGTTTTCGGATATGACCGTCGATGCGGCGCCGTGGCTACCCCGTGCGACGATCAACATGTGCGACGAAGCGACGCGGCTGACCTATGGTTATTACGAGGATCCTAACTATTCGCTACTGTTGTTCGCCCGCAACGAACTGGAAATTCAGCACGAGGTTCTTGGCAACGACCCCTGGCAATCCGGGCTCACCGCGAACCGCGCCAATCTGGAGCGGTTCATCGACTTTATGGTGGACCAACTATTAATCGACGCCCCGATCTCCATTGAAAGCCTGTTTCATTCTTCCGTGTTGGATACGTAATCGAACGTTGTCATACGAAAGTGAACTAATCTGCAAATCCGGTGATGCGCTGAGTATCAAGATGCAAGTTGCCGCCACTTCGCCAACGCGGCGAAGCAGTTGAGTTGGCAGTGTCGGAGTAAACTGCCTTGAGCTGGCGGCGTGTGTTCCGTAGCGGTCTTTGTCAGTGTAAATCGGCTTGAGCCGGGGTGTGGCATTTCGTAGCCTCCGGGGATGCAAAATCCCTTCCGTTATTTCAACAGTTCGCCCGAGGTGATCCGCCCCGCGGTGATGATGTACGTCCGTTATCCGCTTTCGCTGCGACAGGTCGAGGATCTCTTGTTCGAGCGGGGCATCGATATCTGCCACGAAACAGTGCGGTTCTGGTGGAACCGGTTTGGTCCGATGTTCGCGGCGGAGATCAGGAAACGACGCGTTCATCGTTTTCGCTATGGCGTTGGCACCTGGACGAGGTGTTCGTCAGGATCAATGGTGAGACGCATTACCTGTGGCGTGCGGTGGATCACGAAGGCGAGGTGCTTTAGGTTTTTGCGACGAAGCGCCGGAATCGCAGGGCCGCGCTGAAGTTCCTGAAACGCACATTGAAGCGTTACGGCCGACCGCGCTCAATTGTAACCGACCGGCTTCGGTCGTACCGATCGGCAATGAAGGTAATCGGCTATACCACGTCTCAGGAGTGCGGTCGGTGGCTTAACAATCGGGCCGAGAATTCCCACCAGCCGTTCCGACGACGAGAAAGAGCGATGGCGAGGTTCAGGGAAGTAAAGACCCTGCAGAAATTCGCCGCCGCCCATGCCTCGATCCACAACCACTTCAACCACGACCGCCACCTCAACCGCCGCGATATCTTCAAGCAGAACCGCGCTGCCGCGCTCGCTGAATGGCGTCAACTTGCCGCGTGAGAGTCTTGACCGCTTCTGATCAGCCAGCTCACGCCTAGTTAATCTGACAATGCCCCGGAATTGGCCCCGG
>Ga0207966_1001709_pt1 | contig 11787 bp, 19 predicted proteins | sample Knorr_S23_td_NAD_FD_185611 | JGI IMG/M metagenome (GOLD analysis project Ga0207966, IMG submission 185611) | Marine microbial communities from Southern Atlantic Ocean transect - Knorr_S23_td_NADW_ad_2500m_LV_B (SPAdes) (version 2) | ecosystem: Environmental > Aquatic > Marine > Oceanic | place... | reverse complement strand
CGATCTAGAAACCCTGTCTTTTTTTACGTATTACCGCAAAAACCGCAACTGCGATAATCATAACAGTTCCCGCAACAAAGTAAGTTAAGAGCGAGGATTCAGCCATGTTGAACTATGCTTTCAGCTTGTTAAAAAGAATAATTTTAAGCGAGATTTGTGAAATATAACATGAATTAACAGTGTAATTTTCTCAACACTACCAATACAAAAACCAGTAGATGACGTACTTTTCATGGCACAAAGAACAAGAGCCCAACGTAGTGCGTCTGCAAAGAAAGCAGCACGTACTAGAAAAAGAAATGCTGCAGCAAAGAAAACAAAAAGACGTGCACCAGCAAAAAGACGTGCACCAGCAAAAAGACGTGCACCAGCAAAAAGACGTGCAGTAACACAAAAACGTTCTAGAACTACAAAGAGAAGACGCTAGAACTAACTCTCTTTTTTTAAAATTAACTGTGCACAAAAATTTTGTGGTGTTTAATTTATGCAATAATGATGCAACAAAAAATGTGCCTAGAAAACTACGATGTTCGTTATAATATTACTAATTTAGCGACTGGATGTATGCCTGAAGTTTTTGCTTCTTTTCTTCAAGTGTCAGGGGCAGATATTCCTTAAACATTTTTTTCATTTCTACTTTCTTTTGCACCTTTTCATCATCAGACATTGTGTCCCATTGCAATTTCACCTGCATGAAATGAAGAATCAACGAGGCCCTGTCTTCTAGTGATAGTGATTTGAATGCCTCACCCATCTCTTTGAATTGGCGCTTCTTTTCTGATATCTGCTCGTCAGACATTCCCTTGAAGTGATTTTTCATTTTATCATCGTGTTTTTTATCTGAAAACTTTTTGTGGTTGGAAATGTCCCTTTTTATCATATCAGAGACATACAGTGCCTCACCGTTTCCCGCGTCAACTAGAATTTTGTAATATGCATGATCCTCAGTAATCACTATGACTTTGTGAACTAGAAATCCGTTGACATCTGCAAGTTTGCCATAGACTGCCTTTCCGTCAGAGACAGAATTCTCAGCAACTGCCATTGCGACAGTTAGCGCGATTCTATTTTTTTGCTCAAAGTCATCCCCTGGCGAAACCGGAACGGTTCCCTGCATTTGTGGATAGTTTAACTTGTCCCATTCTGCAAAGGCAGGAACGGTTAGAATTGATATCGAAAACACGCCAATTACTAAAATTGCTGAAATTGTGATTTTGGCTGATTGCCTCATAATGTAACGGTTTTTGCACTCTATAAAAAATAATCCCATGACTTGTTCATAATGCAAACTAGGATTTTTTCCATTTTTTCCTGCCAATCATATAAAGAATCCAGCCACCAGCAAGAAAGCTAATACACAGAACAGCAATTAACTCATTCATGATATTGCAACCACACCAACTCTAAAATTTTAGAATAAAAAATACTATTGTTGCAATAACTACTACAATTGTGGCAACATAATACATGCGAACTTGTTTAGGGTCTATTTCGTTCATCATACGGTCGTTATTTTGGCTGTGTAATACATACCTAATACATCAAAAAGTGTTCTCAGAAACCAATGTTTTATTGAAATCGGATTTATCTTGCAACCACTTTTCATGATATATGACATCATCTAGTTTCAGCCGTGGAAGCCAACCGCTTGTTTCAAGATCTGGCTTTGATTCAAATTTGCTTACATGACCCAGGCAAAGGTATGCAACTGGCACAACATGGTCTGGAATCTGCAATGTATCTCTCAAGGTTTCATTGGAGAGAATGCTGACCCAGCCCATACCTATTCCCTCTGTTCTTGCTGCAAGCCACATGTTCTGGACAGCGCAACAAACACTGAAGATTCCAGTTGCAGGTATGCTGGTACGACCAATTACAAAAGAGCCAGTTTTTGTCGGGTCATATGTCACACAGATATTGATTGCAGACTCTAAAATTCCCTCAAGCTTGTAAGATAGATATTTTGACCGTCTTGGCTCTTCAACTAGCTTAGAACTTCTAGCTTTTTCTTTTTCAAAAGATTCCTTGATTTTTTTCCTTGTCTCAATATTTTTAATCAGAATAAAGTTCCACGGTTGAGAAAAACCAACTGATGGTGCGTGATGAGCTGCCTCAAGAATTCGCATTAAAACTTGAGCATCTATTGGTTCGGGTGTAAAATTGGATCTTACGTCCCTTCTGGAATAGATCGCTTTGTAGAAACTTTCTTTCTCTTGTTCTGAAAAATCATTCATAGCTTATTAGTAAAACTTGGAATCGTAGTATAAGCTTTTTTTAATTTCTTTTATGATTTTGAAAACAATCATTGCAGTAGACTGGTTTGTCTTGTTTTGGCTCGAATGGTACTTCACAATCTTTGCCACAATCTCCACATGTAGCCTTGTGCATTTCTCGTGGTCCTCGGTTAAAGCCACCTCTTCCACCAGAGCCGCCTCTTCCGCCATATCCGCCGCCACCTGAACCTCCTCGGTTTTGTGGTTTATGATTTTGAAAACAATCATTGCAGTAGACTGGTTTGTCCTGTCTAGGCTCGAATGGAACCTCACAGTCCTTACCACAATCTCCACAGGTCGCTTTGTGCATTTCTCGATCTCCTCTGTATGACATGTTATTACTACAAATTTCTAATTTTAGCCGTTAATTATACCTACGGGTACAAAATACCTGATTCCGTTATTATCCAACATATAATTTTGATTATATTCAGCATTTGTATCAGATTTTAAAGAAGAACAGATTATCTGAGCTATGAAAAAAACAACTAAAACAAAAATTATAGTTCTTGCTTGTTTTATGGCAGTCATTATCTTTTTCTTTGAAGTAATTTGGTGATTTACAGAAATTACCTAAAAACCAACAAAAAATAGTAAGCGATCAAACTTATCAGAAACATAGTAGTATATCATAACATGAGGAATGGGGAATTAGAAGAAAACAATTCTTTTCTTAGCGCAAATTATCGAAAACTCTGTCCTGTTTGTAAAAAACACATGAGAGACCATAGTAAAGAAGACTACAATACTTGTATGAGAGTTATAAGTGATGAGATTAAGACATTACCAAAAGCTTCTGAAAAACCGCAAGAAACAGAATGCTATCTTTGCGTAAAGGGCGCACCCCATCATCATGATAAACCATCAGCTTGCTACCTTTGCCTGAAAAATGGAAAATCCCTTTATTTTTCTGATACTGAAAAATATAAAAAACATCTAAAAACCGAACATTTTCTATAGTTGTCGTAAAATGACTAGCGAATCTGAAAGAATCGAGGAGGTTAGGAAGTACATTGAGGCAACCATAGCTGAGATAGATGGCCACACCGAGAGTATGGAGAAACTGTTCAAAATTGACAGGTGGAGCAAAGACAATACATTGTATGAGATTATTATCAATTCATACGAGCGTCATAGGAATACCCTAAAGCGGATTCAAAAAATGATAGATGGAGGCAAGGTGGAAAGCGGTCTGTACACGCTTAGCGCCAAGTCAGAAATGGATATGATTAAAGAGAGGCTTGAAAAATTTGAAAATGATTTACATAAAAAAGAAACGGAGAAAGCTTCTGAATCAAAATTGAGCAATAGTGAAATTTTAGACGGATTTAACGAGATAAAAACTGGTGAAACTGGTAGAATGTCAGAACGCAAGACTAAACAATCAAATCCATAAGATTGATCAACGATGTCTGATTCAATTGCTTCTGAACTGTTGCAAAAACCAGCTAATAATATAGGGCTGAAATTTTATATTCAAAACCAAACAAATGTTAGATGATAAAATGCGACAACATGAGATAAACAAAAGAAAAAAGATAAAACAAAAACGTCGCGAGTCGGCTAAATCCACTGATATGGAAGGTCCATGGACTAAAAGGAGACGAAAGGGAAAGGGGAGGAATAAAAAATGAACACAATCTGCCCAAAATGTAAGAGGGACCTGAGGCTCCACACCAGAAAGGAACTGTTAAAGTGCTCCATGAAGTATTGGGTTTCTGACTGGAAAAAATCCTAAAATCAGCAATTCACGCCTAGGCACTATATAGAATTCATAGATCGCATCTATATACTACATCTATGTAATATTATCAAGCGTGTTGAGGGTAACGCCGGGCTGATTCTAGAACAGATGCCCAAGAAAAAACCCTATGAAACCTTGATGGCAGGATTTATTCTGCTGTCAAAAGGTGGTATTTCTCTGAAAACATTCATCTATTCTAGTGTTTTTTGAACAAGAGTGCTAAACCGCATAATCCTGTTTTTTGTATTTATGGCTATTTTTTCAGTGTCGTTTGCGATAGGCGCAGAAATTCAGGTCTCTGAGGAGGAAAGTACGATTCTGTTGGAAGAATTTGAGTCAATGGTTGAAGGCATAGATGCCATCGGAATATTCGTACATAACGCATTGCTTGCCCTACCAATGTTCATCCCAGGATTCGGAATTGCTTGGGGTGCATTTTCTGCATTTTCGACTGGGATGGCATTCTCGGTTTTGAAGGATGCATATCCAGCTTTGGAAAACATTCCAGCGTTAACCATCATATTCATGTCACCGTTTGGGTTGATGGAAATCGCCGCATATTCTATAGCAATGTCTAGAAGCTATATCCTTGTCCACAAGATCATAAAAAAAATTCCAATTCGCGGAGACATTCGCGTTACCGTAATTGAGGTAGTAATACTGATTTGTCTTTTGTTAGCAGGTGGTTTTATTGAACACTTGTTAATTGAAAGCATGTCGTCTTCCGGTTCTGAAATTTAATAATTATTTAATTAGCTTTGTAGTATGGCGATATAGATCATGTAATCCTTTACCAACTAGTTCATCTTCAAGTTTTGTTCCAGTTTCATGATAGTAACGGTGTTCTATCTCCTTTAGTTTTTCTGAGACGTCATGGTTTTTTGATACTCTTCTGAGGTCTTTCCAATCGGATACAAGTTTTTTTAGCTCAGATTTTTTCATTTTAATCATCACGTAGACGTTTTACTATCATAAATGCAGCGATACCACCGACGATCGCGGCAAGAATGATAAACTCTGTAAAATAACCATTTTCCATATTCAGAGTTTAAGATTATTTCTTAAAAAGTATGTATATTTTGATCCCAACCATCGCCCCTATTCCACAAACTACGGCAGCTATCATCAGCAACATTGAAAGTTCAGGACCTTCTGTCATTTTCATTTTATCTTAAAAAACTGTATAATTAGTAGGTTATTGCTACATTTTTTATGAATTGTGATAAATGTAAGGTTTGGCATAAAAATTTAGATTTTAAGGCAGAAAAATATGGGAAAAACTTTCCGCTTACAAAAAATCCTTTCAAAAAATGGCATGTTAATTGTAGATGTTCTTGTCACAAGGGTGATTAGTAGTCAACATTCGTGATCCTTACATTACTGCCCTTTGATTCAAGGAAGTGACCCAGAAAATTCTTTAATTGTTCGCTTATTCTAAACCCAGCTGCGTTTTTCATCATACCTGAATTTTCTATGGCAGATGCCATCTCCGTGCTCAGTTCAAGATTGAAAAAAGTCCAGCCAGCTTTTGCAAATGGTTCCTTAATCTTAAAACCATCTTTTATTTTGCAATCACATTCAAGTTCTTCCATAGTTTTTTTCACTAAAGATATCTCTTCATCATATCTTCTAGTACTCAGTTGAAATAATGGTTTCAAGCTGAAAACTAATGGCAAACTTACAATAAAAATATGTCAAGAAAAAAAGCAAAAACGCGCGGCAAAAATTAAGTACTGGTATCCAGCGAGTTTTACAGAGATCTACTCTTCCTCATCTTCCTCATTAATTTCGGAAGTGCTTTTGTTGGGTCTTATTGGAATGTATATTTTTGTCAAATTCTAAAAGTAATTAACGGAACTGCTCAATAGCAATCAAGGTTATCAAAACTTGTCTCTTTTGTTATATTGAATGAATCATTTTAGATTGGCAAATTATACTAGTTTTTTGATATAAAGATCTGGAATACTAACTAATCTTACATTCAGATGAAATGGATCTTGTCGTGGTATAATAAACAAGGCATAAGAGCGCAATTGAGCCTATACGAAGTGGAATCTCATAATTTGTTAAAAATGCAGCTGCTGTTCCAGCTACTGTTCCAAATGTTGAGATTATGGAAAACCCTATTGGTCCACAACTGCAAATTCCAGCTGATGCCCCAATTATGGAACCGATGACACTTCCACCAATTTTAGATGTACTTTTTTGTAACGTTTTAATTCTGTAAACATTCATGGGGATAACAATCGCTGACATTACAGAAACACCAATTATCAACACAAAGCTAAACGAACTGGCCTCTGTTACATGGAATATAAAGAATGGTTCAGTGAAAATAAATCCAGAAAGTATGGATAGTGGTATGAGCATGCTAACAAAAATTGCTACAGCAATAATCGAATACGAATATCTTGAAAACACAAGTTTAAGGTTGTTCAATTTGAACAGCTGATGTAAGTGGGCTCATTACTTTTACAAAAGCAGAGTATGGTTGTGGTCCAGCAATTTTTGTAGTTGAGCCATCAGGTGCAATTATAATGAATGTTGGTGTTCCCTGTGCTCCTTGTTTTACTGCTTCATCATAATTGGCTTTCACGCGTTTGTTATACTTCGCTGTATCCAGACAATCACTAAACTCATCCAAGTTCATATCTAAGTTAAATGCAAAAGCAATTAGTCTGTCCTTGCTAGCCCACCCATTATCTATCTCTTCTTGAAAGTTGTAAAGTGTGTTATGATAATCCCAGTATTTTCCCTGATCTTCTGCACAGTAAGTCGCTTGTGCGGCAACAATAGAATCACTCCCTAAAAACGGCAGATCTACAAAGACAAACTTAGCTTTTCCAGTTTCAATATAATTATCAATTATATCAGCGCGAGTATTATGGAACCAATGATAGCAAGCCTCACACTGGTAATCTCCAAATTCTATTATTGTGACTGGTGCATTTTCTGAACCTAATACAGGAGAACCGTTTTTGAGATTTATATCTAGAGACTGCTCGGACATGCCAGGTCGATACTGTTGCATTTCAAGCAGAGTAAAATAGTATGATGAAAACGTAATAGCCACAACTGTAACCAAAACAACAAATGCAATTACAACTACAAATCTTTTATCCATTTTTGGTTAGGTGTTTAGTGGGAATAAAAAAGCTATGCAAGTGGATCTAGTATTCATTAATGCCTAAAGACATCTTTAATCTTTTTAACAGCCACATCAATAGGGCATGCCTCACAGTAATTACCATGTTGTCTTTGAAAATGTGTTTCAAGCCCCTCCTGTGTTAAAAACGAGGCACTGCATTCACCGCAAAAATATTTTGTCTGTGAACCCTCAGTTTTAGACATAATTACATAATTGGTTTTATGAATATAAGGAGTCGACATGTGTCATTTCTGAGAAAAATAGCAATTTTGGCTATAAATAATGAATTTTAACATGGTTGTTATGCTCAACCTCGTATTGAGTAACATGACCGCAATGCGCACATGAAAACATCTGACCAGTGGGTTTTGCAATCCGCTCAATTTTTTTCCCAAAAATTGACTTGATTGTGATATTGTTATTATTTGAGATCACACCAAAGTTTCGTCTTTCACCTATTGATTCCAGAAATTCCTTAATTGATGTAACAACTTCAGCATGGTTGATAGGCTCATCATCCTCAATAGGGGCTAGTACAAACTTGTGTAATTTTATTGCTGGTATTGCAGCTATTTGATCTGAAACGTATATGGCTAGTTCATTAAGTATTGGCTCAACGTCTTTACAATCTATAGTGATCATATAATTTTGCCCTAACAGAAGCTTCATTTATTCATGTTGCTAAATGACACAATTTCAGTTATCTATAGTCAACATTCTTTCCATCAAAGAAGATATTTTCAATAGGATCTATAGGATTCATAGTGAAAGCTAATTCTAATTTTTCTAGTTCTGAGATAAGAAAAACAATTGAAACGAAGTGGCAAGAATATCTATCAAGATATGGAAATCTCTTTGCATCAGACTCTCTTAATGGTTCTAGCCCCCCGTCAGTCTTTGTCGGTTCGTACGGTTATCCAAAAGTAGGCATTGGTCCGATGGTACCTCCCATACATGGAGATACCACTTTACTTGACAGCCCAGAACGTTGGCTTGGCAAAAATCTAGAGGAGATTGTAAATTTTAGACTAAACCTTGTTAGGGGAATACAAAAAATGTTCGTACAAGATCCGCAGGGCAGATTTATTGAAAGTTTACACGAGGTTGCTATGTCTTCACGCCCAATTGAATCCGATTTACAATTCCAGAAAAATATAGTGCCAATTACAACAATAGATGGAGAAAGCGCGCCATTTGGACCTATAGGTGAGATCAAATCCGCTAAATTTTCTAGTACTAGATCTGAAAAATCAATCGAACGTGTATATTATGATCATGACCTTAGGGCTCAGGATGCCGTGTTAACGTTGTATAATAAGGGCATTGAGATTTCAAAAATTCAAAAATGTTTTAGTGTTGGAATGCTTGGAAAAAAAAGAAAGCTTGTTCCAACAAAATGGAGTATCACAGCTACTGACGATATCATATCAAAGTCACTTGTTTTACAAATTCTAGACTTTGATTTGATTGATTCATGTAGGGTTTTTTCGCATGATCATCTTGGCAACATGTTTTCAGTTATTCTGTTTCCTCATAGGTGGGTTTATGAAATGCAAGAGGCATGGCATGACGGAAATAAGATAGGCTTTGGTTCTGACAGTGAGAATGCAAGTGGTATAGATCATCCTCCTGCAATAGCTGGTGCGTATTTTGCCGCAAAGCTTGGGGTTGCAGAATATCTTGCAGAGAAAAAACTTCAAGCATCTGTCCTTGTATTGCGTGAAATTAGACCTGAATATGCTATACCTGTTGGTGTTTGGCAGATTAGGGAGGCAATACGTGCTGCAATGCAAAAAAATCCATATATTGCACAAAACTTTGATGACGCTGTCAGTTTTGCGTCGCAAAGAATGAGCGTTAGTAAAATTGAATGGCTTTCTAGAGGTAGGCTGCTTCAGATGTTAAAGCAAAAATCAATCTCTGAATTTTTTTAAAATTACCAAAGATATCGGTCATTTCTATAGCGTATTTATTGGACTTTTTTGATTTTACAATATGCACAAGAACACAGTTCTTGCCATCTTACTCATCGCGAGTCCTATTTTATTTGTGCTAGCTGTATATCCGGATAGTTTTAGCATGAGCTGGAATCAGGGCCGTGGCGGATTTTTGTTTGGACTTGCATTCATTGTAGCAGAGATAGTTGGAATAAAATTCGTAGTTTCAAAAAATCGCCTTATTTTTGGAATTCCATTAGTTATCGCAACAGTGATTTACTTTATAGTATTAGATTTTGGACTACATGATTACATAATGAATGCTGCACCGGCATTCAATGTTGTAGGCTGTTCCATAGGAAATCCTCAAGGATGTATATACTCTTGGGGATGGTTATGGGATTTTGTAGTGATTACAATTTTTGTAATTACTGCGGCAATTATTATGTTTGGTAAAAAATGGATCAGGATAGTTATTGCAGGTCCAGTTTTTCTTGGAGGTAGTGCAATCATCTTATCTCTTGACACATTTTTCCCATTTGATACTTTAGGTCCTCTACAATATTTTGTTCCATATTTGGTGCAGACAAATGTTTGGGTAATTAATGCACTTGAGCTTGGTTTAGCAACTGCAAGGGATAACATAATGTTTTTGCAGGGCGAGCATGGTCCTTTTGTTCTACAAGTTTTTTGGCCATCAGCAGGGGTACACAGTATAATTATCTATTCGCTTGTAATGATGGCATTTTTGTTGAAAATGAATATAAAGCGCAATAGAAAGGCCATATATTTCGGCCTAGGAATTTTAGGCACAATTGTTATCAATATGATTAGGATATTCTCACTGTCAATCTTTGCATTGAAAGTTTCAACAAATCCAGTAGAATTTGAGGAATATCATTCAATTGCTGGTGAAATAATGTTCCTTCCATGGCTGTTCATATTTTTGCTTGTTGTGACGGCAATTGAAACGAAGCGAATGAAAAAAGAAGAAGCGTCACTTCAAAAATAACTCGTTATGTTACTTTGACCCTCTAACTCTGACAGTTCGGACACTTTTACACCAAGTCTTCTAAATAGAACTGTTTCATCATTAAGTGCTTCCTGAAGTAGTTGTTTTGATATTTTTTTCAGCTCATCTAGATTGTTGGTTGGATTTCGTAACATCTTTGATTTAGTTTTGTTAGAAAGGTTAGTCTGTGTTAGTTGTATTCCAACTGATTTGAACATCTTGTTTTCTCTAAGTATAACAGCATGTAGTTGATTACATAATTCAGTTAAACTTTCTTCCAAGAAGTTATAATTATTAGAGTCTTTTTTTAGCGTAGAGATCTTACTAATTTGAACAATTGGTGATCTTAGAGTCACCGGTTCATCATCTATACCTCTTACAGCGTTGAATATGTACGTTCCAGTTTTCCTACCAAACATTTGTATCAAATCAAAAACATTCATCTCTTTTATTTTGGAAATGGTTTGTACTCCTTGTTCTTCAAATTTCTCCTGTGTTTTCTTTCCTATGCCGGGAATATCTCTAATTTCTATGGTTTCCATAAATTCAGAAATGTTGTCAGGTGGAACAATCGTTAGCCCATCTGGTTTTTTGTAGTCTGATGCAATTTTTGCTAATAACTTATTAGATGAAATTCCAATGGAACATGTGATCTTTGTTTTTTCTCTAATTGCATTTTTTACTTGTTGAGCAATATGGCTTGCCCTATTGAAATCACCCTCTGATTTTTCTGATATATCTAGATAAGCTTCATCTCTTCCAACATACTCAAACACATCTGCAAATTCTTTGATTATTTCCATAGACTTTTCAGACATATTTGAGTAAAATTCAAAATCTGCAGGCAAAAACACTGAATCAGTTCTGTCCTTGAGCTTCTTTTTTGCAAACTGAATTGGAATCCCAGATTTAACCCCAAATTCTCTTGCAGTATAATTTGCAGTGGCAATAGCACCACTATCCCCACCTCTGTCAGAGAACATGCACACAGATACTGGCTTTGTTTTAAGGTCAGGGTTTCGTATCTCCTCACACTGAGCATAAAAGTAATCAAAATCTATATGAAGAACAATTCTTTGTGTCAATGAACTTGAACAGTCAAAATGGAATATTACAATATCGGTAAAGACAATTATCTAAATATTATAAAGATAATTGAAATCATGTCATACCCACTAACATCTGAAAAAGATGGGATAAAAATAAAATCTGAAATTATGAAATCAGAGACACTTTATCATTGCATATTTCAAAATAAAGTTATGTTAGTGTATAAAGATCATAACGAGATTCTGAACTGCTATGAAATTGAGGACGAAGAAATCGTTTCTAAAGTGAGATTGTCCAAAGATACTGATATTGAAAAAATTCTTGAAGAATACATACGGGAAAAAAATTTGAAGAAATAATCATATGTAGTTTTGATGCCTGAAGAATAAATAAAACCTATTAATCTTGTTTATACGAATATAATAAAATGAGTTCAGAAAACAAAAAAAGTGATGCGGAGGAAGTACTCGAAGAATTTCAAAAAACACATAAGGTTGAAAATCCTGAAGTTGAACATTCTAAACTAGAACCACAGCAAGAACCACAGCAAGAACCACAGCAAGAACCACAGCAAGAACCACAGCAAGAACCACAGCAAGAACCACAGCAAGAACCACAGCAAG
>Ga0207966_1001707_pt1 | contig 11788 bp, 13 predicted proteins | sample Knorr_S23_td_NAD_FD_185611 | JGI IMG/M metagenome (GOLD analysis project Ga0207966, IMG submission 185611) | Marine microbial communities from Southern Atlantic Ocean transect - Knorr_S23_td_NADW_ad_2500m_LV_B (SPAdes) (version 2) | ecosystem: Environmental > Aquatic > Marine > Oceanic | place... | reverse complement strand
ATCCCATGGTGCTTATAAGCATTTTATGGTTAAAGTAGATGCTGACGGAAACGAAATCTGGAAAAAGCGTTTTGGAAATAATACTCAGCAATCATTGAACGCCGTTTGTGAATCACCAGATGGTAACTATGTTGCAGCTGGATATTGCAATAATTACAGTAATGCCTACATTGTGCAGCGTGAAAGCAATTCTGGAGGTATGCAGTGGAATAATTGTTACGATAATAATGGTTACGAATGGATCAATGATATAATTCCTGCCAGTGATGGTGGATATTATTTACTTGATAAATATTTTTATTTAATAAAGGCAGATGAGAATGGGGACATAGTTTGGAGTGTTGAACTGGATTACGCTAACCAATCACTTATTGAACTGGATAACGGTACCTTGATATTGGCTGGTAATGAGTCGTCTATTTGGCTATTTCCTCTGGATCCATCCATTATAGACTAATATTTCAATTTTTTCCGTATGTATTTCTAATAATCTCTTTGGCCCCAGCTAGTTTTAACATTGGGGGTTTTTTATTGGGCAGATATTTTCATCAAAATATAGACCTGCAAAACTAAAACCATTACAGCTATTAATGTTCTGATCAATTCCATAGTATGGTTATGCTTGTCCAACCATCTTTCAAATATGTTTCGTCTTTCACCTATAATTATTACCTTTTGTTGTTGTGGCTACTTGGAGCAAACCACGGCTTATTACACCAATTAATACCAAAACACCTCCTATTTGGGCATTACCACTCATTATTTCGCCTAAAAAGAAAAAGGCTAAAATGGGATTGAAAATAGGTTCAATTACGGGATAAATAATAGCATCTAATGCAGAGACATACCGAATAGCTTTACTAAAAAACACATAGGATAAACCTAATTGTACAATACCTAAATAAGAAATTCCTATCCAGGGCTTCACCTCAAATGTAACATCGCTCGTAATAAAGGGAATACATACAAAAAACGTAATCAAATTCCCCAGTAGTACTGAATCAATTGGTCGACCCATTTTTTGTTTTCGCATGAATAAAATTGTAGCTGCAAATCCAAAGCCAGCGATTAGAGCGGCAATATTCCCCCAAAATTCTGTAAAAGACAATTCATCAAAAAAGAAGAGTCCTAAACCAAATAGCATTATGAGAATAGTTATCCAATCGATTGTATTGGATTTTTCACCGAGAAACGAGAAGCTGAAGATCGCCACATAAACTGGTGCGGTGTACTGGATCAAAATAGCATTCCCTGATGTAGTCATTTTATTTGCGAGGACAAAAAATATGACCATAATCGCATAGGATATGGCACCGCCCACTGTAAACTTTCCAAATCGGAGATGGGTAGGTTTGTCATACAAAAATATTACAAGTGCAGCAATTCCACTTCGAATGCCAGCTAAGACCAAAGGAGGCCAAGGAATCACTTTAACCATGAATCCGCCTGTACTCCAAATAATCCCTGTCAGAAGAAGAAGCCCGATAGCAGAGGATCGTTTCAAACAAGATCTCGGATAAAGGGTTTAGCATAATGGCTAATAAATGCCAGCAGAATAACAGATGTAATGATGGCGATGGCAGCATCATGTGAATACCCTGTTACCGTCATTCCTAAAGCTGTCCCAGCCGCAGGTGGGTGTTCAAAATCCAAGACAACCATAGCAAAAAGGGTAATGCCCACTGCCAATGCATGCCAAAGAGCACCAAATAAAAGAAAATGCATTAATGGAAAAACAGCAAAACAGGAGCCCACAAAAAATCCAAGCAAATGCCCACCAATTATCCGCTTTGGTTGTCCGGATATATTGTTTGGCATTGCAAATACAATGAACGATGTTGCTCCAATGCTGGCAATCACTACTGCATGTTCCATACCCAGTACGAGTGTAATAAAAAATACAGCAATCGACGCGTACACACTTTGAAGAACATAAATGCGCCAGTGAGAAGAAAATTGTGGATCTATTTTCATTTTATTTTTACACTATTATTACCAACAGGTGTGCCAATTAACACCAAGTTTATTAACTATAAGAAGCCTTGAGCGCACCTTCGCAACTTTTTTGGAATATTTAATTCCGGGGAAATTACCCAGTGGTTCCTGACATTTTATAAACAAAAAACCCTCCACTATTATAGCAGAGGGTTTTCCCTTTTTGGTATGAAAAGGGGTTTTAAAAACCTTTAATAGTTCCTGATTTTTTATAAATCTGCCAAACGATATGCCATCCAAGTGCTACCATGATCATCAAGACTAACCAGTTGGTTGAGTCTGTAATACCGAATTGCCCTCCGGCAAAAGGCGTTGTGTGTTGATTGATCATTGTCCACATTAATGGAAAACTCATATAGGTATTATGCTTGGAACGAAGCCCAGCCAATCCGGCATCAGCAGGATCAGGTGCTGCGCCATTTTTAATGGCTGTAATAATTCTTTGTTGGGCGGGCCAAATTCGATACCATACATTGAAAGCCATATTGGTTCCTAAGAGAGCACCAAGATGAATATTGAATGCGCGGTAGCTGAATCCAGCATAAAACTTCATCAGATAAACCACACCAGCAATGAGCAAAAAACTAACTATTGTGATTACACGAACATCTTTAATCAACCCACTGCTGTAAAGATAGTCATAAAGAAATACAGCAACAAAGGTTACCAATAACATAACGTGCGCAAGAGATGTTACTTCCGTTCCTGCTTCGAACATGAGGTTTCCTGCAGATTCGCCCATTACAAGGGCGCCATCCCAAAAGACCACATACAGGAGTACAATACCCGTGACCAAGGTCCAGGCTGCACCCCAGCGGAAAAAATAAAGTGTTCGCGGCATGAGTTCAGGAACAACTTTCTGTTTTGAGTCCGCGTCCATGGTTGCCACAACGTGACCATTTATCCAGTTAAAAAAGTAAAGTAATCCAATCCAGATAATCCCTGCAATGATGTGGAGCCATTTAAAAATAGGATGTAATGCTTCCATTATTTTTTCCTTTTGTTCTTAATAGAATCTTTGATTTTTGAGACAGTGAATTTAGATGAAGTAAGTTTGTGATTCAAATTAAAGAGATAAAATTTTATGCATCAGGATAAGGAAACAATTTCTCAAGCGATGTCACTTGTCCGTACTGGTTTCTGTATACCACGTGATCTCGCTTAAACTGAGAGTAATTTTCAAGTCCCGTAGCTGCGGCAAGAGAATTTAAACCGTTCCGGATTGTAACCACATAATTCAATACACGCCATTTCTTTTCATCCACAACCAAGGCTTTTTGGTGTTCCGGATCTGTCGTCGCAACCCCAACAGGACATTTATTTGTATGGCATTTTTCTGCACCAATACACCCCACAGAAATCATCATTCCACGGGCAATATTCACCAGATCAGCTCCCATGCTCATGGCAATGGCAATCTTATCCGGACTAAATATCTTTCCGCTTGCAAAAACCTTTACCCGTTCACGAACACCATAATGCCGAAGTGCATTATCTGCATATATTAAACCAGATTGGATAGGGAGTCCCATAGTATCAGCCATTTCTTTATAAGTAGCACCTGAGCCACCTTCACCACCATCTACTGTGATAAAATCCGGTCCACGCCCTGTTTCAGCCATAAAACTGGCCAATTCATCTGCAGAATCGGGGCCACCCATGACTATCTTAATTCCAATCGGTTTGCCACCATCTTCTCTCATTTTATCTATAAAATCAAAAAGCGTAGGGAAATCATGAAAACTTTTATGGCGGTTAGGTGAATCAATATTTTTCCAGGGAATGACACCGCGAATGGCAGCAATTTCTTCATTCACCTTTTTGCCTTCAACGTGACCGCCGCGAATTTTTGCACCTTGAGCTAATTTCAACTCAAAACATTTTATATGTGGATTAGCTGCTTTCTCTTTAAAATGGTCCCAACTAAAAGTACCATCTTCATTTCGAACTCCAAATAACCCTGGACCAATCTGCATAACCACATCACCACCACCGATTGTATGATAGGATGCAAGTCCACCTTCTCCGGTGTTGACCCAAGATCCCGTCGCCATTCCCAGACCATAGCTCATAGCACTAATAGCATTTTCGCCTAACGCTCCAAAACTCATGGCACTCATTCCCAAAGGCCCTCTTACATGCCAAGGCTCCCGACAATTTGGACCAATAACAATTGCATCTTCTGGATTCAAAGTCCACGGCGAAATATGAACCTCTTCCAAATGTTCTTTTCTTGAAAATAATCCTTCCGTGCCCACATATCGTTTTGTTCGAATTTTTGGATCACAGGTTACATTCATTTCTTCAGCTAATTTTGGAAACATGGAATTTCGGAGATACCATCCCGGCTCTTTAAAATCTCGTTTTGAACCAAATGCGATCAGCGTTTTCATATATTTACCAGAAATGACAATATTTGCAAAATCAGAACGGCTGAATGGTTTCGCTTCAGTATCTCCATCAAACATATATTGCCGAAGTTCCGGCCCCATCATTTCAAGGAAATAACGAATCCGTCCAAGTAAGGGGAAATTCCTTAAAATAGAATGCTGGCTTTGGCGGATGTCATGAATATACCAGAATAGAAAAAGGATAGGCGGAACAGATATCATGATGAGCACAAGGCTTGTTAATACAGTTAATCCTAAATCCTGAAACATTTCAATCTCCTTTTAATTTGGTTAGACCATCAAGTTAATACTATTTAACGATCAAAATTGGACAGGGACAATCTTCCATTACCTTCAAGGGTTTACTCCCCTTGAAAAATTTCATGAGTGGATTTTTGGTTGAAGCACCCATAATGACAATATGGTTATCCCCTGCTTCGTTTTTAATGATTTCTGATGGGTCACCCACACGATAAATATTTTGATATTGAATTCCTGTTCTCCTCATAAATTTTCCAGCCCTTTCTGCAGCACCTTTATATCCATCTCCAAATCGGTCTACTTTACTTACCGTCAGGATATCAACATCAATCTTAAATGCTTGGGCAACTCGCACCCCAAATTTTACGGCGCCTTTTGTTCCAGTTGAATCATCTACTGCCAACAAAAGCCTATATTTCTGATTTGGATCAAATTGGTTCACCACAAAAATCGAACTATCGATATATTGAATTAAATCGTGAGCCATACGGCGCTTACCACTCCCCCCAATGATGGTAACATCATAATGACCTTGTTTAACTTCATCTCTTAATTCGGCAATTATGTCTCCATTTCTCAATATCAATTGAACGTCTTTGCAAACGGTACCTTTCAAAAATACTTCCGACCGATTTTCACCTATTTCCACCAGCATATTTGTGGAAAAACCTGCTTCTACCATTGTGGGGGCAATATAATTATTTTCTGCCAGGAAATTAAATGCCCATTCCAGAACGTCAATCCCGGGCCTGTCAAATTCCCAGGAGTCCATTCTTTCCTGTGCCAAACTAACAACTTTTGAATTGAATTTATTGGCTTTTTCAGCAACATCTACAATGGTAGTAGATGCATTTAAAGCTTTTGCAATTTGCATACCCACTCTGAGTGTTGGTCCGGAATACTCTTTACTGGCAACTGCTATTAGAATCTTCATACTGCTTGGATATTAATCATTTTTTAGTTGATTATCAGCCAATAAGTATTGGCATAAAGTACAAGAAGGATCATGGATATTAAACCCACCCTCCATCCAACTTTTAAAAAATCTTTTGCACCAACTAAGCCACTAGAATAAACTATTGTACATGCGGGAGCAGCCACCGCTGTAAAATATCCAAATGCAGATGCAATTGCCGTTACTAACCCTAAATGCATGGCATTTTCACCAAGATTTAGCGTGATCGGGCCTAATACAGCAACAGTTGCGGAGCTAGACAATACATTTGCCATTGTAGTGGTCATAACAATAATTATTGTATCAACCGCGAATGGGAATGAATTCATAATAGTTCCAAATAGATTTACAACTTGATTCGCTAGCCATAACGCGGCACCTGTGTCATTAATATTTGACCCTAATGAGATTGTTGCACCAAATAATAAAATAACACCCCAATGTGTATTCTTACTTAAATCTTCCCATTTTACAAAACCTGCAACTAAATATAGAAATACGCCAAATAAAGCAATCGTTCCCAGACCATAAGTTTCACTCAAAAATACCCAACCAAGAAATACTAAAAGAAAGATAAATGCAGCCACCGTATTCCTTCCTGTCATATTAGGTGATTTTGCTACTTGCACAACTAATTTCCGGACACCCGTATCCAGATGGTCATATTCCGGAACAAAACTTTTAAGCAACACCCATGAAATAATGGGAATCTGGACAATAACGAGTGGATACACTTTTATCATCCATTCCAAATAGGAAATTGAGAGTCCAAAATCATGAAAGTAGGACATCATAATTACATTCCGCCCACCGCCCGACGGTGTCCCTATGGATCCAATTAATGCTCCATATGCAATGGAAAAAAGAAGTACTGCACTTAATCCTTTAACTCTATCTTTATCTTCAGAAGTATATCGAATCAAAGTCATTCCAATGGGGAGCATAATAGCAGCGACTGTATGTTCGCCAATAAAGGAAGATAAGATTGCTGAAATAGCAGTAAACCCGAAAACAATATTTTTTGTTTTATTTCCAGTTAAAGTAATAATGCCCAATGCAATCTGTTTATCCCATCCCTGCTTAATAATAGCAACAGAAAGCATGAGGGATCCCATGATGAAAAAAACTGCATCATTCATGAAGGAATGAGCAATTCCATCTGCATCATTAATCCCCAAAATAACTTCAAAAACAAGAATATAAATAGCTACGGCTGGTAAAGGAATGGGCTCGGTAATAATCATCATTAGTGCAGTAATAACAATAATGATAATTCGATATCCTTCTACGGTGAGACCTGAAGGTGTAGGCAATAGAACTAGTATAATACCAACCACGATTGTGATCAAAAACCACTTCTTCTGGGTAACCCAAAAAAGAAAGTTTGTTAGTGATGAACGTGAAAAGCCTAGCATAAAGACATCAAATTTAGGGAATTAAATATTACTGGACGAAATGAAAGGTAAAAAATAAAAGTAATAGAAATGCTTTTTTATTTAGAAACAATCCTTTAAAACAGGTCAATGATCATGATCACATTTGCTTGGAATGCGTGATCCATCTCCTAAAATGGCCCATTTCCAGATCGGCACTCGTTTCTTGAGTTCAGTGATAAAAAAGTCCATGGCATCCAATCCTTCTCGCCGGTGCTTAGACCAAATGGAAACATGAAGACTTGTTTCACCCACTTCCACTTTACCAATGCGGTGTTTACAAAATAAATCATGGATTGGAAATTTATTCATTGCTTCTTCCGCCAATTGAGTCAATTCTGCTTCCGCCATTCCTTCGTATTGTTCATATTCGAGAGCAGTAATATTTTCACCATGTTCCGTGGCCCGGACACGGCCATTGAATACCAGTTCTGCACCATCTTGCTGACGACTATCTTGCTGACGACTATCTTCAGATGGAAAAAAATGAATCGGACCGTTTACAATTTCAGCCTTTACCATTTATCCTCCCTGTACGGGTGGAATGAATGCCACTTCATCACCATCCTGTAATTCCGTTTCGTCTGGAACATATTTCTGGTTTAGAGCAATTCTCAAGGAAATTCCATCTAATTTCCCATTGGCTTTTCCTCTAATGAATTTTTCCAATTGAAATGTGCTTGTCCCAGATTCAAATTCCAAGTTTAAATTATCTATTCCCAAGGCATATTTCACTTGGGAAAAACATTTTACTTTTATTTTTATCATAATTCGATTATTTGTGTAATATGGCTCATTCCATCATAAACCAGTAATTTCCCAACCAGATTTGGTGTTATACCAACAATAAGTTTTACAGCTTCAAGCGCTTGGATATTGCCGATAATTCCTGGGACCATGCCCAATACACCGGCATCAGCGCAGGTATCCCCACCAGATGGCGGTTCGGGAAATAATTCACAATACCCTGAACTTCCATTTACATTTAAAATAGCTACCTGCCCTTCGTAACGAAATAAGCCGCCATAAACCATGGGGACATTCGCTTCTTTTGAAAATTTATCAATCAATTGGCGAGCTTGGATATTGTCAGTAGCATCAATTATCACATTAGCATCTTGAATAAAACTCATACCATTTTCTTCGTTAAAATAATTATCAATGGGTACAATGACTGCCTTGTTATTTAATTGTTCTAATCTTTCTTTGGCTACTTCAACCTTTAACCTGTTAAGATCGTCTGCCCCATACAAAGGTTGTCGATGAAGATTAGAAAGTTCTACAATGTCCCCATCTATCAATATCAATTTTCCTAGACCAGCAGTTATAAGTGATTGTGCAGCGGGGCATCCCAGTCCACCCATGCCAACAATAGCTACAGTTGCGTTCAATAATTTTTTCTGACCATCCATTCCTACTTCGGGCAAAATTGTTTGACGGGACCATCGACTCAGATCTTCCTTTTTAGATTGAAATTCAATCCATGCTTGTGCACCGCCCAATAAACTAAAAGTATCATCTAATTCATTCTCTATTATCATTCCTTCTGTTACAATACCAAATTGGCAAACCAGCACTTTAGATCCTTTCATGTTTGGAATAGATCCACCGTTAGAAGTAATGGTTTCTAGACCATCCATTGGAAATTCATTTATCTGTTTTTCTGAACGAACATCTACTACAGTGAATTCGCCTTTGCGATCATGAAGTTCTTTGGGTGTTAAAATCATTTAATAAACTTCCAAGGTAGCATATTAACGTCAATTGATTCACCCGGTTGCAACGGATTATCCCCCGGCGTCGTTCCAAGGATACAATTGGCCTGTAAAGATGATGACAGCATATGAGATCCAACTTTTGTGGACGGTTGACATACCAATTGACCCTTCTCAATCCATGCATCTCCAAATAAAAATCGATATTTCACTTTTTCTCTCGGGAATGGTTTTTTCAATATTCCTGTTACTTTTTTGGATTCCTTCTTGCCCATCATAGTTTCAAGCACAGGCCATACCCATTCCATGAATCCAATATAAGATGATACTGGATTTCCAGGTAATCCAAAAATTAATGTAGAATTTCCTGTTCCAAAAAAGAGTGGTTTCCCTGGCTTCTGAGCCACTTTCCAAAAATGTTCTAGCACACCCAATTCAATAAAAACGTCTCGGACATAATCATATCGTCCCATTGAAACGCCACCTGAAGAAATGATCACTTCACAAGTTTCCAATGCTCTTGATAAAAATTCTCTCAAGGAATCTTTATCATCTTTGATCACATCTTGCATAACAACTTCACCGCCGGCTCTATCTACTAATTCTTTAAAAACGTATAAATTGGAATTATATATTTGCCCTTCGCCTAAATTTTTGCCCGGCTCAATCAACTCATCTCCCGTTCCAAAGATGGCAATCTTTGGTTTGTTAGAGACTACTAATTCCCCATATCCAAATGTGGCGCAGGTCCCTATCTCACTGGGCGTTGCAGTTGTCCCTTTTTGAATCAGAATTTCTCCTTTATTGATCTCTTCGCCCATTTTTCGGATATGTTTTCCCGGGAATGTTTCAATCATAATTTGGACTGTACCTGAATCGGAAAACCCACTACTGTCTTCCACCATAATAATTGCATCAGCCCCAGCAGGGATTTTTGCCCCAGTCATGCATTGGATACATTCACCAGGATTTAAGGACACATTACTTGGTGTTCCTGCCGAGCTGATACTGACCATTGTTAATGTAACCGGATTTTCTGGGTTTGCACCTTTTGTATCTCTAGAGCAAACTGCAAACCCATCCATGGCAGAATTATCAAATTGTGGAGATGGGAAAGACGCTACTACATCTTGCCCTAAAACACGATTCCCAGCTAGAGTTAGGTGTACTCGTTCAGATTGTAATTCAAATGTGTTATTATTGATAATTGACTTTGCTTCTTGAAGAGATATCATAACAGCCCTTTTATTAAGAATATGATAGCAATAAAAATAACGCTACTCATGACTTTCTGAATTGTTTTCGGTTCAAACTTTACTGCACCTAAATAAGAGCCTCCAAATCCACCGATTAGAACTGCTATTGCCAATGGTAAAATAAATTGTGGATCAAATGTGCCTGTTTGAGATCGAGCAATAACGCCCACAAGTGAATTCACCCAAATGAACATAGCACCTGATGCAGCTGCTTCCTTTTCCGTTCCAAGACCAAACATGATAATAAGGGGTACAAGATAAATACCACCACCAATGCCAACTGCACCTGCGATAAATCCTAAGACGCCACCTAAACTAAAAATAAAGATCCATTTTTGAATGCGAGTCAATTGGATAGATATTTTTAAATCGTTTATAAGGTAAATCCGTATTACAACAAAAATAAGTGTAATCAATAAAAATATGTTAAATACCCTTTCAGGTAATTCTTGGATACCAGCAAAGTAGGCCATTGGAATAGATGTTACCAGAAACGGAATAATTAAATTGAGTCGACCGTGGCCATTTTTCCAAAAATGAATCATACCAATAAATGTCACAATCAGGTTCAAGGTTAGCGACGTGGTAGGGATAATTTGGTAATTGATTCCAAGAATTGCCATGAGTGCTGTATAGGATGAACCGCCACCCAACCCAACACTGGAATAGATAAAGGCAATCAACAAAAAAAGAAATGGCAGTAAATAATCCATTAATGTTTTTCACCCATCATCATATGAAACGAATGGAATATTGTCGGAACTAAAACGTTCAAAGCATCTTTTGCAGCACCTGTACTTCCAGGCAAACAAATCACAATTGCGTCATCAATAACGCCTGCTGTCAATCGTGATAGCATAGCTGTTTTCACCTTTCCCCGGCCGTAAGCATGGAGTGCCTGCTCAATACCCGGTAATTTAGAATCGAATAATTTTTCTATGGTTTCAATAGTCAAATCGCGTGGTCCCAACCCTGTCCCACCCGTTGTTATGATAAGTTCAACACCATTTTTGACCCAATTATGAACGGTTGAAATCAATTTTTCTGCCCCATCCGGTAATACAATGTGTTGGTCAACTGAACAGCCAGCATTTTCAAAACCGTTAACTAAAATGGGTCCGGATTTATCTTCCCCATGACCGGATGAAATACTATCACTTAATGTAATCACACCTACATTGGGTCGATATTCAACCGCATTGTCCGACTTACCCCCGACTTTCTTTACCAATTTTATTTCACCAATGACCATACTTTTATCTACCGATTTACACATATCATAAATGGTGAGTGCTGCTCCAGAAACAGCGGACAAGGCTTCCATTTCTACACCAGTTGCTTCTTTAGTCTTCACTGTGGTCTTAATCAAAATACCATCTTCTTCCATTTCGAATTCAATATCCGCAAAGGATAGATTTAATTGGTGGCACATGGGAATCATTTCTGCTGTTTTTTTCGCAGATTGTATTCCGGCTATTTTAGCTGTAGTCAGTACATTGCCTTTGGGAAGTGCATCATTCTGAATAGCTAAAATGGTTTCCGGAAGCATGGATATTTTCCCTTCTGCTTTTGCTATCCTAACAGTTACAACTTTATCTGTTACATCCACCATTTTGACATTGCCTTGCTTATCTAAATGTGAAAAATCATTCATATTAGCCCCCTATTTGGGTCATGGATTCTCGCTTATTATTTCCCTGATTTTGTGCTTCCCAACCGTCTTTAAATTTCTTCATCATTGACCCACGAATCATTTTTTCAATGTGTTCATCTGTTTTTCCGG
>Ga0207966_1001701_pt1 | contig 11812 bp, 12 predicted proteins | sample Knorr_S23_td_NAD_FD_185611 | JGI IMG/M metagenome (GOLD analysis project Ga0207966, IMG submission 185611) | Marine microbial communities from Southern Atlantic Ocean transect - Knorr_S23_td_NADW_ad_2500m_LV_B (SPAdes) (version 2) | ecosystem: Environmental > Aquatic > Marine > Oceanic | place... | reverse complement strand
GCCCACACCAAAGTGGGTGACTGGCCGGGAAAGAATCGTTGTGCAGGTAACTGTTGACCACAGGAGCGCCCAGTCGTTCAGCCAGGGCCTTACAGGCGTCAACGCCGTCAGCCATCACCACGCCGCCACCCGAGATAATGACGGGAAATTTGGCTTTCGCCAGCCGGTCTGCTGCATCGTTAAGGCTCTGTGTCCCACCAGGACCCCGGTCAAGCGGGCGGGGTTGGGGAATGTTGACGTTAATGTCACCGTAAAAGTAGTCACGCGGAATATTCAGTTGCGTGGGACCGAGTTCTGACTGCGCGCGGTCAAAACAACGTGCAGTAAATTCGGCCATCCGCGCTGGATTGTTGACGTGGCCCTGATACTTGGTGAATTCCTGGAACATGGGCAGTTGGTTAGCTTCCTGAAACCCACCTAGCCCCATGCCCATGGTGCCGGTTTCCGGCGTAATAATCACTACCGGCGAATGGGCCCAAAACGCCGCCGCTATGGCCGTCACACTGTTGCTGATGCCTGGACCATTCTGGCCCGTGCACACGCCGTGACGCCCGCTGACGCGGGCGTAGCCATCCGCCATATGCGCTGATCCTTGTTCATGGCACACGGGGATAAAGCGGATGCCAGCGGGTTCGAAGATATCCATGGCATCCATGAAGGCTGAACCCATGATTCCGAAGATGTCAGTGACGCCGTGGGCGGCCAGAGTTTCAACGAACGCTTCGCTGGGGGTCATTCGAGTCATTTGATCAGTCTCCCAAAGTAGGCCGGCATCAGGTTAGCAGGTGTTTTATTCGGTGTAAGGGTCGTCGGGTACAGCGCTACAGAAGGTCTTCTGCAGCGACAAAAGGGTAACCAAGGCTGTCAGCAACTTCCTGGCATGTGATCTGTCCCGCGTGGACATTAAGGCCATCGCGCAGATGCGCATCGTGGCGCAGGGCCTGGCGCCAGCCCTTGTTAGCCAATGTGAGGACATGCGGTAAGGTCACATTATTCAGTGCATAGGTCGACGTGCGTGGCACGCCGCCGGGCATATTGGCGACGCAGTAATGGATCACCCCGTCGATAACAAAGGTCGGATCATCGTGCGTGGTAGGTCGTGATGTTTCTACACAGCCACCTTGGTCAATTGCTACATCGACGATGACTGAGCCCCGTTTCATGGCTTTGACGAGATCTCTAGACACAAGTTTAGGTGCGGATGAGCCAGGAATCAGCACACCGCCAATCACCAGGTCAGCCTGCGTCACATGTTGTTCGATCGCGTCTTGAGTGGAAAATATGGTGTTAGTACTTCGGCCAAATTGGCGCCAGTGATTCTCGAGCGCGTCCGGATCGCGGTCAAGGACCCAAACATCGGCACCCATACCAACCGCCATGTGCGTGGCATGGGTACCGACCACTCCACTGCCGAGAATGACGACTTTGGCGGGTGGGACTCCGGGCACACCACCCAGCAGCATACCCAGCCCGCCATGGGGTTGTTCCAGGCAGTGAGCACCTGCTTGAATGGCCATGCGGCCGGCGACTTTGGACATAGGAGCGAGCAGTGGTAGTCCGCCGTGTGGTGACGTGACTGTTTCGTAGGCAATGCATGTTGCACCACTTTTAACCAGGTCCTCGGTTTGTTCCGGATCGGGCGCCAGATGAAGGTAGGTAAAAAGTATCTGCCCCTCGTGCAACATTTCGCGTTCATCGGCCTGCGGCTCTTTGACTTTGACAATCATGTCGCAGTCGTTAAAAAGCCCGGCAACATTCCCAGTGACCGTAGCGCCTGCCGAGCGGTAATCCGCATCGGATGCACCAATCCCTTCGCCGGCTTGTTGCTCTACAACGATCTGGTGGCCATGACTAACGATTTCACGAACGCTTGACGGAGAGAGCCCGACGCGATATTCGTGATTTTTGGTTTCTTTGGGTACGCCGATGTGCATAGTTAGGTGGGTCAGTTAAGCCAGTTAGTCATGGGGGTGTCGAATTAGTGAGGAGCTAATGGTGCGAGCGAAATATAGTGCATGCGCTCGCTCTTCGGTAGTGTCGGTTTGCATTCGATTGTCCGGGGTGCGTTGAATGCGTATCCTGCGTTACAGTGGGCATGGTCGAAGCCCGAGCTGCCTCGTTTGAGGGGGCCCGCCATGGTTGAAGATCGCCATACGCCAGGAGGCCGGATCAGGATGAAGTACGATATCGAATTTCTCGAAAACTATTGGATGCCGTTTACCGCCAACCGTGACTTTAAGGCGGATCCGCGCATCATTGTGCGTGGCGAGGGGGTTTACATGTATACCCCGGAGGACGAAGCGATTCTAGATGGGTCTTCCGGTCTGTTTTGTTGTGCTGCCGGTCACTCTCGCCCCGAAATCGCCGAGGCTGTTTATGCCCAGTTGCAGCAAGCCGCCTACGTGCCGCCGTTCCAGCTCAGTCAGCCGTTGAGTTTTGAATTGGCTCGACGCGTGGCACAGCTCACCCCGGATGGATTGGATCATATTTTTTTCGTGAATTCGGGCTCGGAGTCGGTGGATACTGCAATGAAGATGGCCTACGCCTACCACTACGCTCGTGGCGAAGGCCAGCGGCAACGCTTTGTGTCGCGCGAACGAGCCTATCATGGCGTTAACCTTGGCGGTATTTCGCTAAGCGGCATGATTAAGAATCGCCAAGCCTTCGGTCCCGGTGTGCCGGGGGTGGCCCATATGCGCCACACGTGGTTGCCTGAAAATCGTTTTGTAAGGGGTCAGCCTGACGAGGGTATTGAGCTGGCAGAAGATCTGCAGCGTATCGCGATGAATGTTGGCCCTGATACGATCGCCGCCTGTTTCGTTGAGCCTGTGGCAGGGTCCACCGGGGTTCTAGTCCCGCCGAAAGGTTATCTGGAGCGGTTGCGAGAAATCTGTGATGAACACGGAATTCTACTGGTGTTCGATGAAGTGATTTGCGGTTTCGGTCGGCTCGGCACAGCGTTTGCAGCAGACGCGTTTTCGGTGACGCCAGATATCATGACCATGGCTAAGGCAATCACCAATGCAGCCCAGCCGATGGGAGCGGTCGCAGTTAGCGATCGAGTGCACGACACCATTATGGAAGCCACTGGGCCCGGTTTAGTCGAATTTTGCCACGGCTATACTTATTCGGGTCATCCGGCAGCGTGTGCAGCAGGACTCGCAATGATGGATATCATCGAGACTGATCGGTTGTTTGAACGCGCGAGCGAACTTTCCCCGTATTTTCTTGATCAGGTATTTGCCCTAAGCGATGTACCATTAATTACAGACATTCGCGGCTATGGGCTTTTTGCCGGGTTTGATGTCAAGCCGGCCGGGGGTCCGGGTGTGCGGGGTACGGATCTCCAGAAAAGGATGTTCAAGAACGGCCTGCATATCAAAATGACAGGTGATGCGGGACTGATTGCGCCGCCGCTGGTATCAGAACGACACCACATCGACAAAATTTGTGACATCCTGCGGCGGACCCTGGCTGAACTTGAATGATTCGGGCGTCCGGCTCCAAAGAATCAGCGACTGTAATGCAGCGCTGGGCTAAGGCGATTCGCCGCGCCGCAAAAGAGGTTGCCTGGACATCGCGGAACGAGAATTGTTTGTCCGGTCACATGGGACGACATTGGTGTGAGTAACAGTGCCGAATTGGGATGCCCAACGAAGGTAGGGCGTCGACGATTCATCAGACATTGCGCCGCAGTGACGACTGCTGCGAGTGTTGGCCCCTGGATAGTGAGTTCCGATGTCCTGGCATCAACCGGACAACTAAATATCCTAATGTGGTCTGGTTACTTGCCGCCGGGGTTAATCAAATCATTCAAGGCAAAGACCGGCATTGATATCAATCACACCAGCATCCGATCCAATGAGGACATCCTTGACCGGATGAAGGTAACCGGGGGCAAGGGCTTCGATATTGTCAGCCCCACGAGTATGCGCTCCTTGCAGTGGAGTTCGCTGAATCTCCTGCAGCCATTTGACTACACTCGAATCAAGAATCTCAGTAACGTTCATGACCAGTTACTCGCGATTGGAGATGCCGAGTGGAATTTTGGTGCCAACGGCGCGCATTGGTTGCCCCACATTTGGGGTTCAGAAGGTATCGCGTGGCGTACTGACAAATGGACACCACCGCGGGACGGAGAGATTCCAAGTTTTGGAGACCTCTGGCAGCCCGACATGACCGGAAAAGTGATGATACGGCCACACTCAGGTATGCTGGGTGTTGGCCTTTTTCTGGAAACCACTGGCGCACTGTCACCGGGCGCCATGCGCCAGGCTTATGCGGATGAAGCAAAGATGCGCAAGATCTGGGCCGTGGTGAGCGACTTCTGTGTAAAGAATAAGGGCCAGATTAAACTGTTTTGGAATGATGCCGACAGGCAGAGGGTGGCGATGATGAGTGAAGGCGTTGTCGTCGGTCAACTGTGGGAGAGTCCTCCTATCACCTTGATGCGCAATGGTGACCCGGTTCAGTACCGGGCTCCGCTTGAGGGTCCCCTGGTGTGGGTAGATGGGATGTCGTTGTCCGCTCGGGCAGAAAATCTGGAAGCTGCCTACAGTTTTATTGATTACTGTTTTGAATTGGAGCCTGCGGGTAAATCTATTGACGGGGGTTCTGAGGGACAACTCTGGGGCGGTCACGGTTACAACTCTGCCGTTACTGGCGCGGAGAGATATGCTAGTGAACGTTACGCGAAGGAGTTCGCATCAATTTATTCACGTAGTCCACAGGTAAAGTTGTGGATATGGCCGCAGGAGCCGCATTGGTATGCGGGTGTGCGATCCGAATACACCAACAGGTTTATTTATGCGTAGGGCCAACCCATCGACTTAAGGTTTGAGTCTGGATGACGCGAAACTCGGAGTGGGGCGCTCGTTAGGCCTGTTAGCAGACGACTTCAAACTCCGTGCGCTGAATCGCGGCACCATCGAGCGATATAGTGACGTTCCAGATCCCGATGAAGGCGGTCATGCCAATGGCGGGGTTGAAAGCTCGAAGCACTCCACTTCCGGTTGCAGGATGCAGTTTTAGCCAGGTTACAACTTCACGTGTGCTGTCCAATATCTTCTGGGTGTTTCTCTCGCGTCGGCGCCCATTCGGATCAGTCCAGTCGACAACCAGGGTGTGGGTCCCTTTGGGGACATCGGTCAAGCTGATCACGGCAAAAATCTGACGACGACAGTCCAAGAACGTCGTTTCGAGAACGCCCGGCCTGCCATTGTCCAAGGTGTCAGTGACGAACACCGATGCATTGGTCGCCATGGCAAGCGGCGCCAGTATCCACAGGTTCATTGCGAGGACTACCGCCGTGACGCGTCCGATTCTCATGTTTCAAGACACCAATTTGCGCAGCCTGCCGAAGCAATTCCTCCGGCCCCAGCTGTATTCCGCTGTATTCGAGTGACACCTAACACGCTTCAGCCTATTGCTGCGCGATATTGATGACCACGGTCAGCGATCATGTTGATGCTTTCTCTGTGGGTCAGGAGAAGGGGAGCGGGCTTTGCAGTCTGCCCATTATGGGTTTCAGCATGCGGTGTGTAGTCGATAGCTTTTGGCAGATTCTTTTCTGGGTTCGATACCATCGCTATTCTCCCATGACGTGTGATGGTGAATCGTTGCCGATCGCCTTGGCAAGTCGGACACTTCACCCATTGTGTATCGGCAATGGCGTGCGCACAACCTGTTGGCCGCTCCCTAATGCATCGCATCGGCGCGACGACTTGTTCTTCCCTTGGACAGCCACGACAATGCCTGACAAGTGCTATTGGAGGCCGTTGTCTCTCACAGTCAAATAGATGGTAACCAGGCCGTATGGGGCATGGCGCTTTTGGAGCGCGTTACCAAAAAACCAAGGAGATAAACCATGAAAACTGCGGTGAGGTTGACCTTGTCCCATTTTGTTGGCGGGCAGATGATTGAAGGGCGCGGCGACCGTTTTGGTGATATCTACAATCCAGCGACGGGTGAAGTCACCAAACAGGTGCCGCTCGCTACAACCGAAGAAGTTCGAAGTGCGGTTGCGGTCGCTGCCGAAGCATTTCCGAACTGGTCTCAGACCCCCCCGGCGCGTCGGGCGCAAGTCTTATTTCGCTATCGAGAGCTGCTGATTGAACACATGGGAGAGCTTGCTGAGATTGTGTCATCTGAGCACGGCAAGACGCTAGAAGATGCGCAGGGCTCGATTACGCGTGGACTCGAGGTGGTCGAATTTGCCTGTGGGATATCACAGTTGCTAAAGGGCGAGTTCACCGAGGGCGTTTCTAACGGGGTGGATTGCTGGAGCGTGAGGCAGCCATTGGGTGTGTGTGCCGGCATTACGCCATTCAACTTTCCTGCGATGGTGCCAATGTGGATGTTTCCTATTGCGTTGGCCTGTGGGAACACGTTTGTATTGAAGCCTTCTGAACGCGATCCGTCCTGCTCGCTTCGAATGGCAGAGCTCTTGGTTGAGGCCGGTCTGCCCGCGGGTGTCTTGAATGTTGTCAACGGGGACAAGGAGGCGGTAGATGCACTGCTTTTTGATCCTCAGGTCCAGGCGGTCAGTTTTGTCGGATCGACAACCGTCGGCGAATATATTTATCGCACAGGCTGCGATCATGGAAAGCGGGTTCAGGCATTGTGTGGCGCCAAGAATCATATGGTTGTAATGCCTGATGCTGATCTTGATCAGGCAATCGATGCGGTGATGGGAGCGGCATACGGGTCGGCCGGTGAGCGGTGTATGGCGGTATCGGTGATGGTTGCGGTGGGAGATGAGGTTGCAGACGCACTCATTGAACGGTTATGCCCGCGGCTTGAGGCGCTCAAGGTGGGGCCTTATACGCAGAGTGATGCAGAGATGGGACCGGTCGTGAATCCGGCGGCAAAGGCCCGTATCTGCGGATACATTGATCGCGGAGTCGAGGAGGGGGCCGAACTGGTGATTGATGGCAGGGATATCTCCATTCGAGGGTTTGAGAACGGCTGTTTCGTGGGTGCCACGGTGTTTGATCACGTGACCCCATCTATGTCTATTTACACCGATGAGATCTTTGGGCCAGTGTTGTGTGTGGTGAGAGTAAATTCCTACGATAGTGCGTTACAACTGGTTAACGATCATGAGTATGGAAACGGTGCCGCTATTTTTACCCGCGACGGTGATGCAGCGAGGAATTTTTCGCATCGAGTCCGTATCGGCATGGTCGGCATCAATGTGCCGATCCCCGTTCCTATGGCTTTTCATAGTTTTGGTGGCTGGAAGCGTTCATTGTTCGGTGACCACTATGTTCATGGGCCCGAAGGTGTTCGTTTTTACACTCGAATGAAAACCATTACTTCGCGTTGGCCCTCGGGTATACGATCCGGTGCGGTCTACAACTTCAAGGCTGGCGCCGAGCGCTGACGGCGACTCGAATTGCTTCGTCATGCGTAACTTACTATGCGAGATTAGCCATGCGAATTCCTAAAGGACATGCCTATGAAGAGGTCAGTGTTGGAGACTCATTCCAGACCTCGTTAACCGTGACGGAAACCCATCTGGTGATGGGGGCAGGTCTTTTCGGTGATTTTAATCCACTGCATGTAGACGAGACGTTTGCGGCGGCCAGTCGGTTTGGTGGCCGTATTCTTCACGGGCCTTTAACCAGCGCCTTGATTTCCGCGCCGATCGGGATGTTCTTTGTTGGCACGGCCATTGCCTACCTCGAACACAATTGTCGATTCAGTGCACCTGTTCGCCCTGGTGACACGTTGACGACCGTATGGACTGTTAGCGGGAAAATCGACAAACCGAAGGTCGGCGGGGGAATCGTTGAACTGATCGCGAAATGCACTAATCAGGCACAGGTCATAGTGGCTGATGCCGATGGCAAGGTATTAGTTGGGGAGGGTTGATAACGGACATGGCATCTGTTGTTGGGATACCGATTGCTGAGGGCTTGTGGTTTCATGCGGCGACAGTTGACGACACGCTACCTGTCATAACGTTGTGGCAAGCCTGTCATCTGGTCCGGACTTGGAATGACCCAGTCGAGGACATTCATTTTTGCCTTCAACCCACTGCATCGGAGCTATTGCTTGCGTTTGAGGGGGATGAGATCGTTGGCAGCATAATGATGGGGAACGACAGTCACCGGGGCTGGGTTTATTACCTCGGCGTTGCGTCGGCCTGGCGGCGCAGCGCGTTGCGCGGTTACTAATGGCGCAGGCGGAGCCAATAGATGTATGCAAGAGGAGTTCCCAAGATGCACGCGATGATCCGCCACGATAACTTGGAGGTTCGTTCGTTTTACATGGCGTTGGGGTACGCGGATGATGATGTTTCGGTGGTTGAGAAGTTCCTAAACGGTTGTTCGAAAACCTGAGCTCGAGGTGCCTTTTTGAAAGTTATTCACGTGATCGAGATTTGTGGTGCCCCCGAGCCTATCATTCAGCAGAACATCGAAGGTCTGGGCGCTGCGGGTTTCTCGGTTGTGTATGTTCCGTACGATAGTCACGTAGGGCATCGGCTTGAACCACAGGGCATCGCCCAACGTGCACAGATGCTGACTCAGTCCTTGCTGAGTGGGGGTGTTGACTATGTCATGGCAGCTCGGGGCGGATATGGCGCCAGTGACTTGCTGCCACATCTCGACTGGGCTGAATTGTCGAAGGTTTCTCCGCGATTACTGATCGGGTTTTCAGATGTCACCGCCTTGCAGGCGGCGTTGAAAGCGAGACTGAATTGGCCAGCGTTGCATGGGCCGATGCCAGGTTCACCCTCTTGGTGCGAAGACGTTGCCGCAGATGAAATGGTAGCTATGCTAGCGGCTGGCGCGCCTTTCTCGGGCGAGATCGTGCTTGAAAGCCCCAAGGATCAAGCAACACCGGAAATCATCACGGGTGAGCTCTTTGGTGGCTGCCTCAGTGTGTTGACTAATTTAATTGGTACTCCTGATTTGCCGGCCCCTGGGCCGCAACGAATACTTTTCTTAGAGGACATTAATGAGCGTCCTGAGCGGGTGTTGCGTTGCTGGAACCAGTGGCGCGAGGCAGGGCAATTCGATGGTGTCAGGGCCGTGGTGCTGGGTCAGTTTTTGGGCCTCGAAAGTGAAGCGTGTGAGGCATGGCTTGTTGAGCGATTGTGTGAGCGCATTGAGTGTCCGGTTTTTGTGTCGCGAGAGTTCGGCCACGGCATACCGAATCGACCCATTGCGATTGGTGGTCTGGCTGCCATTCAGCAGGGCACATTGCGCTGGCATCTCGATTGCTAGGATGGGCAGGGATTTCTTGTCAATGCAGCGTAGCCCAAGTACCATCAAAGACAGTCAAACTTGAATCAAAACACGCTCTTGGGCGAGGGAGAGGTGATGTTAACGGGCAGCATGGTTGCGATGGTGACACCGATGCAGGCGGACGGTGTGGTGGACTGGGATGCCCTGGAAAAACTAGTCGACTACCACGTCGGGCAAGGTACTGATGCGATTGTTTCGGTTGGTACAACGGGTGAATCAGCAACCCTTGAACACGATGAACACGGAGAGGTTATTCGACGGACTGTCGAGGCAGCCCAAGGTCGTATTCCGGTGATTGGGGGAACAGGGGCCAATGCCACTGCCGAGGCGATTCGTCTGACACGAGTCGCAGCCGACGCTGGCGTCAGTGCTTGCTTGTTGGTAGTGCCGTATTACAACAAGCCCACTCAAGAAGGATTATTCCAACATTTCAGTGCCATTGCCGAGGCGGTTGACATTCCACAGATTCTTTACAACGTCCCCGGCCGTACGGCGTTGGATATGCACAACGACACGACAGTACGGTTATCCGCGGTAGCTAATATTGTCGGGATCAAGGATGCCACCAATGACTTGGACCGCGGTCGTGACTTGATAGCCCGTTGCCCGAGCGATTTCGCGATTTATTCCGGGGAGGATGGCAGTGCCTGCCAGCTAATGCTCGCCGGTGGTAAGGGCACTATCTCAGTCACGGCCAATGCGGCGCCTAATTTGATGCACCGTATGTGCGAAGCGGCAGTGGCGGGTGATGTGACCGTTGCTACCGCTTTGGACGAACAACTCTCAGCCTTGCATGTGGCAATGTTCCTCGAATCTAATCCCATTCCTGCCAAGTGGGCGGTACAGCAGTTAGGACTCGCGGACGCGGGCATTCGTTTACCGCTGTTGCCGTTATCGCTTGAGCACCACGATACCGTTCGCGCCGCCATGCAGACGGCGGGTGTTCTTTGACTGCGGGTTTTATCTGATAGGTGATTGAGAATGGAGAAAGGTGAAGAACTTTATTCCGGTAAGGCAAAGTCCGTTTTCGAAACGAGCGATCCAGCTCGACTCGTTATGGTGTTCCGTGATGACACCTCTGCGTTTGACGGCGTCAAAGTAGAAAAACTCGATCGCAAGGGTATGGTCAATAACCACTTTAGCGCATTCATCATGGATCAACTTGAGGCCGCTGGAGTCGCGACTCACCACGAACGCCTTCTGAGCGAGACCGAATCGCTTGTCAAACGGCTCGATATGATTCCCCTCGAGTGCGTGGTTCGAAATATTGCCACCGGGTCGTTATGTAAACGACTGGGCGTAGAAGACGGCATTGATCTGGTTCCGCCGACATTTGAGTTTTTTCTGAAAAATGACGACCTGCATGACCCGATGATCAACGAATATCATATACGGTCGTTTAATTGGGCCAGTCAGTCAGAGATTGATGTCATGATTGCACGCACGTTTGAGGTCAATGATATCCTGACAAAAATGTTTTCCGCTGCCGGTATGTTGTTGGTCGATTTCAAGTTGGAATTCGGCCGGTTCGATGGCGTCTTATTGCTCGGGGATGAATTTACTCCGGATGGATGTCGTTTATGGGACACTGATACTCGTAAGAAACTAGACAAGGATCGTTTCCGTCGTGGCCTTGGCGGTGTTGTTGAGGCTTATGAGGAAGTCGCTATGCGGTTGGGAGTCGATCTGGGTCAACCGGTTGCCCGATAACCTGCTCGACGGATCGCAACCTTCGTGCTGATACTGCCCGCCGAATCTGCACTTTCGGAGTTTCGGCGGGAAAAACTACTCGAGATGATCAGTGGCATCGAGCCCACCGTCGTGGCGCTCGATGCTCACTATTTTTTTCTTGTTGAGACGAAGGGTTCGCTCGACGCGTCGGCTTCTGATGGTCTTGCCGATTTGTTGGGCAGTGAGCCCGTTTCCTCGACCGAGTCTTCTCGAAGCCCATCGTGTTACGCGGTGCCTCGCCTGGGTACGATTTCGCCTTGGTCTACCAAAGCGACGGACATTGTCCGGCGGTGTGGTCTCTTGCAGGTGTTGCGAATCGAACGCGGCATCGAGTGGACGCTCAGCACCATCGCCGGGGCAACCATTCAGGTCACCGCCCAATCGGTCTGCGGTCAATTACTGCATGACCCCATGGTTGAGTCCCTGATCAATAAGTCGCCGGAACTTGCTCGTGTTTTCGCAGTCGCCGAGCCGGGCAATCTTCGTTTTGTGGATGTGCTGGGTAGTGGTCGCGAAACTTTGGTGGAAGCGAACGAGAAATGGGGTTTAGCGCTGTCGTTTGATGAGGTTGATTTTTTGTTAACCCAATTTCAGCGCGTGGGACGTAATCCAACGGATGCTGAACTGATGATGTTTGCGCAGGTGAATTCTGAGCATTGCAGACACAAGATTTTTAACGCCAATTGGAAGATCGATGGAGTCAGTCAACCACACACGCTTTTCAGCATGATTCGCTCGACGCATGAGAAATTTGGTAGTACCACGCTGGTCGCGTACAACGACAATGCAGCGGTCATCCCGGCGCCTTCAGCGACATGGTTTGGTGC
>Ga0207966_1001700_pt1 | contig 11816 bp, 9 predicted proteins | sample Knorr_S23_td_NAD_FD_185611 | JGI IMG/M metagenome (GOLD analysis project Ga0207966, IMG submission 185611) | Marine microbial communities from Southern Atlantic Ocean transect - Knorr_S23_td_NADW_ad_2500m_LV_B (SPAdes) (version 2) | ecosystem: Environmental > Aquatic > Marine > Oceanic | place... | reverse complement strand
GAAACATTGAACAAACCGCCCCTGATAGCAGTGGGGGGCGGTTTGTTCAATGTTTCGGGGTGTCTTTCTATCTCAGTCCGTAGGGAAGGACGCGCTTCAGCAGTTTTACGTCCGCCGGGCTGATTTCGAGTTTCTTTGCATAAAGTCTTTTGACGCTGGCGGGCTTCTTCCTGCGAAGGTGGCTTTTGTGTCCCTTCATTCGCACGATTTTGCCCGTGCCGGTTATTCTGAACCTTCGCTTGGCCCCCTTATGGGTTTTCATCTTAGGCACGATCTAATATCTTCTCCGATTCCTCTGAGTCTGTTTTTTCTGGTTTTGGCGGGTCATTAAAAACGGGAGCCAACACCATCGAGAGCATTCTACCGCTCTCGAATCTGGGCGGCATTTCCATCATTGCGTCGTCAACGAGATAGTCTGCGACTGCTTTGAGAAGCACCATCCCAAGTTCGGGATGTTCAATTTCCCGACCTCTGAACATAACAGAGACTTTCACTTTTGAGCCCTGACCCAGCAGGCGTTTCGCCAGCCTAGTCTTTGCCAAACGATCATGTTCGCCTATGCGAGTCTTCATTCGCACTTCACGTAACTCATTTGTGACCCTGCCCCGGCGAGCTTTGCGGGCTTCGCGTTCCTTTCGTGTTGCCTCATACTTGAACTTTCCAAAGTCCATGAGACGACACACGGGGGGCCGAGCCGCCGGAGCGACTTCCACAAGGTCGTAACCACGATCGTCTGCGATTTCAAGCGCTTGCCTAGTTGGCATTACACCCAACTGTTCGCCCTGTTCATCGACTAACCGAACATCAGGCACGCGAATACGCTCGTTTGCTCTATAATCTCTTGCTATGCTGACACCTCTTCAAACACATATTGCCCAGGAACCGCCTGGGCTTGATCGAATATAGCATACCCACAGAGGCCAAGCAATAGCGTGTGCCACAGGCTGATCTTCAGAGGTGGTCGCGGTCCAGATATCCAGAGTATTTCGCGTCGGAATTTAGAGCTGTCGCAGTGCGCGGCGAGCGCGAGTGCTTACTGCGACAGCACGATGCAATGTAATTCGAAGTAACGCCCTGATCATCTGTCAAACCCTTACAATTTTATCCCGGCACCGACTCAGAAGTTATCCGCTCCACCAGTTCGTCCACCTGAATTGCCCCCAGGTCTTCTCCGGACCTCAGCCGGACGCCAACGGCGCCTGCGTCCGCCTCCCTATCGCCCACGACCAGCATGTAAGGAACCTTCTGCAACTGCGCCTCGCGAATCTTGAATCCCATGCGCTCAGATCGAGCGTCGGTTTCGACCCGGATATCTGCGGCTAAGAGCTTTGCTCTCACCTGCTCAGCGTATTCCAGATGGCGGTCTGAGATCGGGATTATCAGCGCCTGAACCGGGGCCAACCATGTCGGGAACGCGCCACCGAAGTGTTCAATCAGCACGCCCATAAATCGCTCCAGGGAGCCGAATAGCACGCGATGCACCATGTAGGGCATATGCTCCTGGCCATCGTCTCCGATGTATTTGAGGCCGAACCGCCGTGGGAGGTTGAAGTCGAATTGCACTGTGGTGCATTGCCACATCCTGCCAATGGCGTCCTTGATGTGAATGTCTATCTTAGGGCCGTAGAAAGCTCCGCCGCCCTCATCTACGCCATAGTCCAATCCTCGTTGTTCCAGCGTCGAGCGAAGGGAGTCAATCGCCAGGTCCCATTCCTCGTCCGAGCCGACAGCCTTGTCTGGCTTCGTGGCCAGCATGACCTGAAATTCCGTGAAATCAAACATCCTGAGCAGGTGGAAGGTCATGTCCAACACGCCATTGATCTCATCGACGACCTGGTCCGGGCGGCAGAATATGTGGGCGTCGTCCTGGGTCATCCCCCTGACACGGAGCATTCCGTGGAGTGTTCCCCCGCGCTCATATCGATAGACCGAACCAAGCTCTCCGATCCGCATGGGCAAATCACGGTAGCTTCGCAAATCGTTCCGATAGTACATGACATGGAATGGGCAATTCATGGGTTTCAGATAATAGTCCTGACCGTCCATGTCCATTGCAGCGAACATATTATCTTTGAAGTTTTCAAGGTGACCACTGGTCTCCCACAGCGTAGAGCGTCCGATGTGGGGCGTGTAGATCAGATCGTAGCCCCAGCGGTAGTGTTCGCGTCTCCAAAGGTCTTCGAACAGCCCTCTGACCCTGGCGCCTTTGGGATGCCATATAATGAGGCCCGGCCCCGTCTCTTCATGGACTGAGAACAGATCCAACTCACGGCCCAAGAGCCGATGGTCGCGTTTTTGGGCTTCTTCAAGCCGCTCCAGATGCTCATCCAACGCCTCCTGAGTCTCAAAAGCCGTGCCGTAGATTCTTTGGAGCATCGGGCGGTTCTCGTCGCCTCGCCAGTAGGCGCCGGCTACGGTCAGCAGTTTGAACGCTGGGATCTTGCCGGTCGATTCCACATGGGGGCCGGCGCACAGGTCCTCGAAATCGCCGTGGCTATACGTGGATATTGCTTCGTCTTCGGGAATGCCTTCGATGACCTCCAATTTGAGAGGCTCGTCTGAGTTCATCTGAAGCATCTCTTTCCGGGGATATTCACGGTACTCGAAAGTTAGATTTCGACGAATTACGCCCCTCATTCCTTTTTCAATCTTCCCCAGGTCTTCGTTTCTAAAGGGTTCATCTGAGAGGAAATCGTAGTAGAATCCATCATCTGTGGGCGGCCCGATTGCCAATTTGACGTTTGGGTACAATTGCCTTACGACGTCAGCCATGACATGCGCTGTGGAGTGGCGGATGCGAGTTCTCAGGTCCGCCAGTTTTGAATCTTGTTGAATTGTCATCGGTGATTCTCCTGAATTTGGGGTGGCAGAATGAGGTCATCATATGTTCAGCCTGCGAGTTTGTGTTGATAAACATTGGCCCAAACGAGCAGCAGCCTCCCGCGCAATCAGGCCTAGCGCGCGGGAGGCTACCTAGTTAGCATGTCGATTCTATTGGGTTTAGCTACGCAGTTCCCAACGAGGATACCTGCCTGATATAAAGTATGGTTTGTTAAATAGATTTTATCGCCGATCCGTCTGACGGGTCAAGAGAGGGTTCAATCATCGACATCAGAGGCGACAAAAACGCTGGGCGAATTCGAGTATAACCGCTGAGCGCGCCGGTGAGGAACATACACGAACCGTATGCCCAGCGCCAGTTAGCCAACCTCAAGCTACGCTCAGTGGAACCTAGGTGTGTAGACACTTCGGCTCTTCCCCCGAGGCTGGCAGCCGGAAGTATAGCATGCCAATGCCTCGAACTGCCGGTTTTTCTAACCCAATTATCTGCCCATTTCAGGTATTTTTAGCGAAACTCGCTCAATTCAATCGTCGGCTAGACCTGATTGCGCCGGCGTCAATTCCCAGACACATCAAGCCCCAAAGAATCTCGCCAGCTCGTCGCGCTCGAATCTTGGCAGGTCTATAATGCCTTGTGGCGTCCGCATCTTCAGGCCGCGGTCACGAGTGGTCAGACGGCCAATCTCGACCGCGAATATGCCCTCGCGGATTAGCGCTTCTGTTACTTTCTTTGCGTCTTCAGGCGCCACAGTTGCCAACAGCGCGCCAGAGGCGATCAAACCGAGAGGATCGAGTCCCAGCGCGTCGCATATCGTTTGGGCCTCTGGCAGCGTCGGAATACGAGCAGCGTCGATCTCTAGCCCGACACCCGCGCCTGTGGCAAATTCCAGCAACGCGCCAGCGATACCGCCTTCAGTTGGGTCGTGCATCGCATGGACTTTGGCGGCACTGGTCGCGATCTCAGCGTCTCGTACAACGCTGATTCCAGGGGCAAACAGGAAATTTTTCGCCTTCTCTATGATTTCGCTCGATACGCCGGCCACGATAAGCTCCTCTGAAGCCTCTCGCGCCAGTATGGCTGCGCCTTCAATGGGCGCTCCTTTCGTGAGGATAATCGAGTCGCCCACCTGAGCGCCAGAGGTCATCACGACCTTATCTTTGGAAACCTCTCCCAGCATGGAGCCGACGGCGATGGGTCTGTTCAGGCCGTATGTCACTTCTGTATGACCGCCCACCAACGTGATGTCTCGCTCTTTGCACGCCTCGGTCAGCTGCTCGAAGATACGCGACACCTCTTCGGTTGTGGTTCCTTCAGGAAGTAGCATTGTGACCATCAGCCACTTCGGCGTCGCGCCCATCACTGCCAGGTCGTTGGCGTTGACCTGCACCACGTACCATCCGATGAGGTCTGTTGCGAAGGTGATAGGGTCAGTTTTGGTTACCAGATAGCGGTCGCCGAAGTCGATCAACGCCGCATCCTCGCCCGCCTTCGGCCCCAGAACGACTCTGGGATCATTGATCTCGATACCGCTCAGAAGACTGTCCAGTAGATCGAGCGGAAGCTTCCCTGCCTTCAGTTTTTTCAGATCTGTCATGTTTCAGACTTGTGGTGTCCGGTTGAATTAAGCATCTTACTGCCTCTAAGATCGCTCGACTGACATTTGGCGAACGGCAATGCTATCATACCTGAATCATGATAAAAGCAGTTTTCTTCGACCTGTACGGCACCCTCGCCGGATTCCAGCCATCCCGATTTGAGATTCAGTCCGAAGCGTGCGCGACGTTCGGAATCTCGGTGACTCCTGACGGGATTCTCCGAGGCTACGCGACCGCCGATGCCTACATGGCCGAACAGAACGCCGTCATGCCGGTGCGTACTCGCGACCGTCAGGGCCAGCGCGAGTTTTTCGCCGAGTATGAGAAACGAGTGCTGAATGGCTGTGGTGTTGAGGTGTCGACAGATCAGGCGATGGAGATTTGGCGTCGCATCCGCCAAGTCCCCTACCAGATGGAACGGTTTGACGACGTTTTGCCCACGATGGACATTCTCAAGCAACAGGGGCTGACCCTGGGCTTGGTTTCCAACATGAACCAGAACGGTGACGAACTCGCTGAGACTATGGGCCTGACAGCCTACCTGGACTTCGCTGTGACGTCAGCGGAAATCGGCTCGGAAAAGCCCCACGCTCCTATCTTCCTGGCTGCGCTGGACAAAGCCGGCGCTCAACCCACCGAAAGCATCCACGTCGGCGACCAGATAACATCCGACATCAAGGGAGCCGCCAACGTAGGCATCAACCCGGTGCTGGTAGACCGCGACGGCAACCACCCCGGCACGACCTTATGCCCCCGCATCGAAACTCTAATGGAGCTACCAGCCCTGCTGTCAGCATATTAGCTTCCCGATGCCGCCCCTACAAACTCTTCAAGCAACTGGCGGCGGAACTCGGCCATGCTCTGGACGGTTTCCATAAGCGGCTTCTCCCAATCAGCGCCCATCCGGTCGAGGTCGAGACGTATCTGCAAGTTGCCGACCTCTGCGTTGCGCCCGAGATGCCTCTGGAGGGCGCGACGCCCCCCGCCCACCTCGTCTCGAAGCCTGAGCACAATTCGGTCCGACTCCCGAACGATGGCTTCGATGCCAGCGTTTCCAGCCTCAAGTTTCAGCCGAGTCATGTACAAAAGATTCTGTGCCTGCCAGGGCAACGGGCCAAACCTGTCTCGAAGCTCGTCTTCCACTTCGTTGATTGTGCTGATGTCGGTCATCTTGATTAAGCGCTGGTACAGAATCAAACGAACCGGCAGGTCCGCAATATACTCCGCTGGTAGGCTGGCTGGAATCCCGATGTCAACGCCGACGCCGGGATCGGGCGACATGACTTCGGAAATTTTCCCGTCGACTGCATCTCCGAGTTCTTGGACGCTGAGGCCTCCGTCGACCGGGGAGGTCTCGTTCTGGCTACTGTCCCTTTGGGCCCTGAGTTCCTCAACCGCCGTCGCTAAAAGCTTGGTGTATAGGTCAAATCCCACTGCGTGGATGTTGCCCGACTGCTCGGCGCCCAAGATGTTTCCTGCTCCCCGGATTTCCAAGTCTTTCATCGCAATACGGAAACCGGCCCCAAGTTCAGTTGCGGCCATCATGGCCTTCAACCTGCGCTCGGCAGTTTCGGAAAGCGACTGAGTTTTTGGAATCAGCAGATATGTGTATGCTCGACGCGCGCCGCGTCCCACCCGGCCGCGAAGCTGGTAAAGCTGGGCCAGCCCAAAAGCGTCCGCCCGATTGACGATCAGGGTGTTTACGTTTTGGATGTCCAGACCGGATTCGATTATCGTGGTGCATACCAGAACGTCGAACTTGCCTTCGGAGAAATCGGCCATCGCTTCCTCGAGCCCTCGCTCGCCCATCTGACCGTGGGCGATTCCGACCTCCGCTTCTGGAACAATTCGCCTGATGTAGTCGGCCATGTAAGCGATGTTATAAACGCGATTGTGCAGGAAATAGATCTGACCCTCTCGGTCCAGCTCTCTCAGGATGGCTTCCCGGATTAACTCGTCGCTGAATTCAGACACATAAGTCTTGATAGGCAGGCGTTCCTCCGGCGGAGTCTCCATCGTGCTCATGTCACGGACTCCGGCCAGAGACATATGAAGGGTGCGAGGGATGGGCGTGGCAGTCAGCGTCAGCACATCCACCTCTTGGCGCAGTCGTTTCAGCCGTTCCTTGTGACCCACTCCGAAACGCTGCTCCTCATCCACTATGACCAACCCCAGGTCCTTGAATCGAACGTCCTTTTGGATAATTCGATGGGTTCCGATGCAGATGTCGATTTGGCCCGAGGCCAGCGCATCCACGATGTTCGACTGTTCTTTAGCCGTGCGGAACCTACTCAGAACGTCTATCTTCGTTGGGTACGCGCTGAGCCTTTGAGAGAATGTGACATAGTGTTGTTGAGCCAGAACTGTCGTGGGAACAAGCACGGCTACCTGTTTGCCGTCCATGACAGTCTTGAATGCGGCCCGCAAAGCGATTTCTGTCTTGCCGTACCCCACGTCGCCACAGACCAGGCGGTCCATCGGCTTGGTGTTCTCCATATCTGCCTTCACTTCGGCGATGGTGGCAAGTTGGTCTGGAGTCTCCTCGAATGGGAACGACTCCTCCAATTCAGCCTGCCACGGCGAGTCCGGGCCGTGGGCGTACCCTTCCACTAATTCCCTGGCGGCATAGAGCGACAGAAGCTCCGCCGCCATCTCACGGGTCGAGCGCTCGGCTCTGGCTTTGGCTCTTGACCACTCCTGAGTTCCCAGCCGAGTCAGATGGGGCGGATTGTCGCTAGGCGCGATGTAGGGCGTCACACGATCCAGATGTTCCATCGGGACATACAGCTTGTCGCCCTGGGAGTACTGTAGAATTAGGTACTCGGCGGTCGGGTCTGTGTTTTCGGTGGGACGCCCTGTGCCCACGAATCTGCCGATGCCATGTTCAACGTGAACAACGTGGTCTCCAGGTGATATTTCTTCGAGGAATGTGTCCCATCTAACTCCCGTGCGCCTGGCCGTCCGCCTCTGTTTCGCAACTCCAAATATCTCGGTGTCGCCCAGCACAATCAGCTTGTGGCCCACAGAGGGCAATGTGAAACCGTCGCCAAAACTGGCTCCCTCTGCCTGCAAAACCGTCAGCGTTCCAGGTTCTGGCGATTTGTCGAGTGACGCCGGCAGGTTGGCAGACGCCCCGTAATCCTCTAGAATTTCCGTTAACCGTTTAGAGTGAGACGTGATTGCGACGACAGCATGTCCGTCTCCAGTCAACTCCGTCGCCTCTTCGACGAACATGTCCAGCTTTCCCAGGAAAGTGGGAGCAGAGCTAATCGGGATGCGGTGGACCTGACGATATGTGAGATCGTCTTCCCCCCAGATTGTCGTTTGCAACCTGCGGGCCACTGCGTCAAGATGGCTGCCCGTCTCGACCCAGGGTTCGTGAAATGACGGAAAGTTAGCCGGCAACTCGCCGCGCTGTTCTTTGACTTCGCGAAGCTCGTGGATCCGCTCCTCGGTCTCCAAGGCAACGCTGGCGATATCCGTAGGCCGATGGGTGACCACAAGGCCGTCTTTCGGGAAGTAGTCCAGCAGCGTGCCATGATTGAAAAACCCAGCATAAAGGTTCAGGTCATCAACCTCGTGTCCGTCCAAAAGCTGGCTGAACTCCTCTTGAATGCGTTCTTGGTACGCTTGAGTGCAGTTTGATATGTCGATTCGGGACATCTGAGCGTCAATTTGATCATGGTCTGTCATGGCTGGAAGCGTCTCGTGGGCGGGCATGATATCCACATGATCGACAATCTCGATTGACCGTTGGGTGTTGGGATCGAACAGTCGGATGCTGTCGATTTCGTTGCCCCACAACTCGACACGAGCAGGCAGCGACGCGCCGACTGGGAACACGTCTATAATTCCGCCCCGACGGCTCGCGAATCCTGGTTGGTACACAGATGCTTCGAATCTGTAACCCATGCGCCTCCACAGGTCTAGCGTGTCTTCGAGGTCCACTTGATCTCCGACGCTGATGGTGTGTTCGATATTCTCGAATGTTTCCTGGCTCAACGTCCTCTGCGCCAAAGCGACAGCCGACGTCACCACGATAGGCGGACGACCCTCTGTTGAATTTAGCGCGTGGAGAGCGCGAATCCGTTGTTGGACGGTCTGGATGTCGGTGACCTGCCGCTCGAATGGCTGCGTTTCGGTTTCTGGGAAGTGATGGATAGAATCCTCCGCGCCGGTCCAAGCTTGCAATTGCTCGTGGAGACGACTCGCCTGTTCAGGTCTGGGGACCACGATAAGCATCGGAGTTTCCAAAACCTTCCAGAGTGTGGCAAGCACATAAGGCAGTCCGTCCGAGACCACTTGAGTGGTAGTCGAGACTTGAGGCCGCTTCAGATCGTCCCTGAGTTGTTGGAATTGTGGGACCGGTTCCAGAAATGATGACAGCGCAGCGAGGTTCATGAGGCTCCTTTTGGACAGTCGGATACAGTCTCAAATAACAAAACGGTCAAACGCCTAACGGGCCAGAAAGCAGTCACTTCGGTCGTCAGCAACTACATTCTGGCCTACTATTATTTTTCACCGAAAGGCGATTTATCCCTGTCGCCAATCGAGATCAGCGCGAGGCTATCTCACTCCCATCGCGTCCAAGTCGTCGTCGTCGATTCCAAAGTGGTGAGCCACTTCGTGGACAACAGTGTCCTGTATCTCTCGAATAACATCCTCTTCAGTCTCACACATGCTCTCTATCGAGACCTGAAAAAGAGTGATCTTGTCGGGTAAAACCAGGTCGTAGTTATACCGGTCTGGAAGAGGGATACCCTCGTAGAGGCCGAGGAGACACTCATCTTCATCCAACCCAGAGCCTATCAATTGGTCTCTCGTCGGGCGATCTTCAACCACAATGTCCACATTTTCCATGCGCGAGTGAAATTCATTGGGAAGCTCGTTTAACGCCTGACGTACAAGCTGCTCAAACTTTGATGTTTCCATAGCTCAATAAGTGTATCAAAATTCTTGAAAATTATTTAGACTGACCTGCCTGAGTATGTTGACACCGCACAGGCTCGTTCCTACACTGACAGCCGCTTAGAAGGAGGACGCTAGTGTCAGTCAATATCGGCATTCACATCCCGGCTGCATTTCCAGACACACCGCCCGACACAGGACAGTATAAAGATTTCTTCCAGACGGCCGAGTCGTTAGGGTTCCATTCGCTCTGGACCGAGGACCGGATATTCCATTCGTCGAACTTTCTGGATTCGACGACCCTGATGACCTGGGCCGCTGCTGTCACCGGCTCGATTCAACTTGGAACTGCGGTGATGGTTTTGGCACTTAGGAACGCTCCTCTTCTTGCCCGCCAGCTTTCGACGCTGGATCATCTGTCCGCAGGGCGAATTCATCTGGGCATATCAATAGGCGGAAGCCCTGCCGAGTATCTGGGCATGGGATTGCCGATGAACAGTCGAGTTTCCCTGCTGAGAGAAAACATATCTGTGCTGCGCGAACTAATGACCGGAGAACCCGTCACTCATTCAGGGCAATTCTACAAGCTGGAGAACGCGATCGTTCGCCCCGCCGCCGTCAGGCCCCTAGGCATCCCGATATACATGGGTGGACAGGCCGACTCCGCGCTCCTTCGCGCCGGCGAGTTAACCGACGGCTGGATACAGAGTCCCTTCGCCTCGCCAGATGAGTTCCGTAAATCTTGGACCATCGTGCGACAGGGCGCCGAGAACGCAGGCAAAGACCCGAGCCAGCTTCAATATGGCAAGCTTATTTACGCGTCAGTGGACGACAACCCTGATTCGGCATACGATGCCATGGGCAATTTCCTGCGCGGCTACTATGGCGATCGGGCCGATGTTCGACGCATGTCCGCCGTGGGAACGCCAGAACAAGTTGCGGCGCATCTGAGGAAATTCGCCGACGCAGGGGTGGAGACGTTCATGCTCGGAGTTCCAAATTTGGATGTCGGCCACCTGGAACGGATAGCCAAAGAGGTTGTACCCGAACTTACTCAAAAAAACACTCCGGAGGATTAAATGAAGATCACTGAAATCAAAAGCTATTCCGTCTCCAGCGGCGACGGACGGCCCTATTTCATCGTGAAGGTAGAGACTGACGAGGGCATCTACGGCCTGGGCGAGATCGGGATTCGCAATTGGGGCGGCGCCATCACCGAGGCCATAAAACACCTGTCCGAAATTGTGATAGGTCAGGACCCCTGGAGCACCGAACGGCTGTGGCAGCATATGTTCCGAGGCGGATTCTTCCCCGCCGACAAGGTATATTGCTGCGCGATCAGTGCCATCGACATCGCTCTTTGGGACATAAAGGGCAAAGCCGTCAATATGCCTGTTTACAAGCTGTTGGGCGGGCCTGTGCGTGACAAGGTGGTCTGCTATCCCCACACGCAGGGCCGCACTAACGAGGAGTTGGTCGAAAACTCCGTGAAGGCGGTCGAGGAGGGCTGGAAATTTGTCCGATGGGGCCAGCCTGAGACAAGCGGCGAGTTCGAGTATCGTGGAACCGACGGCCTGCTGGAGCCTGTAGAGTCCATGCGTATTGCCGAAAAACAGATGGGCATGGTTCGGGATGCTGTGGGGCCGGACATCCAGATATGCTTCGATATTCACACCCGTCTGGACACGGCGCACGCGGTCCAGATGTGCAAAGCGCTGGAGCAATTCAAGCCCTACTTCATTGAGGACCCGCTAAGGTCGGAGAATCCTGCCAGCTACCGGACCCTGGCTCGCCACGTCTCACTCCCCATCGCGGCGGGCGAGCAGTGGGCGACGAAATGGCCCTTCCGGGAGGTGATCGAAGAGGAGCTTATCAACTACGCCCGCATCGACCTCTGCATCGTCGGGGGGCTGACCGAAGCCCTCAAGATCACTCACTGGGCCGAGACTCACTACATCGACATCGTGCCACATAACCCTCTGGGGCCTGTCAGCGCGGCGGCGTGCGTAAACCTATGCATGGCCTCGACCAACGTCGGAGTCCAAGAGATGCCCCGTCAACCAGGCACTTTCGCAACAGACCTGTTCCCGGTGCAAATCGAATGGGAGGACGGATACGCATGGACCCCGTCGGACCGCCCCGGCCTCGGAGTCGATTTCGACGAGGCGGTGGCTCAGGCGAACCCCGCGCCTCTCAACGGGTGGACGCCCCTACTGAGGCGCAACGACGGGGCGCTGACCAACTGGTAACGCCGTTGCATACAGGCGAATCTCTCCAGGTTTGAGACGTTGAATCGGATGTGCCGAATGATTAAATCTAGCATCCGGTTGCTTAGGCGCAATTCGGTGATAGCGGAATTGAATACGTTAGTCGTAAGAAAGGACTCTGGCCCCTGCTGCGTCGGGCACTATCAACACTCTTCCGCCGGGTGAGACTGCGACCTTGCCGGCCAAATCTGATAGGGCTTCTGT
>Ga0207966_1001691_pt1 | contig 11867 bp, 14 predicted proteins | sample Knorr_S23_td_NAD_FD_185611 | JGI IMG/M metagenome (GOLD analysis project Ga0207966, IMG submission 185611) | Marine microbial communities from Southern Atlantic Ocean transect - Knorr_S23_td_NADW_ad_2500m_LV_B (SPAdes) (version 2) | ecosystem: Environmental > Aquatic > Marine > Oceanic | place... | reverse complement strand
GGGGGATTAGGCACAACGGGCGGGCATTGGGATAAATTCCACCCAAACCTCACAACAGCCTTATAGGCCCCAGTAGCCCCATCTCCGCTCACCTGCTAGTCTCGTAGCCTATCTTGGAACGATCTAAGCAGGTAGCCTCAGTTAATGTCAGTTTCCCATTTTGAATGATATTAATACTATATCTATCACGAACCGGTTCGGATGATGCCCTAAATACTGGGCATGATTGAGTCATGGACTATCCTGTCTGATTCCGACTGGATACGATCTGCATGTCCCAGTACCGGCAAGAGGCATCCAGCCCCATGGATGCCTCCCTTTCCCAAATCAAGACCTCTTGAAATTTGGAATCCGGAATTCCTATTTTGTAATGGGCTCGTGCGCTTTGAGGAAGCGGCGCGCGTGCTCTACAGCCTCATCGATATGCTCTTGCGAATCCTTCCATGGGAAAATCGTCACCTCAGCATTCGGGGCTAGGTCAGCGACCTCAATGGCGACCTCATATGGGTGAGCGGGAACGTTGTCGGGCGCTATCAAAAGGGGTGTCTGGAGTGACCGGACGAAATCGCGTGAGACTGTGAAAACGAAATCGGCGCGGTTCGTGTACATGCTTGTGAGGAAGTCATGGACATTCTTCACGGTGATGTCAGAGCGTTTTTTACATAGTGGCGGCCCCCAGCGCTCTGTATTGTTTTGGTAGAAAATGTCAGAGTGCTCAGGGCTGAAACCGCTGGGCTGCATCATCGCAGCGGCAACGACTCGATATGGGGCCAGCCTGATCAGGTTGTGGATCATTGGTCCACCGATGCAGAAACCCATGACCAAGAATTCTCGGATGCCAAGATGGTCCATGAGTCCTAGCTGGTCGTCAGAGTAGGCATCCCAGGGTCGATCGATCTCCAGTGGCCCACTGGACTGGCCACCGGCGGCGTGGCGCAGGTCAGCAGCGATGCAGCGGAAGTCGTCTTTGTACCTTTCCATTGGATTGAATGGCACGGCAGTCTGCAAGGATGAGATGGAGGAATTGAGTCCACCACCGGGAATGATCAGTAGGGGAAAGCCCGAACCGATCTCTTCGTAGTAGATACGGATGGGCCCTCTTTCATAAAACGGCATGGTGACTATCCTCCATCAGTGATTCCCAGGGTGAATTCGGCGTCCGTAGGGTGGATTGACAGGAACATTTGGCATGGAATCCATTAACGGCGTGATAAACGGAAGTACGTTCGACTAACAATCTTGCAGCGAATGCGTCTCAAGATCGAATAAGTGGTCATGATCCAAATCTCGAGGGTTTAGTACAGATGTTCATGTCTTGTCTGCTTTTTCCTCCATCTTGTGTTCCCACTTTCGAAAGAGTCCCCTCAGGCTACCCGCAGCACTCGTCCCGCTTCCGATGCCTGCTTGATCGTATCAATAAAGCGATGCAGGTCAACCGCGACATCAAACGTCGGCAGACGGCTCTGCCCGGTCCGGATGGCATCTGCAAACAGGGCGTACATCTGCCCGACATTGAACGGATCTCCACGAGGAAAGTCGTCCGGCACAAAAACGAAGCGCTCGGGTATAGACAGATCTCTTAGCTCATGGCTTCTCTGTGCGCCTTGCACGCGTAGCATCTCACCTCGCTGAGACGAGACGCTCCCAGTCGTGACCAGAGTGCCTTCCCGACCGTAGATCTCCATTCGAAAGCCGCTGCCAGCCCAAGGAACAGCTCCAACATGGACTGATGCCGCCGCGCCGCTCTCTAGTTGCCCACTGACGCGCACATTGTCTGGGGATGTAACTGCCACGAGCTGCTGGGTATCGGTTTCGCGCCATTGCTGTGCCTGCGTCGTGACCATGCAGGCCACCTGCGCGAAATTACCGACCACGAAGCGCAAGGCATCAATGACGTGCCCATTGGCGATGGTCAGGGTGTTCGCGCCGAGGCTGGCATCGCGCTGCCAAGTGCGGTCAGATGGGCGTTCCAACGCCCCGTCACGCATCGTAGTCACATAACAGGACAACACCTCGCCTACATAGCCAGATTCTATTAGATCCTTAACATACAGCAATGCAGGGCTGACGCGCGATTGCAGGCCCACTGCAGTCTGCAATCCCATGGCCCGGGCAAGTGATGCCAACTCTTCGGCTTCGGTGGTAGTTTGGCCCAGTGGCCACTCGGTATAGACGTGCTTGCCGGCTTCGATCGCGGCTTTCGTTGGCTCATAGTGTGATGGCGCCCGCACGACCACAGCTACAGCGTCTATCTCTGGCGACGCCGCCATTGCGCGGAAATCGTCGAAGGCGAGCTTCGCTCCAAACGTTTGGCGGGCCTCTTCCGCGCTCTCGGCCCTGGTGGTGCAAACCGCGGTAAGTTCTACATCCGGACTGGCCATTAGCGCTGGAAAGTGGGACTGGGATGACCAGGTCGAGCGAACGTTAGCTCCAACAAACCCCAAGCGAATCTTGTTTGCCATGAATCATGCTCCTCGAAATGTTGTCATAATGCACGACTCAACTGCAGCCGCATTACGACATTGTAAAATAGTCCGCCACATTGTACATATAGAGACGGTCGTGCATGGCAAGTACGGTGATGGTCGGAAAGAGCGCAGCCCGGTTGAGGTTGAGGAAGTGGAAGCATGGCCACAGGGTCTAGATGCGGCGCACTCCCTGATAGCTGACAGATTCAGTAGACGGAAACCTCGGCGACGAGCGCTGAACTACCTCAGGGGACTGGTCAATCTGATGGAGCGTAAGAACGGATGGTAGTTAGCTGGGTATGCCGGGGACAGTGTTCCGACGGAGTCCAGAGACTGCTTGCAACCTACCAGTGGAACGCAGACCTAGTTCGAGACGATCTGAGGAGCTACGTCGTCGAACACCTTGGGTGACTCAAGTTGAATATCGAGCTGCCACCTCTGACGGCTGTACTCGGCATCGTCGTGGACCACATCCACATACGCCTTCCGGAGTCTTTGGAGGTTTTCCTTGACCATATGTCGATCGATCTCCATCCGTACAGCTGTGTGCGGTTGACCTCAGGCTCCTTACAGACTTGCCGTTTGCCTGTGTGTTATTCCTGTGAGAAGATAGCTTCAACTCTGAGGTTACCGACGCAGGTTGCAGGTAGCCAAACCCATTCCCTGGGACCAGTCTTATCTCGGAAGGCAAATGGGAAACTTCATCTGGATCTCATTGAGCCAACCCCCAGCGTTCGATTTAGAGAGGACTCCACTATGACAACGGTTTTCGACCTCACCGTAGCCCAGGCCGCTAGACAGATAAAAGGGGGTGCATTATCCCCCGTCGCGCTAATGGAGTCACTGCTAGTCCGAACAAAGGCTCTCGAACCAGGCCTGAATGTCTGGGTCACCCAGGATCCTGAGTCTGCGCTGGAAGCAGCACGACAGAGTGAGAGCGAACTTGCAAAAAGCGGGCCGCGAGGACCTTTGCACGGGATACCTGTGGGAATCAAGGACATCATATACACACAAGGCGTAAAGACTACCTGCTGCTCCCCAATTTATGCCGACTTCGTGCCCGACTATGATGCCACAGTCATCTCTCGCCTGAAGGATGCTGGAGCCATAATCATGGGCAAGACTGTTACGACTCAATTTGCAAGCGGAGACCCTTCGCCTACTCGAAATCCATGGAATATCGAACACACGCCCGGCGGGTCGAGCAGCGGATCGGCAGCTGGCGTTGCCGCCAGGATGTTTCCAGTGTCCCTGGGCACGCAGACTGGCGGCTCGGTGCTGAGACCCGCATCGTACAACGGCGTTGTCGGCCTAAAACCGACTTTCGGTCTGATCAGCAAGCATGGTGTGTACCCGCTGGCCTGGACTCTGGATACCGTAGGCGCCTTCGCCCGATCGGTTGAGGACGCAGCACTGATGCTGAATGTTCTGGCCGGATACGACGAAAAAGACTTGTATTCTTCCAATCGCCCCACGTCTGACTATCACGATTCAATCGGCCCTCAGCAGTTGCCACCGCGTATCGGGGTGGTGAGGCAATACTTCGAGGAAAGAGCCGATGATGAGGTGTGGAACCATACACAGGATGTCGTGGAGCGCTTCAACAGCGCTGGAGCTACCATCGAAGAGGTGACCATCCCAACGAGTTTTGACGCCCTCATGGAAGCTCGTGAGGTCATAGGCGCGGTTGAGGCCGCCCAGGTACACCAGGCCGACTTTGCCGCGCGTCCTGACGACTACTCTCCCGTAATCCGCTCTACTGTTGAGAAAGGCTTACCAATAACAGCCACTAGCTATCTGGAAGCTGAGCATACCAGGCGGAGATTCCGAAGGGATATGGAAAAGGCGATCATGGGATTCGACGTGTTGCTGACGCCCTCGACTCCAACCCCCGCTCCCAGGGACCTGACTACCACAGGAAACGCTATGTTTCAGTCGCCGTGGACGGCCTGCGGTTTTCCAACAATAACGGTGCCTTCCGGCCTGAGCGCCAGCGGCCTGCCACTCGGAACGCAGTTGGCATCCGCTCCTTATGCTGAAAATACGCTTCTGGCGTCGGCTCACTGGTGCGAGCAGGTATTGGACTTCACGTTGATGCCGGCTGTCTAGGCAATTGTAAAAATAGTCTGACAGAACCTACGGGGAGTATGAAGTGAGGAATAGATTCGCTCAAATAGACTGGTCAAATCAAGATATCAGGAGGTGATTCCGTTGTCGCTGCCACCGCACAGGGTAGAGTACACTCCCATAATTGAACGCCCAAAGATTTCATGGCCAAACGATGCCAGTGTCGCGCTATGGATAGCGCCGAACGTCGAGCATTATGAATACCAACCCGAATATGATGGCCTGCGCGACCCGTGGCCCAGAACTCCGTATCCCGACGTCCAGCAATACTCCTACCGAGATTACGGCAATCGGATAGGATTCTGGCGCATGCTGGAAGTACTGGACACCCATAACATCAGGTGCTGTGTGTCCCTCAATCTGGCAGTGCTCGAACATTACCCAGAGGTCGCCGAGGCCATGATTGAACGAGACTGGGACTTCATGAGCCACGGCATATACAACACGCAATATCTAAACACGTATTCTGAAGAGCGCGAACGGGAGTTTTACCAGGACTGCATCGATACCCTTCGCCGCCACACTGGCAAGCAGCTCAAGGGGATGCTCGGACCGGCCATTTCTGGCACCGAGCGGACGCCCGATCTCATGGCTGAAGCTGGCCTCATCTACCACACGGACTGGATACACGACGATCAGCCCGTGCCCATAAATGTCAAATCAGGAAAGTTGATTTCCGTTCCCTATTCGCTCGAGCTCAATGACGTTCCGACCTTTCGCACCCACTTCGAAGGGGAGTACTTCGTCGAGATGTGCAAGGCGCAGTTCGACCAACTCTACCAAGAGGGAGAGGCGAGCGGGAGGGTCATGTGCATTGCGCTTCACCCTTATATCATCGGTCAACCTCATCGTATCAAGTATCTCGACGAGATCCTCAGTTACATCATGTCCCATGACAAAGTATGGCAGACCACCGCTGATGAAATCGCTGAATATTACATAGCCAATTGCTACGATGAAACAGTCGCTTACGCCGAACGGTTGAAGACTCAATAAGCTCACACGACTTGTTTGCGCAAAGGAGAAAGTGCAATGCCCGCAGAACGCCGCCTCGGCATGGATCATGAACATTACGACTGGTCGCCCATCATCGACCGGGGCGTGCTCCGTTGGCCTGATAGCGCACGAGTTGCGTTTTGCGTGATCGTCAATCTCGATCACGTCGAGTGGATCGCACCTCAAGGCAGCTATGAACCTACTGCCCCTCCGGGCGGCTTGGGGCGTAGGACCTTCCCAGAGTATGCCATGCTGTCCCACAGAGAGTATGGTCATCGTGTGGGCATCTTTCGAGTGCTTGACTCGCTCGAAAGACATGGCATCAAGCCCACGGTAGCGATGGATGCTGTCACGGCGGAGCATTACCCGTATCTCGTCGATCATTGTCTGAGGCGTGGATGCGAGATCATTGGACATGGCATATCTGCCAGCCGGATGATAACCAGCAGAATGAGCGAGGAAGATGAACGGGAATATATTCACTCGTCCATCGAGGCATTGACACGAGCCACTGGCTCCGCTCCGGCTGGTTGGTTAGGCCCTGAATATGGTGAGTCTGCGAGGACACCCCAACTGCTTGCGGAAGCAGGCATCCGCTACGTGTGCGACTGGGCCAATGACGAGCAGCCGTATCTCATGAAAACTGCCGTCGGTGATTTGTCAGCCTTACCGATAATGTGGGATTTGGATGACGTGAACGCTCTGTGGGACCGGAAGGTGGAATTCGATCGCTACTCTCGATTGATAAAGGAGAGTTTCGCGACCCTTTACGATGACGGAGAACAAAGTGGCAGACTAATGGTATTGAACCTTCATCCTTGGTTAATTGGTCAGCCGTACAGAATCAAGTATCTCGATGAGGCCCTTGAGCATGTCATGCAGCGAGAAGCCGTCTGGGCTGCCACAGGCTCCGAGATAGTCGAATGGTTTCGAAATAATCCTCCAGCAGGCGCTACATCCTGACGCGGCCAGGAGCAAATGGCTGGGACGCCCATAGTGTCTGAATTTCATGACGTGGTCGGCACGGATATCTCGTTTGCTGTAAGCTCGAGGCGTCCGTCGATGTGGAAACCGACCTTGGCCAACGCCGTCGCCCACCGTGCGAATTTCAGGAAAGCCCAGCTTGCGCTTTTAGGCGCGATTCTGGCGGCAGGCAAACGCACTGTGACACCAGCGCTGCGTGTCATGGGGCTAGGCCACCATGCAAATTTCGCCCTGTACCACCTCGTTCTCAACCGTGCAGTTGGTCGTCGCTCAATGTCAGTGGCGTCCTTTTGACCATGCTGATGCGATACCTGGCTCCATCCACAGGTCCTTTGGTCTTCGGCATCGACAAGACCATGGAGCGTCGCCGAGGCAAGCGGATTTAAGGACCTCTGGCCGACAAGAAATACATTTTACTGGAGCTTGAGCATAATGAGTACCTCCCACCGACGCGATCCGGTTACGGCAATATCTGAAGCGGAGGCCACGGGCCAGACTGCCGAGATATTCGCCGACATTAGAGAGGTCATGCAGATACCGCTCATCACATCAATATGGCGAGTACTCGCGGACTTCGATGGCGGGCTTGAGGCAGCGTGGGCGGCGGTTCGGCCGATCTACGAGTCCGGGCAACCGGATGCGGCGTTGCAGAAATTGAAGGCGCAGGCGGGGTTTCCAGTTCCTGCGCCGCTGTCGGCTGGTCGTCTTGAGTCGGCAGGTGTACCGGCTGAGGATCTACCGGCAATTCGAGCCATCATCGACGCATACAACCGGTCGAATGGAATGAACCTAGTCGCACTCACAGCGCTCGTAACTGATCCGTCAACGAAGCCATCTAGTTACAGCACGCCGCCGCCTCACGCGCCCTGGCCGACACTACGACCACTATTGGCGCAGGACGAGATCGAGCCGGAAACCTGGGCGCTGCTCCAAGGGGTCAAGTTACTTGGAGCTAGCAGTGACAAGTCGAGTCTCGCAACGCTGTGGCGACACCTTGCTCACTGGCCCGGCCTGCTTTCAGCAGTTTTCGAATCGTATGAGCCGATGCAGCGAGACGGCGCGTTAGTTCGTGCGTCCGAACAAGTCTCGGAGATTGCGCTAGCAGAGGCGGTAGGCATTGCTCACTTTAAGCCGTCGACGGCCGATATTCCCGAAGATGCCTGGCAGATGATTGTGCGCTATGTTGATGGCCCTTTCAGGGTCAGTCGCATGGTGACGCTCGGACATGGGCTGGCGCACTGGCTCGCGACTGGCGAATAGCTGTTTTGAGGGCGTTAGCCGATATCGGCCCCTTTGGATCTCGGTACTTAGGAACGTCGGGCCGTTAACATCCCCCTCTAAATCGTTCGTGCCCCATATGGTGAAGGAAGCTTCGCCTGGTGGCCGCACAGACCGCCAGATTGCACATTTTCTTGTAATCACTCAGGCGATCGTCGCCAACCACGAAACGAACATGCTCAACCAGACCACATCTGTCAACAGCGTCGATTCCACCGGGTATGTGATTCGACATGCGCTCATCTGGCGCCCTGGGCAGAATTGGTTCGAGTGTCCACAACTGCAAAACAATGTCGGTTTTAGCCCATTAGCAGTCGGCGAACGATAATTCACCCAGACATCTCCGCGCCTGACCTTTCCATCAAAGATTCCCCGCATCTATCCACGAGGCCCACCAGAGATAGGATATGCCCCTGGATTTCAGAGCGTGGCTCCGAAGCTATAGGACCGTAAGCGGCGTGGTAGTCGCCACGAAACGCGCTATTGGCTAGTCAATTGGAGGCCTGGTAATCCCTCACTCTGCCGCCTGCTCGTATGTGTGACCGATATGCCAGCGCCTCCCGGCTTGGCGAGTAGTCGCGAAACCATCGCAGTTGAGATGTCGATACTATCGACACCAATACCCTGTGAGGCAAGGGGCAGCGCAATGCGTCCCTTGCCGATGGCAAGCTCCAGCGCAGGGCCGCCCTGTGCCATATGTTCCAGGAATTCGACGGCTTCAACCTAATCATTCCGTTTGACGTCATCGTGCCTTCTGGCGGCGTCTTCGACAAAACTCATGACTGGCTCATAGTCCTTTACAGAACCTTCCCCATCGAAATTTTTGTCGCCCTTGAAACCGCAACACTCTTGGTCGAGATTTCCCCAGAGGAAGTATCGCGAGGCACATCGCTGAACAGATATTGACCGTTTACTAGGGTGTGTTTAGTATGGGCAACATGCAGGAGTTCTGAATTCCGTATGTGCGGCAGGAAGCGAAAATATGTGCGGACAGTGGGTCATCGCCCACCCACTCAGTAAAGTAACCAGACGTTTATCTGTTGTCATATACCTAGAGAGATCGACTACACGACCAAGAAATTTAAATGACATTGCAATGTATTAGGGGGAAGAATGAGAACTAACGCCACCAAAGCGAAACTCAACAGAGGTGAGGTGGTTTTCGGGGCCATCATCAGTCGTCACGCTCCTGATCTCGTAGAACTGTTCGGGGCGTTGGGCTACGATTTCGTAATGATCGACTGCGAGCACGGCCCGATGAATCTGGATGAGGTCGAACACATGGTGCGTGCCGCCGAGGTATTCGGCATTACGCCGATCACCCGAATACCTGACCACTCGGATTCTACGATCTTGCGCCATCTCGACAGGGGAGTTCAGGGAATCATTGTGCCCCACGTCGATACTGGGGATGAAGCCGATGCCATAGCGCGCGCGGCGCGATACTATCCAGAAGGCCACCGAGGAGTTGGAGGCGGGCGCGTCCACGACTATAGCGTCGGAGTATCCAGGGACGATTCGACTCGGCAGGTCAACGCCGAGACGCTGGTCATTCCAATGATTGAGGATACGCTGGCAGTCGAAAACTTGGAAGAAATACTTAAGGTGCAAGGTGTAGATATACTACACGTGGCAGCAGGTGATCTGGGGCAGAGCATGGGAAACCCTGGTCAATCGGAGGTGCGCCGGGTGATGAGTGAGGTAATTCCAAAGATCAGAGCCGCTGGCAAGTTCGTCGGTGTTGGCGGAAACAGCCCTGCAGATTCAGAAGGAGTGGCCGAGTTTATCAAGCTAGGCGCAAATTTTGTCACCATATCGGCGCACGGGTTACTGCGCCTTGGCGCAGAAGATTTCCGACGTCGCGTCCAAGATGCGTTGTGATCGCTCTCGACAGTGAGGTGGATCATCTGATTTTGGACACTTGATTCTTATGGCGATGATTCCGCTGGACCGCGATTGCAGCGGCAAGCAACCTGCTCTGGAGCGCTAATTCCATTGGGGACGGGGCCATAATCACGCAGGCACAATTCACGGATAGATGCTCGCAGGTGGCAGCACATGCCTGATTACGACACGTCTGATTTTGGTTTAGTCGTCATGGCGGGTCCAACTCTTTCAAGCGCCGTAGCATTGGCGGATGAAGGCGTTACAAGAGCGAGGAGTGTGGCCACGAGCATCAGAACCACCGAAATCTGGAACGCCCTTGCCATTGCGGCGACGTATGCCGTTCGGAGTCCCAAATCCTGGAGTTTGTCTGCATCCGAAAGGTCCGCATCGTAGCCCATTGATCCCATCACTGCCACCACCACAGCAGTCGGCACGGCAATTCCCACGATGTGCGCACCGTTACGTGTCAGGTTAAGGAAAGCAGATACGATACCGTATTGCTCCCTGCGGGCACTGCCAAGTATAGCGCTCGTGTTCGGAGCCATAAAAATGCTCATCCCCATTCCCGATAACCCAGACGCAACCGCCACGAGCAGAGGGCTCGTATCGAGAGTCACCGTCGAAAAAAGATACATCGATATGGTGGAGATCAACATTCCAACGACCGCCGGAACCCTGGTGCCGATCTTGTCAGATATTCGGCCGCTGAGGGGGCCAAAAAGCGTCAGCGTCAGCGCTGACGGTATCAGATAGAGAGCAGCTTCAGCAGTGCTCAGCCCTAAACCTGCCACCAGGAAAAAGGGCATGAGGAAGAAAGTAGCTGAACTGCCTACGAATGATACGAGCCTCGCCGCCGACCCTATCGAGAACGCGGACGAGCGAAATAGTGAAAGGGGGAGCATCGGTGAAGGATGGCGTCGCTCCCATACAAGGAAAACAGCGAAGAGAGCCCCCGACACGACAGATCCAATGACAATTACAGGCGAAAGCCAGCCCTGATCCATCGCGAAGGTCACGACGAGCATGGCAACCAGCAGAAACGCCGCTGAAAGAACAGTGCCGGCCCAGTCGAATTCTCGCAGGCTTGACCTGCTTTTCGATGCCGTATCTGCCTGCTGGCGCTCTTCCGGACGCAACACCGCCAGAGCTATAACGGCAGCCGCCACGCTGACGACGGCGACGAAAACGAAGATCGCTCGCCAGTCCAGCAAACTGTCGATGGCTCCGCCGAGAATAGGGCCAGACACCGCACCGAGACCTACTGCGGTCATGTGCAACCCTGCGGCCTTGCCTCTCTCGCTGTCTGAAAAGGCTCCAGCAACCATCGCCATTCCGTTCGCCTGAATTGCGGATGCACCCACGCCCATTAGGATTTTACAAACAACCAACATCCAAAAGCTCACAGAGAACGACGTCAGGAGCGACGCGCCTGCGAAGAGAACGAGCCCGAGAACCCACATCCGCCGTCGGCCCAACATGTCGGACAACGCTCCGGCGGGCATCATGAGGGCGCTGACGGAGAGCATGTAGCCGATGGCAAGCCACTGGGCAGTCGGAATGTCCGCGCCGAAGTCCTCGGCTATGGGAGCGATAACTATCGCCGTGGCTGATTGGTCTGCCACGGTTATGAAGGTGCCGGTGGCAACGGCGGCGTAGACCCACCAGCGGTACACAGGGCTGGCGACTATGGCTTGCAAGGGAAGATTCAAACTGTAGATTTAGCCTTTCAGGCGACCCAAAATTTTCGATACGATTGATGTTAATTCAGTTAACCAAAATTTCCCAGATTGAACTTGCCCTTACATGCAACGCTGCACCGGGATAATTTCACCATATGACTGCTATCTGAAGTTGTCAACTGCATCCACCGCAACATAACCGGCGAAAGGCCTCCGTTTGTGAGACAAGGGCCTTTGGAACAGGATTGCTATGAGAGTCTGTTAGTCGCCGGCACCTGTGCAATCGGAGATTGGAACCGCGCCGAATACAGGCTCCGGATCGGATTGTGCAACTGCTGAAGGCTCCTCACTGACGCCGACTTGCGGAAGCCACTCCAGCCAAGTGTGCAAGTACCAGTTCCAATCGCCCGAAAGCTTCATGCTGGCGGGCAACAGCACCGATCGGATG
>Ga0207966_1001688_pt1 | contig 11879 bp, 9 predicted proteins | sample Knorr_S23_td_NAD_FD_185611 | JGI IMG/M metagenome (GOLD analysis project Ga0207966, IMG submission 185611) | Marine microbial communities from Southern Atlantic Ocean transect - Knorr_S23_td_NADW_ad_2500m_LV_B (SPAdes) (version 2) | ecosystem: Environmental > Aquatic > Marine > Oceanic | place... | reverse complement strand
GCGTCTCAGTCGAATTTTATCATGACGCTGGTAAGCGGTCAAAAACCAGGACAGTCGTATATATTAGTCTCAGAACACTTTGTGAAAACCTGGGCTCTCTGAGCAAACCCGAATATACCGGAAAAGATAACCGGCCGCTGGAATGCTTTCAGCGGCCGGTTATTATTGTGTTGCATATCTCTAGCGAAGGCCCATCAAGTCAGCGTCACAGTCGGTCTTGTCTCGTGCTGTCAAGTTCGTCCTGTGGTCTGCTTTCATCGAGGTGATGGAACCAGGTGCCCCGAAGTACATCTCGACCACTTCTCTGACTGATGTTAAAAGATCTATGAACGGCCTGCCGTGACCGGATATCTCATCTCCCAAGGCCGAGGTCAGTTCGCCCAGCTCGCGCTGTCGACCTACGAAGCCCGAAGATCGGACAACGTCGGTTATAGTCGAATCTGACGGTGTATTCAAATCCTGGTCGCAGAAATCACACGACCTTGCGCCTTGGGGTTTTTCGTGGCCGCATTTTGGACAAAACATGGAGACACGCGGCTCCTCGAACTGGTGGTGCCGAGTTTAACAATGTCTCCAGATGTTCAACCAATTGTGTATGGCTTAAAAGCCTGCCTGAACTGCTCCAACGAACGGCGGATTGTGTCCAAGTCTCCGATCTTGCCTTCCTGAATAACGAGGCTCAACGGATCAGACATTGCTAACGCCGTGTCGAATCCCCTGGCTCCGATATGTCGCTGGTACAACGGGCCGTTGTCGGCGGTCACCCCGCCCGTGGGTATGACGATGATTCCCTGGTGTGAGTCGCGGTCGTAGGGGTCGAGCATCCGGCCCAGGCCTTCGGGGCCATAGACCGACGCCGGAAATATCTTGATGGCGTCGGGCGTGATGCCGTCCTCGCCCTCCAGGAAGTACCGGAACTCGGCGGGGGTCATGGCTCCCGGAGCGCTGAACACGTTGGCTTCTCGTGCGACTTTCGCAAAGTCGCTCTTCTTGCCATATCCCTCGAAGGCGTTGTCCGGAGAAACCACCATGTCGAAGCCCATGTCGATAGCCTGGGCCATCTCATCGTGGGTGGTGACGCTGCCAATTCCCACCAGCAAGGGATCGTCGGTGTAGTGGGCTCGCATGGCGTTTATGTCGGTCATGGCCTCGCGTATGATGCCCTGGTCGATGCGATATGTGACCTCCGGGACGTAGCCGAACTCGTGGATGGTCTTGACAGTGTTGATGACGTCTTCGGGTCCGCGAGCGTGGGCCTTTATCATGATGGCGACAACGGTCTTGGACCGCAGGGCTTTCTCGACGGCTCTGGCGTCTCGCTGGTGCATCGCTTTAGCTCCATACCCGGTCGTGGGCGTCCAGGGCATTCCATTCGTCAGTTGGCTCGAAAAGTCCCCGTGGGTAGATGGCGAATCGTTCTGAATCTCTGGCAAGGTGTTCTTCGATGGCTTCTTCATTGAGTTCGATGCCCAGACCTGGAGCGTCAGGGACGTTGACGTGGCCGCCCTGAACCATCTTCCCGCCCAGGCCTGTCACCAGATCATCCCACCAGGGGATGTCCGTTGAGTGCATCTCCAATGCGATAAAATTCTCAATCGCGGCGGCGCAGTGGACGTTCGCCATCGCGACCACCGGAGAGCCTGCCTGATGCAAAGCGACGGCGATTCCAGCCTCGTAGGCGTAGTCTGCAATGCGCTTGGTCTCCAGGATTCCGCCGGAGGTCGCTAGATCAGGATGGATGATCGACACTGCCCGGCCTTCAATCAACGGCTCGAATCCCTTTTTGAGGTAGATATCTTCTCCGGTGCAGACCGGAGTGTCAACCGATGCCTTGAGCCTCTGCCATTGGTCAACGAACTGCCAGGGAATCATATCCTCGTACCATGCCAGGGTGAATTTATCGAGAGCCTTGCCGATTCTGATGCAGCTCTCGACGCCCATGTGGCCGAAGTGGTCCGATGCGATGGGGACTTCATAGCCCACGATGTCCCGGACCGTCGCCACATAGTCGCACATCTTATCGATGCCGTAATCGGTGACCTGGATGCCGGTAAACGGGTGCATTAGTGTCTGCGACTCTGCGATACCCGATCCGCTGACGACGCCCCCTGCGTGACGGTTGGCGATCTGCACCCCGATGTCCATCTTCAGGTACTCGAAGCCCATCTCCATTCGACCCTTGAGCGCTTTGCCCATCTCCTCTGGATCGGGCCGGGTCGGGGTGTCGGCGTAGGCCTTCACCCGGTCGCGATATTTTCCGCCAGCCAGCATATAGCACGGGACGCCCCACGCCTTGCCCGCAAGGTCCATTAGCGCCATCTCAACGCCGCAAACGCCGCCGCCCAGCCTGCCGTCGCCTCCAAACTGAGTGATCTTGCGGAACAGCCGGTCAATGTCGCAGGGATTGTCTCCCAAAAGGCGGCTCTTGAGCATCAGGGCATAGCGGGCGCTGGCTCCATCCCGAACCTCGCCGAGGCCCACAATGCCCTGGTTCGTGTATAGCTTAATTATAGGCCAACGCCAGCCTCCGTGACCCACGACGGCAATTCGCATGTCCGTGATCTTCAGTCCCGACGGACCAGAGTTGGTGTTGAATCCGCTGGTGTCTACCTGGGGCTGGTCTGTGGAGGTCAAGGTGGGTTCCTTCGCAAGCTGTCAGCTATCAGCCGTCAGGTTTCAGATTTGGGCGATATCGGTTCAGATAGTGTAGCGATGAATCAGGTTGTCAGGCAATCTGGGGTTGTGTGCTATACTCCCGCAGTCCATTGAAGCGCCATCAAGAAAGAGGGTAACCGCCTGTGACCAGAATCGACAGACGAGACCAGGATCAGCTAAGGCCAGTGACCATAGAGACTGGCGTACAAGAGTTTGCCGAAGGCTCGGTGATGATATCTACGGGCAAGACTCGTGTGCTTTGCGCGGTTAGTGTCGAGAACAGTGTCCCGCCATTTCTGAGAGGCCGGGGCAAGGGATGGATAACTGCCGAGTACGCGATGCTTCCGCGCTCCACCAACACCCGCACGAACCGAGAGAGCCGGACTCGCGGACGCACTCACGAGATTCAACGACTCATCGGGCGCTCGCTCCGGGCGGTCGTGGACATGGAACGTCTGGGAGAGCGCACCCTCACAATCGACTGCGACGTCATTCAGGCCGATGGCGGAACTCGCACTGCCGCGATCACTGGAGCGTACGTCGCTTTGCATCAGGCGTTGTCTGGGTTACAGAAAGAAGGCTCTCTGGACGAACTCCCACTGAGAGCGGCAGTCGCCGCCACCAGTGTTGGAATCGTCGATGGAGTGGTCCTACTGGACCTTTGCTACGAAGAGGATTTCCGCGCCGAGACTGACGCCAATATCGTCATGACCGACGCAGGCGAGTTCGTCGAAGTCCAAGGAACCGCCGAGGAGCGCCCTTTCTCTCGCGGTCAGTTAGACGAACTTCTTGGTCTCGCCGAGAAGGGAATCGGCGAGCTTTTCAGCTTTCAGCAGTCAGCCATCGGCTAGCCCCTTTTGACCCACTCGTAAACGAGATTGGGGAGGCGTTAACGCCTCCCCAATTCACATCGTTCTAATTCACCTAATCGACTGACTGATTACTTCTTCTCTTGAAGAGCCTTCAGCACGGAGGCGGGGTTCATGGGGAGGTTACGCATGCGAACGCCCGTGGCGTCGTGGACCGCGTTCGACAGCGCTCCCAGAGGAGGCGCGATGTTGGCCTCGCCCACGCCTTTGACTCCGAAGGGGTGGCTGGGATTGGGCTTCTCTACCATTATGGGATCAATCATCGGCAGGTCGAGAGTTGTGGGCATGCGGTAGTCCAGCAGGCTGGTGTTCTGCATGCTGCCGTCTTCACCCATGTAATACTCTTCGTTCAACGCCCAGCCGATGCCCTGGGCAGCGCCGCCCTGCATCTGACCTTCCACATAGTCGGGGTGGATGGCGGTTCCAACATCCTGTATGGCGGTGACTCTCAGGACATCGATCTTGCCGGTGTCGGGGTCAAGCTCGATGTCGATAATGTTCGCCGTGTAGGAACCCGCAGCGCCTGAGGGGTTCAGATTCGCTCTGCCGACCACTGGGCCTCCGGTCGAAGCAAGCTGGCCCGAGATTTCCTGGAATGTCATTCTCAGTTCGTTGTCAGACTTGTGCTGGACCGCGCCGTCAACGTACTCGATCTGGTCAACGGTTGTATCCCAGATCAGCGAGGCGCGTTCAATCAACTGCCTCTTGACGTCCTGGGCGGCCTCGTGGGCGGCCCATCCGGTCTTGAAGGCAACGCCACTGCCGCCCGTGTTGGAGGTGAATCCAATGGTGTCGGTGTCGGCAACTTGCGGGATGACGTCCTCTATGGCAAGGCCCAGCACCTCGGCGAACATCTGGGCGACTGCCGTGCGAGAGCCTCCGATGTCCACGGAGCCTTCCACCAGGCTTACCCTGCCATTGGACAGCACGTTGGCGACGACGCAAGATGGGCCTGCGTTGTTCCTGCAGAAACCCATTCCGACGCCCCGACCTCGAAGCTTGCCTTCAACCTGCACAATGGGAGCGTTATAGTGCGGATGTTCCTTGACAGCGTGCATGACCTCCTCGGCTCCGATAGGCCCGTTTACCACGCCGTCGGCGCGCCGAGTGCCCTGGGTGGCGGCGTTCAGCAGTCGGAGGTCCATGGCCTCTATGCCCAGTTCCTCGGCGATCTCGTCAATCAGCGATTCGGTGCAGTACATCACCATGGGCGCGCCGGGGGCGCGGTACGCCTGAGTGCGGGGTTTATTGTCCACCACATCGTAGCCATCCACGAGCACGTTCTCGATCATGTAGGGAGAGAAGACCGCAGAGGCCGCTCCCGACACTGGAGCGCCGGGGAAGGCACCGGCCTCGAAGGCGAACCAACAAGACGCGGCGGTGATCCTACCTTCGTTGGTAACGCCGATCTTGATACGAATGTCTGCGCCAGACGTGGGGCCAGTTGCCAACAAAACCTCGGTGCGATCCATCACGGCCTTGACGGGGTGTCCAGTCTTACGTGACAACAGTGCAGCCAATGGCTCCAGGTACGGGGGCAGCTTGCCGCCGAACCCACCACCGATCTCCAAAGGCACCACCTTGACCTGTGAGACGTCAACACCCAGAGTTTTGGCCGTCACATCTCGGAGTCCAAAATGACCCTGGCTGGAACACCACACGGTCAACCTGTCACCGGGCGCCCACCATGCGGTGGCGTTTTGAGGCTCAATGTACCCCTGATGGACCGACTTGGTGGTGTACTTTCGCTCGAAAACCTGGTCTGCCTGCTCGAATCCAGCGTCCGCATCGCCCAAGACGTAGCGAGTATGCGACGCCACGTTGCGGCCACCGGGCAGTTCGGGATTATCGGGCCAAGAATCGTGGAGAGGCACAGCGTCCTCTGCCATCGAGTCTGTGGCGTTGGTGTACGCCGGAAGAACCTCGTACTCCACGTCAATCAAAGAGAGCAGGCTCTCAGCGACATGGGCGTTGGACGCGGCGATGGCGGCAATCGGATGGCCTTTGTACAGAACTTTGTCTCTGGCCAGAAGATTCTCTGAAGGCATATGTCCCAACACGGCGGCGGGGCCGGTGGGCGGAGTATCAGGAAGGTCTGTGCTGACCACGATGGCCCTGACCTCAGGGTGGGCCTCGGCTCTTGAAATGTCTATGGACTTTATGCGCGCGTGAGCATGTGGGCTTCGAAGCACCTTGGCATAGAGCATTCCGGGCAGATTCATGTCGGCGCCGTACACAGCACGGCCTGTCACCTTGTCGATACCGTCGTGCCTGACAGGCCTTGTGCCGACTACTTTGTAATCGTTGGTCGCGGTTGCCATCTTTCCTCCCTGGATACGGGTAAATAAGTTCGTGTAGGGTTTGACGAAATTATGTTAACACAAGGCCTGCGCTTCTCACCTGTATTCAAGCGCCGCGCAAGAACTTAGCCTGGCAGATGATGTTAGTCTCAAGCAATGCCAGTTGTGCTGCGCCCGGTTAGTATGTTTGCATCTGTGCGCACCACCTATCTCGCAAAGTGGAGTGGGACACATTCCGCTACACGTGGAAAACAAGCCATCAATGATCCCTATCATTTAAGGGAATTACAAATCAAATTATAGTTCGAGTTCAAGCAGAACCATCTCGAACATTCCCTTGAAGTAGCGGCCCGCTTCCATGAAACCAAGATCAAAATAAAGACCGAGAGCAGGTATTTGAGGCGAGATTATGTTCAAAATCAGACTACGCATTCCATGATCACGGCACCACGCGATGGCCGTTTGGCTCAACTGTTTTCCTATCCCCTGTTGTCGCCATAGTTCCGGAGCGACACGTAGAAATCGCAATTCCGCGATTTCCTGTCGGCGCCATTCCTGAGCTAGAGGCGCCGCGTCGGGTCTGCATCAACACGATCTACTCCTACTAGACCGACCGTGCGCTCTACACCACCGTCCGGCTACTGCACTGCTACCCAATATGCCAAGTACGCCTCTGCAGCATATTCCACAGATTCTGGGTCAGGTTCCGAAGAACGCTGCGGAGTCCACCTGCCCCCAAATTCTTTCGCACGTCGCGCTCGCTCAAACATCGCTTCTACGGCGGCCTCGTCACCCGGACGATACGGCTGTACGCGAGCTTCGAGCGCTTTGGCCTGAGTGTAATCGTCGGGATGGTAGAAACGTATTCGTGCTCCTGCTAACAAGCCATACTCCTCTTCCAACACCCCTGCCAAATTGAAGACGTGATGTTTTATGCCCGACAAGACACTTAGCTAAAGATTCTCGATATCCACCGGTTCCACAGGCTCGACTAGATCGAATCCCAGGATGCGAGAGTAGAAGTATAGCTCAGCCTCCAGAGCGCGCTTGATGTTCTCGGCCTTGCGGAAGCCGTGCTGTTCGCCCTCGAAAGGCAAGTAAGCCACGGGCAGACCCTTGTTCCTCAGCGCATCGACCATCACCTCTGCCTGATTTGGCAAGACCACCTTGTCCTCAAGACCCTGGAGCAGGATTATCGGACACGACAGCAGTTCTGTGTGATGTATAGGCGAGCGCTCGGTGTACAGGTCGATGCGCTCCGGATACGGGCCAACCACCGAATCCAGATAGCGAGACTCGAACTTGTGCGTCTCGGTGGCGAGCCCTTCAAGATCGCTGACTCCGTAGTAACTCGCTCCGACTTTGAACACGTCTCGGAAGGTCAGCGCCGCCAGGGTCGTGTACCCGCCCGCGCTGCCTCCTCGGATCATGAGCCTATCGCCGTCCACGTCCCCTCGTTCCACCAGATACTCCGCCCCGTTCACGCAGTCGTCAATATCGACAATTCCCCACTGACCATTGAGCTTGCGCCGGTACTCGGTCCCGTAGCCTGTGCTGCCGCCGTAGTTGACATCCAGCACCGCGATTCCTCGACTGGTCCAGAACTGGTAGGACATGCTGAACGACGTTCCCGCCGCGCCGGTCGGCCCTCCGTGGCTGACGACCAGCAGAGGGGGCCTTTCGGCTGCCGGGCCTTCATGATCGCTGTTCTGGGCGGGATAATAGAAGGCATAGGCCGTCAGGCCGTCCGTAGTCGGGTACTCGATGGCTTCGGGGCTGGAGAGGTAGCCTGCGTCAACGCCTATCTCTCCTGAAGATTTGACGATCTCGATGTTGCCCGTGTTAACGTCAAGCTCGACTATGACTGTCGGAGCGGTGGAGGAACCAGCCTCAAACACAGCACGACCTTCCGACGCCTTGATGTCGCCTCTGCCCATCTCGGTGTACGGAGTTTCAATGGTCCGGAACTCCAGCGTGGCAGTGTTCAGGCTGCCGACGTGCCATATCCCTTGCTGGACGTACTGACAAACGATGCGGTTATCGGACTCGAAAGCATAAGTGCGTGTCCCCAGCGACCACGCGGGCGCGGCAAACTCAGCGTCCATCGCCACAAGATGCTTCGGGCCGTCTTCGGTTAGTCTGTAAAGATTCCACCATCCGGTGCGATCCGATACGAAATACAGCGTTCCGTCGGGAGACCATTCCGGCTGAAATATGGAGTCTTCGTCGCCTCCAGCGACCATCTGAGCGTTCCCCAGAGAGCCATCGTCGTTAACTTCGGCAGTCCAAAGTTCTGTGCCATCCCACGGCATGTGGGGATGGTTCCAGGTGAGCCACGCTAGCTTTGTCCCGTCAACGCTCAGGGCTGGCGAGGAGTAGAAATCGTTGCCCGAAGCCAGAACCGTTCCTTCGCCACCATTCTCGATGTCCAGACTGACAATCGTGTTGACCGCCTCGCGACCTTCAACCGTGTGGTCTTCCCGAACACAAAACATCAGGTTTCGGCGTCGGTCAATCACGCCGTCGCCGTACCGCAGGTCAACCTCTGGAGTCAGAGGCCGAGGCTCGCCGCCGGAGTCCTGACGGTACACGCGCTGGTCAGCGAAGTTGGAGAACATCACCACACCGTCAGACACCGCGAAACACGCGCCACCGTACTCGTGAACCCGAGTGCGGACGTTGAAGAGTGTGGGCGTAATATCGGTAGTCGTGCCGTCGGGCGTGCGCCTAACAACGATGTTACGAGCGCCTTCCTGTGGCCGCATCTCGACCCAGTAGATGTCATCACCATCAAGCTCGATCTGCCCAAGACTAACCGAGTCGGCAACAATGAGGTCTGTGGTTATCGGCGATTTCCACGAGCCGTATGGGGTGGTATTCATTGTCATTATTTGAGCGAACTCCGATATTCAAGGTGTATTGACAGAAAGCAATATGTTCATAACTCCGTCAATAATCATATTGAGCGACGAATCCTTGAGAGTGCCGACTTCTCTTACTATGAGGTCACGGTTGGCAGTGAACAATTTGCCTGGCTATGCGTAACTCGTCAGATGGAGCGAACCGGTGGCGAAACTAACATTATCTAACGTGATAGCTAGATTATCTCCATATAGATTACTCGTTACCTGGAACAGGATCCAATCGCCTCGCCCGACACCTGATAAAGCAACTGCGGGTCTGAGGTTAGATTGAGACAGATCGGAAAAGGGAAACGGCACCAAGACAACTACGCCTGCTGAAGGTGAGACCACGCTTCATCCTCTTCCGGGCGATTCCAATCCTCAGCTAGCGATTGCTCACTTAGCAACGCCGTCTCTGAATGTCCGCCGGTGGGTTTTTCATCTAGCATTACAACCAGCGCTCGGCGATCGGCTGGTAACCGAACAGACTCTAGAAGTCGCAGATTTCCATCTTTGTGAACGAGGGCTTCATAAGTCTGAAGCATAAATCACCTCCGCCCATAGTTTACACGATACGTTGAATAATCAACGCGCACTATTACCAGCAGCGCTCAGTCTCCTCGCGGACGTAATCACGAAGCTCCTGAGGTAGACTGTCAAGCGTCCCAGCCTCAGCGTTTTCGTTGATTCGCTCAGGGCGAGACGTGGCGGGAATCGTCGTGCTGACGGTCTGGACTGACAGCGCCCACGACTACAGCGCCTGCGCCCAGGCCTCGATGCCGTATTCAGTAAGGGGAGTCAGATCGGGCTGGGACTTAGGATCTTTGACATAACGCCCCTTCTTCAGAGGCTCCATGATCAGGACTCCGGTTCCGAGTTCCTCAACCGTGGGTAGCAGTTCCTTCTCAACCTCTCGGTCCATGACGTTGTAGGGAATCTGAACCGTCTCGATGCGTTCCGTCTTCATAAGTCCCACGATTTCAGGATAAGCCACGTCGACCATCGCGGTAACTCCGATCATTCCGATCTTGGCTTCGGCCTTCAGCGCTTCAAGGGTCGGAAGATGGGTCTTCCAATCGATCATGGTGTGAATCTGATACAGGTCTATATGGTCGGTCTGGAACAACTCGATGGACCGCGCGATCTGAGCCTCGCCAGCTTCCTTGCCCTCGGTCCTGACTTTTGTCGCCATGTAGAACTTGTCGCGCCGGCCCTGAGTGGTCGTGCCGACGTTCTTAGCGTTTCCGTAGCCTAGGCGCAGTCGATGAAGTTAATATCATTCGCCAGGCAGTTATCGACGATCTGGCTTCGGACGGCTATATCCTCATCCGATGTCACGTCAAATGTCCTCAATGTTCCGAGCCCAATCGTGGCTATTTCGAGGTTTTGGTATTCCAAGTTTTTGCTTCCTGAAGGGTATCAGGTGTCAGGAAAGTTGCCATTCTGAGGTCTCAACCGAAGAATCTGACCACGAGTGACACAACTGCTGGATCATGGACGATCAGATGCTTCACCTCGACTTAGCATGACAGGCAGGTGTCAGTCAGGGAACGTAATTACGACTTCATGGCCCACATCTATCACGCACAAATCCTCGCCGATCTCGAAGCGGCCTGAGTAGGTCTTGCGGGTCCCAGCGTTCACCTCTTCTTCAGTAGAGCCGGTAGCGCCGACTATGTGAGAGTACACTGCCAGCTTAGGTTTGACCTTTGAGAATATATCGCCGACCTCTTCGGGCGTGGTGTGGTGCTGGATGATGCGCTCTGACTCGCCTGGGTCGCGGCCTACCGCGGCGCGACGCGCTCGCACAGATTCGGGAGCAACCACTTCGTGAATGAGCAGGTCTGCGCCCTGGGCATATTTGATCAGGTTTTCGGAGTAACGAGTGTCGCCGGACAGAACCACGCTTCGCCCTTCGTAGTCAATGCGATACCCGAAGGCGGGCTTCACGTGGCCGTGGTCAACGTCGAATGTTGTGATTTTCACTCCGTTTTCTTGGTACACAAAGCCCTGCTGGGTGTCTGTGGCCTCTACTGCGATGCCGTCAGCAGGGAATTTTTCGTCCAGGTCCCGGCGGATGTGGATGTCTGCCTGGTATGCCTTCTCCAGATGGCCCATCATGTCCGCTGTGCCCGACGGCCCCCAAATGCGGAAGGGGGTCTCCCGTCCCATCACCCAGCCGGACAGCCACAGGTCGGGAATCCCCACCACATGGTCCGAGTGCAGGTGCGTAAGGAAGAATTTATCTGACTGTGGCGATGGCACGTTAACCTGCATCAACCGCTGGGCCGATCCTCTGCCGCAGTCGAACACAAAGTTCTGGTTCGCGGCCTGAACCAAAATGCTCGGCCCGAAACGCCGCATCAGGGGCACAGGCGTGCCGGTTCCGAGGAGGGTTACTTTTAATTGGCTGTCGGTCATATAGATGATTCCTCTCGGAGTTCTCGAAAAATAAACGATCAGGTGTCATGATCGGTGGTTGTCACCGCATGGCGTTTGCATCGGACTGGCCCAGGACAAATTTGCCGTGGGCCTCGTAGGACGAGTTGCTGACCATGAAGTGCTGAGCAGCGGCGTTCATGTCCCTGAGGCATTGTTGAAGGTCGTGAGATTTCTCCAAGACTTCGCCTCCACCGTGACGGAATGCAAGGGTCACCGCGTCCAACGCGACTTCGGTGGCATAGGTGGCGCAGCTTCGCATCTCCGTCTGCTGCCGGGTGTCGGGATTTCGGCCCTGGCAAGCTGTGTCCCACGACTCCTCCAGTATCTCGGTCATCAGAGAACGAGCCGCCCGCAGGCGCAGGTCGCACTCTCCGACTTTGTACTGGAATGAAGGGCGGTTCGCTATTACAGATTGATTGAGTCCCCTGCCGCGAGATTTGGTCTCGGCCAAATCGACGATGGCGTTCAGAGCGCGGCGTCCGACGCCCAGGGCAAAGCCGGCGTGTTCGTTTGTGACGAAGCCGGGCTGTCCCATCAAGTACAGCGCTCCTCCACGCTTGGGAGCTACGTCGGCCCTGAAGATGCGCCGTGAAGGGACGAACACGTCAGACACAGAGAAATCACAGCTTCCAGTGCCTCGCAGGCCCATGACATCCCAATTATCATGAATCTTCACCTCGGAGGTTGGGAACAATGCCCTGCGAATCTCT
>Ga0207966_1001687_pt1 | contig 11885 bp, 7 predicted proteins | sample Knorr_S23_td_NAD_FD_185611 | JGI IMG/M metagenome (GOLD analysis project Ga0207966, IMG submission 185611) | Marine microbial communities from Southern Atlantic Ocean transect - Knorr_S23_td_NADW_ad_2500m_LV_B (SPAdes) (version 2) | ecosystem: Environmental > Aquatic > Marine > Oceanic | place... | reverse complement strand
CGGTGCGTTCATGCCCGAGATGAGCCCACGGGTGTTCTCGTTCAACAATCCGCTCGGAGCATGTCCCGACTGCCAGGGGCTAGGCGTGCAGCGCCAGTTCTCCTACGAGCTCCTGATCAACGAGTCGCGCGCCGTGTCAGAGGGTTGCGTTCGCGCTTTCCAGACATCGATGATGGCTGGGTGGTATCGCACACAGATGATCCAGGTGTGCGAACACTACGACATCCCCGCGGACGTGCCGTTCGCGGATCTGGATGAGGACGCCCAGGACATCCTGTTACATGGAACGGGGTCCACCGCCATTCGCTTCCTGTTCCAGAACAAACGCGGCTCCAGTTACCAGATGGAAAAACCATGGGAGGGGGTGTTCAAGCGCTTGCAGCGCACATTCACCGACACCAGCAGCGATCGCAATCGCAACCGCCTCATCTCGTACATGACCGACGACCCCTGTCCCGGCTGCTCCGGCCAGAAACTCAATCCCGCCGTCCGCTCAGTCACGGTGGGGCAGATATCCCTGCCCCGTTTCTCCACATGCAGCGTACTCGAGGCACTGGCGGTGGTGCAGGTTTGGGCCGCTGGCGCCACCGACGACGACACCTGGGAGCGCATCGGCAGGGCGCCGCCGTCCTCCGACGTGCTCGACGCGTCCGAGCAGCTCTCCGAGCGGAACCTGCACATCGGCCGCGAGGTGCTCAAGGAGATCGAGTCCCGCCTGCGCTTCCTCGCTCTCGTGGGGCTCGACTATCTCACCCTCGACCGGCGCTCCAACTCTCTTTCCGGCGGTGAATCCCAGCGCATCCGGTTGGCCACGCAGATTGGCACTCGGCTGACCGGGGTGATGTACGTGCTCGACGAGCCGAGTATCGGTCTACACGCGCGCGACAACGCCCGCCTGCTTGAGACCCTGCGCGAGTTGACTGCCATTGGCAACACATTACTCGTGGTCGAGCATGATGAGGCGACACTTCGGCAGGCGGACTGGCTGGTCGACATCGGGCCCGGAGCGGGGCGCGAGGGGGGCAAAATCATCGTGAACGGCAGCCTTGAGGATCTGCTGTGCAGCAAGGAGAGCATCACTGGAGCCTATCTCTCAGGAGCAATGAGCATCCCTGTGCCACTCGAAAGAGTGCAACCTAATGGGGAATATCTCAGCGTGCTGGGAGCGCGTGAGAACAACCTCCAGGAAATCGACGTGCGCTTCCCACTCGGTTGCATGATCGCTGTCACCGGCGTCTCGGGCTCTGGCAAGTCCACTCTCGTCACTGACACCCTTGCTCCTGCCCTCCTACGCAATCTCCATTCGGCCGACGCCAGCCCTGGTAGCCATGCTGGAATCGAAGGACACGAGGAGATCGACAAGGTCATCGTCATCGACCAGTCACCCATCGGGCGCACCCCGAGGTCGAACGCTGCCACCTACACGAAAGCGTTCACCGGCATCCGTCAACTGTTCTCCGAGACCAGTCTGGCGCGTGAACGGGGCTACGAGCCGGGGCGCTTCTCGTTCAACGTCCGCGGCGGGCGCTGTGAAGCGTGCAAGGGTGCGGGTTCGGCCAAGATGGAGATGAACTTCCTCCCTGATGTCTGGGTGACCTGCGATGTCTGCAACGGCTCCCGCTACACGAGGGAGACACTAGAGGTGACGTGGCGCGGCCGCACCATCGCCGACGTGCTCGAGATGACCGTCGCCGAGGCTGCCGAGTTCTTCTCCACCCACCGCTCGCTGCATCGCATCCTGCAGACGATGGTGGACGTCGGGCTGGGTTACATCCATCTCGGCCAGCCAGCCACGACACTGTCTGGTGGCGAAGCGCAGCGGGTCAAGCTCGCCACGCAGTTGCACCGGCCCGCAAACCGTCACACCATCTACATCCTCGACGAGCCGACCACGGGCCTCGCTCTCGCCGACATCAAGCAGTTGATCGAAGTGCTGCTGCGCATTCGCAGCAACGGTCACACAGTCATCATCATCGAGCACCACCTCGACGTCATCAAGTCGGCAGACTGGGTCATCGACCTCGGACCTGAAGGGGGCGAGGGGGGTGGATTGGTCGTCGCCGAAGGGTCACCGGAACTGATTGCTGAGCATCCTACCTCCTACACAGGGAGATATCTCGAACGGATGCTCTGAGAGTCAATCTCGTCGGCTTTAAGTAGCCTATTTTTCTCCGGCCCCTTGTCCGCTGCGGATTGTGCGCCGTGGACGTCAGGAGAGAATGGACATGAGTGTTGGAATCGAACCGTTGGCGAGCATGGTACTGGTCGAGATTGAGCAAGCCGCAGAGCAGACCACGAGCGGCCTGCTGCTGCCAGAGGAGGCACGCGAGAAGATGACGGTCGGAACCGTCGTCGCGGTCGGTCCGGAAGTCGAGAACGTCGCCGAAGGCGATCGAGTCATCTACCGCAAGTACGGTGGGATGGAACTCGAGTGGATGGGTGTGGAATTCCTGCTCATCAAAGAGGAGGACCTGCAGGCGAAGGTCGTTGGATGAGGTGAGAATATGGGTGCGAAGAAGATAATCTACGGCGCTGAAGCGCGCCAGAAACTGCTGGAAGGAATCGATGCTGTCGCCAATGCGATTAACCCCACTCTTGGGCCCGCTGCGCGCACGGTTGTACTCGAGAAGTCGTGGGGCAGCCCTTCGATCATCAACGACGGTGTGACCATCGCCAAGGACATCGAGCTCGCAGATCCATTCAACAATATGGGCGCCAAACTCATCCAAGAGGTTGCTAGCAAGACACAGGATAACGCTGGTGACGGAACATCGACCGCGAGCATTCTCGCACAGAGCCTGTGCCACAATGGGCTGGCGATGCGCGATGAAGGTGCCAACCCCGTGGAGTTGAAGGCGGGGTTCGACGCCGCCATCGAGGCGGTCGTGAGTGCGCTCAAGGAACAGGCCGTTCCAGTTGAGACGTCCGAGACCATCAAGCAGGTGGCGACCATCGCCGCCAACAACGACGAGATGATCGGGGCACTGATCGCCGATGCCGTCGAGGCGGTCGGTCGCGAGGGTGTAATCACTGTCGAGGAGGCGAAGTCAATTGAGACCTCGCTCGATGTCGTCGAGGGAATGGAGTTCAACAAGGGCTACATCAGTCCGTACATGATCACCGACCGCGAGAAGCGTGAGGCAATCCACGAATCACCGCTCGTACTACTCACTGACATGACCATCAACAGCGCCCAGGACCTGCTTCCCTCGCTCGAGGCGAGCGTGCAGCAGAAGCGGCCGCTACTCATCATTGCCAAGGACATCGAGGGTGAGGCACTCGCGACATTGGTGCTCAACGTGGTGAGCAGGGTGGTAAAGGCGGTGGCTGTGAAGGCGCCAGGATTCGGAGACGAACTCGGCGAGCAGCTCGAGGACATATCTGTGCTCACCGGCGCCACGGTTCTGTGCAAGGATCAGGGTGCTGACCTGAAGACCCAGGGCCCCACGAGCCTCGGTAGTTGTGACCGTATCATCGTCGCCAAGGGAAAGACCACCATCGTCGGTGGTGGCGGGGACAAGAAAGCGGTCGAGGAGCGGGCGGACATCCTGCGCGGTCAGGCGAAACTCGCCAGCAGCAACTGGGACCGGGAGAAGTTGGAGAAGCGCATCGGAAAACTCACCGGTGGGGTGGCCGTGCTCAAGGTCGGAGCGGCTACAGAGACTGAGATGAAGGAGACGAAGGCACGAGTGGATGATGCACTGAGCGCCACTAGGGCGGCGATGGCCGAAGGTGTCATCGCCGGTGGCGGAGTCCCGCTTCTCCGCGCCCGTTCAATACTCACAGAACTGGAATCTAACGCCGAAGGCGACCGCGCTGTGGGCATCCGACTGGTTCACGACGCACTCTCAGCGCCCTTGATCCAGATTGCCGAGAACGCCGGGGTAGATGGCGCCGAGGTGGTTACCACGGTGCTCGCCAGCGACGACCCCAATTTCGGGTTCAATGCCCGCACCACCGACTACGTCGACATGCTCGAGGCGGGCATCATCGACCCAGTCAAGGTCACTCGCAATGCCCTGCAGGCGGCTGGGTCGATCGCCGGGCTTGTGCTCACCACAGAGACGCTCATCGCTGATGACCCCGAACACAAGGATTCGGATGGCGGTATGCCCGACATGGGTGGTATGGGTGGAATGGGTGGAATGGGTGGCATGGGCTTCTGACACCACAACACCCACATTCACACCATCACCAGATCTGACGGCTGTTGCCTACGGCCCCAGCCGCTTCATTGAAGGGCGGCCGTCATCGCGTTTGTTCCGAGGACTCGGATGGGCGCCGCACCGGTCCACCGCATCGAGGTGACCCCGCGGGTGCTGCCCGGCCTTCAGGACACACGCGGCGAGGGTGTGCGCCGCCAACTCGCGTACGACCATGACATCGAGATCGAGAGCGTGCGTAGCATCACTGGATACATGGTGCGCGCTCCGCTCACCGGCGCCCAGTTGTTCGATTCTCTCCGCGACTTGTTCACGGACCCGGTCATCGAACATGGCGTTGCCAACCAGAGTCTGCTCGATGATGACGTCATGTTCGCCCCACCGCCTGAGATCGCGATCCAGATCGGCTTCAAGCCCGGCGTCACCGACAACCCTGCCCAGGCCGCCCTCGGTGGGCTGACCACTCTCTACCCGGATGCTGGCGCAGCCGGTGATGTGGCCACCACGATGACCTACCTGTTCTGGGGGGTTCCCGAAGATGTAGAGGAGAAGTGGCTGGCTGATCAGTTGCACAACCCGATGATCGAGCGGGCGGCGATCGCCACCAGGATTCATTGCCGCTCTGCCATCTGGCCGGAACTGCCGTTTCCGGACCGCCCCCCGATCCAGTTCAAGGAACCGGCGGTCGTCGACCTCGAGGTATCCGACGCCGAGTTGGAACGCATCAGCGAGACGGGTCTGCTGGCTCTCAACCTCGCTGAGATGCAGGCCATCCAAGCACACTATCGCGACCTTGGGGTGCGAGCCCTGAGAGAGGAACAAGGCTTGCCGCCTGAGGCCCCCACGGATGTGGAACTGGAGTGCCTGGCGCAGACCTGGTCGGAGCACTGCAAGCACAAGACGTTCGCAGCACTGATTCACCACAAGGATACGGAGACCGGCGAGGATTCGACGATTGATTCGCTGTTCAAGACACACATCGTGCAGCCCACCCTCGACATCGCCGAAGAGGTCGACTGGCTGCTCAGCGTGTTCCACGACAACTCCGGAGTCATCGCCTGGAACGACGACTGGAGCCTGTGCATGAAGGTGGAGACGCACAACTCACCGAGCGCTCTCGACCCCTACGGCGGCGCCATGACCGGCATCGTCGGCGTCAACCGTGACATCCTCGGCACCGGTCTGGGTGCTCGCCCGATCGCCAACACCGATGTCTTCTGCTTCGGTCCCCCTGACTGGGGTGGTCACATCCCCAAGGGGTTGTTCCACCCATCCCGAGTGATGCGAGGGGTGCACGCGGGCGTGCGCGCCGGGGGCAACGAATCGGGCATACCGACGGTCAACGGCGCGATGGTGTTCGACGAGCGTTATCTCGGCAAGCCACTGGTCTACTGCGGCACCGTCGGCATCATGCCACGCCGTCTGGCTGACGGCCGCGAGAGCCACGTGAAGACGCCCAGCCCTGGTGATGTGATCTACATGACCGGCGGCAAGGTGGGTAGTGATGGAATCCACGGGGCGACCTTCAGCAGCATTGAGCTGACCGAGGACAGCCCGTCCTCCGCGGTGCAGATCGGTGACCCGATCACGCAGAAGAAGATGGTCGACATGCTCATCGAAGCGCGCGATGCGGGCATCGTGCAGGTGACCACGGACAACGGTGCCGGGGGACTATCGAGCAGCGTCGGAGAGATGGCCGAACTGACCGGCGGGGCGACCCTCGACCTGTCTGTCGTTCCGTTGAAGCAGGTGGGTCTCTCTCCCTGGGAGATCCTCGTTTCCGAATCACAGGAGCGGATGACCATCGGCGTGAAACCGGAGGACTGCGCCGAATTCGAAGTGCTTGCAGAGTTGCATGAGGTGGAGGCGACGGCGGTGGGTGAGTTCACCGACAGCGGCAATTTCGAGGTCCGCTACGGAGACACGACGGTAGCATTGCTCCCCATCGAGTTCCTGCACGACGGGCTGCCGCAACTGGAACTGGTGAGCGAGTGGGTTCCACCCGAGCACGAGTCTCCTAACTTTCCCGACGTGGATGCTGAGGGAATGGGTGATGTGCTGGCGAGCCTGATGGCCCGCCCCAATGTGGCGAGCAAGGAGTGGTGGGTGCGCTCCTACGACCACGAGGTCATCGGACAGACGGTCATCAAGCCGTTCTGCGGCGTCAACCACGACGCGCCCGGAGATGCTGCGGTCATCGCCCCGCTGCATGGTGACACGAGAGGGGCGGTCATATCGTGCGGCATCACGCCGCGCTATTCAGACATCGACACCTATGCGATGGTGGCGGCGAGCGTCGATGAGGCGGTGCGCAACGCGGTGTGCGTCGGCGTCGACCTCGACATGATCGCCGGCCTGGACAACTTCTGCTGGCCCGACGCCATCGTCAGCGAGAAAACCCCTGATGGGAAGTACAAACTGGCGCAGCTGGTCCGCGCCAATCGTGCGCTGGAGGATGTGTGCCGTGCCTACCGCCTGCCGTGCATCTCCGGCAAGGACTCGATGAAGAACGACGTCACCTTCGATGGTGAGAAGATCAGCGTTCCACCCACTCTGCTCTACAGCCTCATCGGCAATCACCATGACGTGCGTAAAGCGGTCTCTAGTGACTTCAAGCAGGCTGGCGATGCCATCTATCTGCTCGGTGAGACGCATCAGGAACTGGGCGCCAGCGAACTCTCCTGCATGCTCAGCGAATCCCACGGCGGCGGCATAGGCGGACAGGTCCCGAGCATCGATGCTGAGCGCAACATAGGGCTCTATCGGGCACTCTCAGCCGCGATGTCCGCCGGACTGGTCGCCAGCGCCCATGACTGCAGTGATGGAGGTCTCGCCACCGCGCTCGCGGAGTCATGCTTCGGCGTGGATTCTGGATGCACCGTCGACATCGAACGTCTGTTCGCGGATGACGAGGGGCTGGATAGCTGGGGGGCGCTGTTCGGGGAGAGCCTCGGAAGAATCGTCGTGAGTGCCGCATCAGGGGACAGCGAAGCCTTCGAGGCGGCCATGGCCGGCCACGCATGTCACCCTCTCGGTGTGGTCGGGGAAGGCGACGAGTTCGTGATCGACAGCGGCGACGAGCACCTGCTCAGGGCCGATCTCGGCACTCTGCGCGAAGGGTGGAAGGCCACGCTCGACGGGGGTGCGCCGTGATGGTCGACACCCCGAGAGCAGCAGTGCTCACCGGCTTCGGCATCAACTGCGATGTCGAGACGATGGCAGTGTTCGAGATGGCAGGTGCCGAGGTCCAACGGGTACACGTCAACCAACTTGTGTCAGGTACAGATTCTCTGGAGGATTTCCACATCCTGGCGGTTCCCGGCGGTTTCTCGTTCGGTGATCACCTCGGCAGTGGCCGCCTTCTAGGCAACCGTCTGCGCTTCGCCATCCGTGAACAGGTGTGTGACTTCGTCACCTCGGGCAAACCGGTCATCGGCATCTGCAACGGCTTCCAGGTGCTGGTGAAGATGGGGCTGCTGCCCGGTGACGAGGAGGTGAGCCTGTCACAGACGGCGTCCCTGACGTTGAACGATTCCGGGCATTACGAGGATCGCTGGGTCACGCTCGAGTTCAACGGCGCCAGCCCATGCGTTTGGACCGATGGCTTGGAGAGGATGCGCGTGCCGGTGCGCCATGGAGAGGGGAAGTTCGTTGTTCCCGACGCAGAGTTGCTGCAGCGCTACTCCGAGCAGGAGCAGGTCGTCTGCCGCTACGTGGACCCCACCACCCACTACCCTGGAGCCACCGATGATCCAGTACCATACCCACTCTGCCCCAACGCCAGCATGCGCAACATCGCTGGTGTGTGCGACCCGACAGGGCTGGTGTTCGGATTGATGCCTCACCCGGAGGCGAACTTCACCAAATGGCTCGGTGCGACCTGGACCCGGGAGGGGAAGCAATCTGACTGGGAGGGTGAGGGGATGGCTATCTTCCACAACGGTGTGAGATATGTCAAGGACAACCTCTGAACTTCCAATAGGAATAACACTCTTTCCAATTGGTTGTTCACTCTTCTATCAAAGCATCGATCTCGTCGACCAGATCCTTCCAGCGACGCCGGGTCAGCCTGCGCTCGCCAGCGGTCAGTTCAGGAGTCAGGTCGCGCAGGTCGCTCGGGGCCGTCTGGGCGGCTGCCGCACCGAGCACACGGTCCCCCAACTCATGGTCCTCGCCCGAGCGAGATGAGCGGTCCACCTCGGGGATCACCCTGCTGGGAACAGTTGGTCTGCCTCCCGGGTATTCGACATCATCAGGGAGTTGTTCCTCGAATCTCCGCACTTCTTCATCGCTGGGTGGCGCATCCTTCCATGGACTCTGGTTGGCGATGTCCCGCATGGGATTCACATCACGCTCAGCGCGGGAGGCGGCGAATGCTGCCTCCACATCGGCCTGGGTGATCTTCCGATGCAGTTCAGGAGGCCCGGCGAGCAGCCGTGCGTAGGTCGTCATCCAGATGCCGTGGTTGGCATCGTGTTCGTAGGCATTCGGCCGCGCGTTCATCTGGAACAGTTCGCGAGCCCACTGCGATGCCAAGCGCTCGGAAGGAAGTTGCTTGAGGCGGTCGCGCGCGTCCCTGTGGTTCCCGATGCAGGTGCGGCAGCGAGGCGAACTGGAATCGTCGGGCGCGTCACAGACGAGGCAGCAGATCGCCAGCCCCATCTCCTGCATCGCCCTGCGCACACCGGACATCAGCGAGCGAGCCTGTGCCCGTCACTCATCAATGCTCCCGCCCTGCGAGCATCTAAGGCGGGTGCCAGTCAGCGGGCAGAGGAGGAATATGGTGCGGGACCCGCGGGCCTCACGTCTGGAGGATGACCCGTTCGAGCGGACGCAGCCCACAAGACAGGCTCCACCAAGTCACGCACCCACTCACGTGCGCGTGGTCGTGCACACTGACCCTAACCAGCAGTTCCAGCCGTTCCTGCGCGGTTTCATGGACTTCGGTGACGCCTACCGCGTCGAGCACCACCGTGGAAGTTTCTTCCATTTCTCTCCACGGGAGTTGAAGGATCTCGCCCTGGCCACGGGAGCATTCACCCTCGCGCTGGCGTTGATGCGGGTCGGCGGTGTGTTCGGAATCATGTCGCTGGGTATAGGCCCAGCGCTGCTGGGCATAGTGGTGCTTGCTCCGATCATGCTCGTGGCCTTCGCCCCGGCGTTCATCATTCACGAGTTGGGCCACAAGTTCGCCGCCAAGTACTACGGGTGTTGGGCGGAGTTCCGCGCCGACCCGTCTGGCCTGCGCTTCGGGGTGATTCTGGCGCTGCTGCTCGGAATCGTGTTCATGGCTCCGGGAGCTGTGATGGTGGCGGGTAACGTCAGCCGTAAGCAGAATGGGCACATCGCCATCGCTGGCCCTTTGGTGAATCTGACCTTGCTCATCATAGGTATAGGGGTGGGTGGAGTGTTGTTCGGAGTGTTCGGCAACAACTGGTTGCTCGGGGAGGTGGTCTTCTACTGGTTGGCAGCGAATTCAATCCTCGGAGCGTTCAACATGCTACCGTTCGGACCGCTCGATGGTCGCAAGATCAAGACCTGGTCCGAGCCTGTTTTCTGGGTGACCATCTCCATCTTCGCCTTTGCAGTCTACGCTTTATTCACAGGCATGCAGATGGATTGGGTCGAAACCGTCGCCGCATTGATCGGATGATACAGCGCGCTCACTCGAGTTGGTTCAGTATCGGCTGCTCGTCTAGATGGAAGAACGAGTAGACCGCCCACCAGGTGATCAGGTCCAGTGAGTTGACGAGGTTCGTCACACCGGTGTTGTCCTCTCCGTAGTCCTTGTTGCTGGTATCCATCCACGCCTCCATCTCAGCGAGTGTGTCACACGTCTGGTGGTAGCACCAGTAACCGTCCACCAAGCCACCGAATCCCAGAGTGACGGTTCCGAGGTTATCTTGGAAGGCAGCGTGGTCAGATCTTGCTGTCGTATCTTCATAGACGATCATCTCCTTGCGTCCACCTTCGACCCACGCATCGTACTTCCAGGTGCTCTCATCGAATCCTGCGCCTACCAGACTCCCGAGCTGTTCCTCCAGACCGAGTGCGTCCGCCCCGATCCATTCCGATAGATGCACCATCCCCGGCTGGCTGTTGTTCTCATGCGAGGCGGTCGGACCGATGTAGACGCGCATCGGCCACACCTCCTCATCCTTCGGATAGCCGCTCTCCGACGGCTGCGGCTCAGGGTCACCGTGTGGCGCCCCCCCTCCCCCGGGCCAGTTCACTCCGGCCATGTCGAGGTTGACGTAGTTGGTCACCGTGACCTGCGGATTGTCCTCAGCGACCCAGTATTCCGTCCAGTAATCCGACCCACGCTTTCCTCCTTCCTCACCTGACCACAGGCAGAACACCATCGTGCGCCGTGACTTGAACTCGGACATCGCCTTCGCCGTCTCGAGCACCATGCTCGTTCCCGCGGTGTTGTCGTAGGCTCCGACGCGGGTGCCGTAGGTGCGGGTGCCGGTGATGTGCGGGTCGACGAACGGCAGTGCGGAGTTGGCGGGAGGAGCGACATCGAAGTGGGCACCGAACACCAGCCACTCGTCGGGCGCGACCTCTCCCCAGCGGTAGCCGCAGATGTTGTACGCCTCCGGATTCTGCTTGTTGAAGATGTCAGTGAACTCGAAGCGATGCGTCATCACCTCCAGCCCGAACGATTCCAGTTCGCGGATGAGGTACTGCGCAGCATCCTCGTAGGCGGCGTTGCCTTGGCCCGCCCAACGGTCCCAGTAGCCGGCGCGCCGATCGATGTCGGTCAGATCGTATGCCGGGTCGGTGATGTCATGCAGTCGGTCGTAGACCGTTCGGCCGTGGATGAGGCCGGTGGCGTATCGCCCTCCTTCATCCTCACCGAAAGCCGCTGCCACTGGCCGAACCACCTTGAGTGACGTCCAGGCGACTCTCCCTCCATCCTCTGCGCTGGTGTTCACCGCATCGATCGTCGTGTTCTCCATCGCCATCCGCTCTATTCCACCACCATCCGGACTGAGCGCTCCGCCCCTGCCGACCCACGTCGCCCACGACTCGTTGGCGGCGCGCACCGGCCAATGCTTGCGCCCCTGCTCGCCGATGAAGAAGAACATCGAATCGATTCGCGGCGGAGCGAGCAGCAGCAACTCGACGGAATCTCCCGCATCGATGTCCACGACCGTGGAATTCTGGATGAATCCTGATTCAGGCGATTGGAGGAGGTACGGGGCGTAGACCGCCAAGTCGACATCAGCCCTCAGTTCCACGTATTGGAACACCCCACCAACTAGAGTTGATGCCCCAATATCGAGATTCGAAGCTGTCGGTGAACCGCCTTCTTCGTTGCCGAAGCAACCGCTCAGCATCGAGGCGCAGAACAGCAACGTCAGCAGCAGAGCCCGCCCGCGCATGTGCCGTGGGAGAATCAACAGTCAGTTCAACACACCGGCTGCAGGAACCATATTTCAGGCGTAGAAGAGCCGGAGGCAGGTGAGAGAGCCATCTCCAGCGCGGATGTGCTCCATATCCACCTCTGTGAGTGTGAAACCTCGCTCCTCCAAGGCAGCTGAAGTGGCTGGATAGTCGGATGACACGATGACTCGGTCGCCTTCGAATCCAATGGTGTTCGCACCATACGATTCCTCGTTAGGAGTCCAGATCACCTCATGCCCCTCTGCTTTGAGAGGTGCGAGTTGTTCAGGCGTCAGATGTCCTTCGGCAGTGACGAGCAGACCAGGGGCGGGT
>Ga0207966_1001685_pt1 | contig 11893 bp, 8 predicted proteins | sample Knorr_S23_td_NAD_FD_185611 | JGI IMG/M metagenome (GOLD analysis project Ga0207966, IMG submission 185611) | Marine microbial communities from Southern Atlantic Ocean transect - Knorr_S23_td_NADW_ad_2500m_LV_B (SPAdes) (version 2) | ecosystem: Environmental > Aquatic > Marine > Oceanic | place... | reverse complement strand
CCGTTCTTGGCCGGCAATGAAGGGACCACCAACGCAGCCCTTCTCGCACTGCCAGGATTGTCCTCCCGCCGCCGGGTGCTGCCAACCCAGGCAGTAGCCACCACGGCCCGGGGTGGAGCTGGCGGTGTCCTTGGCCGGCCCTACGAGCAGCAGATCAAGGACTACACCATCATCACCGGGACGCCGAAGACCGTCATCCCCAAGATTCGCCACGTTTTGGAATACATCCGGCCCGGCAGCGTGTTCTTCTGGGACGGAGACGGCGCTATGACCCACGACGACGCAATGCGCAGCCTAAGGCTCATGGGCGAAGAGGTTATCCCGGCCGTCCGGGAGATTGCCGACGACTTGGAACTGCCCAGTTCCTTCGATGTCGATACGGCTACTGGCAAGCCGATCCCACAGACTCCGGACGCGACCGCCGACACTGAGGGCGGCCACGGCGAGGACTAAGCCAGAGCCAGCCTCCCGACTCAAGCGTTTCAATCCCCCAGGCCAAATCGTATGTGGCCTGGGGGATTTTATTGCCCTACTTGCACTATCCCCAAGCCTGCGCACCGGCGCATAATATGTCGCGATGAGCACAGCTTCGAAGCCAGACTCAAACCTAGACCTGAACGCCGACGTGATCGTGATCGGCGGCGGACCCGCCGGCAGCGCCGCGGCCACCATGCTGGCCCGCAAGGGTTGGCAGGTAACGGTGTTGGAGCGGGAGAAGTTCCCCAGAGACCACGTCGGGGAATCCCTGCTGCCGGCATCCATCCCGGTGCTGGAGGAGTTGGGCGCCCTACCCGCCGTGGAAAGCGCCGGTTTCCTGCCCAAGTACGGGGCCACCATGGTCTGGGGCAGCGGCGACGCGCCCTGGAGTTGGTACTTCAAAGAGACCAGCCAGCGCTATCCCCACTCCTATCAAGTGTGGCGTCCCCAGTTCGACCAGATATTGCTGGACAACGCCAAAGCCCAGGGCGTCACCGTCCTGGAGGGCCACCACGTCACCGAAGTCATCTTCGACGGCGGTGAAGCCGTTGGGGTGGAGTTCACCAGCGCCAACGGCGAGACCGGAGAGGGGCAGGCGCGGTTCATCGTAGACGCCAGCGGTCAATCGACGTTGCTCGCGCGACACCTTGAATCAAAAGAGTGGGACCCGTTCTTTCAGAACCTGGCGGTTTACGCTTATTTCACCGGCGCCAAACCTCTGCCCGAACCCGATCAGAACAACATATTCATCGAGTCCTACCGCTACGGCTGGCTCTGGACCATCCCGCTGCACACCGGACGCAGCAGCGTCGGCGTAGTGGTTGACTCCGATACCGGAAAGGAAGGCATCCAACAGAACGGCGCCAAGGCGTTCTTGGAAGCCCAGTTGGCCCAGAGCAGCCACACCCGCGCCATGCTGGAGAACGCCATGATGGACTCCGAGCCGACGGTGGTGATGGACTGGTCCTACACGGCCGGGAAGATGTACGGGCCGGGCTACATCCTGGCCGGAGACGCCGCTTGTTTCGTCGACCCGCTTTTCTCATCCGGGGTACATCTGGCATTGATGTCCGGCGTGCTGGCCGCGGCCTACGTGACCACGGCGCTCAATACGCCGTCGATGGCTGAAGAAGCGGGCGAGGTCTACCAGGAGCTGTATCTCAAGGAGTACAACCAATTCCGAGAGATGGCCCGGCTGTTCTACTCCAGCAACCTCAGCGCCGAGTCCTATTTCTGGGAGGCCCGCCGCATCACAAACAGCGACGAATATTCGCCGCGCCACAGCTTCATCCAGGCGGTTGCCGGACAGCCGCCCCGCGGCTACGAACGGGTGGTGCTGGAACGGGGCCAAGCGCCCGAAAAGTTCATCGAGAGCGTCAAAACCGTGGAAACGGAGCGCCTAGCCCGGACGCAGTGGTTGGCCGCCCTGGCCGCCGACCCCCAGCGCAACCAGATACTTAACGCGGTCCCCCGGCTTGCCGAAGGGGTACAGGTCCAGCGGAAGCCGGTGCTGGCCGAAGGGGAGTTCGTGCCGGGCCAGGTCTTGAACACCGTCTCTCAGCCGGAGGGCACTCCGTGCAGCCCGCTGGTGGCGGCCGTAATCGGTGAGATCGACGGCCAGAAATCAGTCGCCGACATCGTTGACGGCATGGGACAACACCTAGACCAAGCCGCCCACGCCCAACTGGAAGAAGCCGTCTCCCGCACCATAGAGATCCTCTACGTAGACGGCACCGTGGCCGGCCTAGTCACGGATTAAAGGCGGAGAAGCAATTGTCCCCCCTCCTGTCGCAACGGGAGAGGGTTAGGGTGGGGGCTCAGCTTTACAGCCCCCATCCTGAGAAAGCGAAAACACCCCCCGGAAAATCCAAACTAATCAAAACCAGGAGAAAAACATGGCCACCAGACAGATTCCCTCGGAAGCAGAAGTTATCGGTTGGATGGACTCGCTCAGCAACTGGGGACGCTGGGGCGACGACGACCAACTGGGCACTCTGAACCTGATCACCGACGCCAAGCGGGCTCAGGCCGCTGCTCTGGTGAAGGAAGGGATCAGCGTGACCTGCTCGCGCGTGGTGGTTCCGGAGATCGCCGCCGACGTCACCAGCATCCCTCCCCTGCACTACATGATCCGGGCCGGAGACACGGTCCCCGCCGAGGGCGCCGGCGGGACCTCGGACTTCATCGGCTTTTCCTACCACGGCCTGACCATCACCCACATCGACGCCCTGTGTCACCAGGCCTGGAACGGCAAGCTCTACAATGGCTTTGACCCGTCTTTGGTCAACAGCGAGTCCAAGGCCACGGTTCTGAACATCGACCAGGCCAAGAACGGCATCATCACCCGTGGCGTGATGCTGGACATCGCCAAGGTGCGCGGCGTCGACTGGCTGGAGGCGGGCGAGGGCGTGTTCACCGAAGACCTGGAAGCCGCTGAGCAGGCCCAGGGAGTCCGGTTGGAAGAGGGAGATGCCTTGATGTTGCGGCTGGGCTGGTACAAGCGGCGGCTGGAGAAGGGCGCACCCGCATCGGGCCGCCCCGGACTGCACGCCGAGACGCTTCCCTGGTTGAAGGAACGAGGTATCTCTGTAGTCGGCGGCGATGCATCTCAGGACGCCGAACCCAGTGGATACCCGGCACTGGGCCTGCCGGTACACAAGGTTGGGATCGTAGGCATGGGTCTGTGGCTGATCGACGCCGGCAACTGTGAAGACCTGGCGGCGGTCTGCGAACGTCTGAACCGCTACGAGTTCATGTTCGTAGTGGCGCCGATCAGGTTCTTGAACGCCACCGGCTCCCCCACCAACCCCCTAGCAATTTTCTAAGCCACGCCGTCGCAGCAGGCAACTGCGTTGCGGCAGGGGACTGCATGCGACAGAGGATGGGCTGCGGGTCCTACCCGCAGCCCTTTTTTCTAGCATGTCTCTCGTGCACCCAATTGTCCCTTCTCCCTCGAGGGAGAAGGTTAAGATGAGGGTGAATGTTTTTTAAGAGACTGATCCCATACCGGAGAGCCAGCCCTCACCCTAACTCTCTCCGAGGTTTCGAGATCGTTGGTCAGTGACCGGTCCGGTTGTGCTCGGCGATCCGCTCTCTTACAACATCTACCAGTTGGGCCGCCTCGTGGACGACCCAGGTATGCTCCACCGCCTGACTGGAATGGATTCCCGAAGCGGTGAAAGGCGTGGCCACGGCGATCACATTCATGCCCGCGGCCACTCCGGCCCGCGCGCCGCTGGGCGAGTCCTCTATGACCAGACAGTCTCCCGGGTCGACGCCCAACTTCTCAGCAGCTAATAGGTATATCTCGGGGTCCGGTTTGGGATTGGTCACGTCTTCCCAGGTCAGGACCTCATCCAGATATCGTTCCAGGTCCAGCGACCGTAGAACGTGTAGCGCCTCATCGCGCTGAGACATGGTGGCCAGGGCCGTGCGGCAACCGGTCTCCCGTGCCACTTGCAAGAATGCGATGGTGTGCGGCCACTGGTTGTCGCGGATGACCTGGGGGTCTGCAACCATCGCGTCATAGATCTCTTTGCGCATGGCGGACAAGACTTCCCACGGCTCTGAGACGCCATGCTGCGCCGTCAGCGGCTGTAGCTCAGGTGCAAGCTCAAGGGTTTCCATGACTCGGCGGGAGGCCACTTCCCTGGAGGCCCCCACAATCTCCCTGTAGGCTTCGATCGCGCGGCTATCGGGCTCGGGCAAGTTGCGAAGCCGCTGGGCAGCGATGGCGTAGGAGAGTGTTTTCAGTTTCTCCGACTGCACGAGCGTGCCGTCCAAGTCGAACATGACCGCATTGATCATCACTCAATCCTCAGAACGAATCTTGGAAGATCCGCGCCCCGCTCGCGCACTAACTCTCCTCCGCGCAGTAGGGAATTTTTCCCCTGCGGAAGCCACCCTTCTACTTCCCTTGCTTGATCCAGTCTGCTACGCGCTCGCCGATCATCATGGTGGTTACGTTGGTGTTGGCGCGTATGCAGTCGGGCATTATCGATGCGTCGACTACCCGCAGGTTCTCCATCCCGTGGACCTTGCCGTACTGATCGACCACGGCCATCGGGTCTGAGGACGGGCCCATCTTGCAGGTGCAGGAGACGTGCTGGGAGGTAGTCACCTCCCGGTACAGGAATTCGTCCAACGCCTCGTCAGAGGCCAGTTGGGCGTCGGTCGGTTCGATGCGCTCTTGAATGATGTCCTTGAAGGCCGGGTCCTCGCCCAGTGCCACGCAGATGCGGACCGTCTCCCGCAGCCGCGCCCGGTCGAACTCCTTCTCCAGGTAATGGTAGTCCAGTTTCGGTTGCACTGACGGGTCGGCCGACTGGAGCCGTAGTTCCCCGGCGCCAGCGGCCAGTTGGATACCACTGGACATGCGGATGCCCAGGGGAACCATGCGGTCGCCACCACGGTTGATACGCTCGGTGGCGAAGGACTGCATAGAAACCTTCATGTCGTTGCGGAGGTCGGAGCCGCCGGCGGTGTAGCGCAGGGTCGCCTGCATCCGGGGCGCATTGCCGTCCAACTCGACTTCCGGCTTGGTCCGCCAGGTTACGAACACCAAGGGATGGTCGCGCAGGTTCTGGCCGACGCCCGGCGCGTCGTGTACGACCGGTATGCCGAACTCTTCGAGCTGGGCCGCCGGTCCGACACCCGAAAGCATCAGGATATGGGGTGATCCAATGGCCCCGGAACTCAAGATGATCTCGGAGCCTTCAACGGTGAATGTTTCGCCGCCGCTCTCAACCTCGACGCCCGTGGCCCGCTTCCCATCGAACAGGATGCGCTGAACGTGGCAATTCGCGCGGATGGTCACGTTGAGACGGTGTCTGATCTGGTCCAGATAACCTAAAGCCGTGCTCATACGAATGCCGTTGGGGTTATTCAGCGGAGTTGGCCCAACGCCCGTCGAGTCTGGGTTGTTGTGGTCTGGAGCATCCGGATAACCTGCTGCCCGGCAGGCCTGGTAGAAGGCCTCGGTGGCCGGATGCCAGGTGTCCCGAGGGAAGCGATGCATCACGATGGGTCCTTCCGTGCCGTGGAAGTCGTCGCTAAAGTCAGTATCGGTCTCTATCATCCGGAAAAAGGGCAGGCAGTCCTGAAATCTCCATTCGGTGTTGCCCATCTCCGCCCAGGAATCGTAGTCCTCAGGCACGCCACGGAGGAAAACCTGGCCATTGATGGCGCTGGAACCTCCGGTCACCTTGCCCCGGGGGACCATCATCTCCGGCGAGGTCTCCGTGGCCTTGCCGACGAACTGCCAGTTATGGTCGCTGACCATGATGTCGATCTCGGTCGCATAGCCGAATTTCACTTCCTCGGGCAGTTGCTCGAAGTCCGGATAGTCCGGCCCCGCCTCCAACAGGAGGATATTCTTGTCGGGGTCTTCGGAAAGCCGGGTTGCGACGATCGATCCGGCCGAGCCGGCGCCCAGAACTATATAATCGTATTTCATGTCCCCTCCGGTAAAAATAGAGTCCTTCCGCGGCAGATCGTCTGCATGCGGAAGGACTAACCGTCTTGTTCGGTAGATACCTTAGAACAATGCTTCTGGAGTTTGGATGCCATCGAGATCGGCGTCCGAAGCCGGGGCTTCCGGAGTGATGCCAAGGTTGTTTTCCATATAGTGGTAGAGTTGCTTTAGATGATGGGTGCTGTGGCTCAATATTATGTTCAGCAACTCCAGGACCGTAACCTCACCGCCGTAGTGGGCGGGCACCTCCCGGTCGAAGGCCTCGGTATTGCCGCTATTTAAGAAGACGATGATGTCGTGACGGACCTTCTCGCCATACTCGACGATCTCGGCGGCGGTATAAACGTCTTTCAGCCGTTCGTCCGAGGCCCGCATGTCGTCTTGGCTCATGCTGCCCACTTCGTGGCTCAGGTAGGCAACTTCGGGGAACGACATGATGTGCATGACGGTTTTCCGCCCGGTCCACGGACGCCACGGCACGTCGGCGTCCAGTTGCTCCTGGGAGAACTGAATAGTGGCCCGGCACGCCGCGCTCAGTATCTGTTCGTATTTGTCGGCCAGCCAATCGGTCTTGCTTGATAGATCGACCTTCACGTCTAGCTTGAACGCAGGTATCAGTTTCTTGGGGAAGTAGCCGATGATGACCTCTTTTTCATCGATGATCGTTACCGGCAGGGCTTTGATGCCCCGGCTGCGCAGGTCCTCCATCGCTTGATGGTCTTCCAGTACATTGTGGTGTTCATACTGAACTCCGTTGGACTTGAGGAACTCCTCAAGTATCCGGCAGCTGAATCAACCAGGTTGCGTGTAAACGTGGACGTTCATGGCACCCTCCAATGGTCGTTGTCCAATAGTTACTAAAACGAACGGCCCACCGGGCCTCGAAAACCAAAGACATCCTAACACGTGAACGAGCCCAAAGTTTAGAGCCCGGACTCTCGTGCGATACGGCTACCCGGCAGACCTGCTTGCCATTAAAACCCCCCTATGACAGACTGATTTGATGCTTGTCATTTCGATGCCGTCCAGACGCAGCATGGCGGCTACCCCTTGAAGCTAACCACGGCCTGGTCGACCGCGGCCGTGCTCCTTTTGGCGTTGGTGGCCTGTACCGGGTCAGTCGAAGAGGAGGCTCCGGCAACCGCGTCTATCCCGGCAACAGCGATTGCGGTGGTCTCCACCACAACTCCGGTCCTGCCCCCTGTTCCGGTCCGGCCGACCGCGATAGCCCCATCTCCAACGTCAACGCCCACGCTGACGCCGACGACCGCTCCAGCTCCGACAGCCACGCCTGTTCCGCCTACAGCCACCCCTCAACCGACGGCCACCCCGCAGCCGACGGCGACGCCCATACCGGAACCCACGCCTACTCCGTTACCCACTGCCACCCCAACGCCGCCGCCCAGCCCGGACCCCACCCAGATAGATCTTGGAGAAGGGGTCTCCCTGAGCATCTTTCCCGAGGTCACCATCGCGAGCCGCGACGTTTCGTTCGCCCTGTCGGGACTGCCGGCCTGGGAGCCGGTCTCGTTCACGTTCATCAACCCCCAAGGAGTTCCCGCTTCGTGGATCACCGCCGAAGATGTGCACGTGTTGGAACTGGACCGGTCGGAGGTCACGACTATTCAGATGTATCCCACAACCTTGGGGGAACTGGAGTGGACTCGGTACGGCGCCCAAGACCAAGAAGGCGGGTGGATGGTGGAAATCAACATAGGCGGCAGCATTCATTCCGCGACTTATTCGCTGGAAAGTCTAACGCTAAGAGACTTTGAAAAAGTTTCCTTGGGAACGCTGCTCACGAAGCATGAGGCACAGGGTTTCGACCTCTACTACTCAGACCTGGTCCCGACGGCCCTGGTTGCCGACCTCCAAGAACACATAACCGATGCCGCCCTGCTTCTGGCGCAACGCATCCAGTCCGAGGCGAGCTCAATACCGGATATCTACCTGGCTGGCAACCGCGAATTGATGGGCCTGATCAGTATCGTAACGAGCATCGATCTGGGCTTTGAAGACGGGTATTACATTACCGGCGGGCAACTCCCCGGAATCTTCATGCGGACCGACCTGCTGGGCACCGAGGTGCGCAGGTTGTTGACCCACGAGTACATCCATCATATCTTCGACGGCCTGGCCAACGACGAGATACTGCCGGCCTGGCTCACTGAGGGGCTCTCCAAGTATTACGAATTCGACGTCGCATTATTGGGGCCAAGGCCCGATGCAACCCGGCTGCGGCTGTTGACGTCGACCGACTTGGCGCGCACGGCGGCCCAAACTGGCTCGTTATTCAGTCTGGCGAGTCTGGACAACCAGACCGTTTGGAACTCCCGCACCGATCAGGACGAACTCGCTCTCCAATACGCCGAGGCTTACATGGCCGTGCGCTTCTTGATCGAGACCTACGGTCCACTGGCCGGGAAAGATCTGGTCGAGGAGATCGGACTCGGGACAAGCATTTCCAGATCGTTGGAGACGGTAACGGGCCTGGATCTCGGAGTTTTCGAATCCCGATTCATCCGTTGGCTGGCACGGTGGGAATACCCGGAACGGGCCCTATTGTCGGACTATGTAATCGAACTGGATGCCATCTTGGCCACGGAGTCAGCCATTTCGGAACAACGCGCGGAGAACATTGCAACGCCGATGTTTGCCCAAGAATCCATCAGCAGTCGCGCCGCACTGGTCCAGTCCACTGAAGAACTGGTCGCCGCGCTCCAATTATTATCTCCACCGGAACGGGCCCAGGAACTGCATCAGCAGGCCGAAGACCACCTCGGCCGTGTCCTGGAATGGCTCTCGCTGGAGCTGCTGGCCTCTCAGACGCGAGACAGCGTCCCTCTCAGAGCAGCCAACGACATGATTCCAGAGCTTAGGGCTAGGAATTTCACGCTAAAACGCAACCTGTCCAACCTCAAGTTCATCTACAATCTCCCTGATTAAGCCCGGCCTCACGGCCCGTGGGATGCCGCGGCTGGGCTGATATGCGATAATGCCGTCTGCCCACGAGGGGCCCTGTGGGACCGCGTTTTTTTAACATCCCAAGATAGGAGCAGGCCCAAATGAAATACGACTACATAATCGTCGGCGCCGGTTCCGCCGGCTGCGTCATCGCCAGCAGGCTATCGGACGACCCCAGCAAGTCGGTCTTGTTGCTGGAAGCCGGGCCCGACTACCCCGACTTTGAGCATTATCCCGACGACCTGAAATTCGGCTACAACCAAACAGCATCCGCCGTGGACGCGCCCCATAACTGGTCTTTCCAAGGCAACACCACGCCGGAACAGCCAACACCGATACCGATCCCCAGAGGCCGGGTGGTGGGCGGCTCCAGCGCCATCAACGGCCAGGTGCTGCTGCGCGGGATCCCCGAGGACTACGACGCCTGGGCCGCCATGGGCAACGACCAATGGGGCTTCACCGATGTACTGCCCTACCTGAGAAAGCTCGAGACCGACACAGACATTCAAGACGATTTCCATGGTTCGGAAGGGCCGATTCCGGTACGCCGGCACAAACGAGAGACCTGGCTGCCCGCCCAGAACGCGTTCTACCACGCCGTCCGCGACCATGGCCATCCCGACGACCCAGACATGAACCACCCAGAGTCGGGCGGAGTGGGGCCGATCCCCATGAACAACCCCAACGGCATCCGCATGAGCACGTCCCTGACCTATCTGGCCGAATGCCGCCACCGGCTGAATCTCACGATCAAACCCAACGTGACGACCCACCGGGTTATCTTCGAGGGCAACCGGGCCACCGGGGTCGATGTGGAGAGCGACGGCGAACGATTCGAGGTGGAAGGCTCAGAGATAATCCTGTGTTGCGGGGCCATCGGCTCGCCCCAATTGTTGATGCTGTCCGGAGTCGGTCCCGCCGATGTTTTGAAAGGACTGGGTATCCCAGTGATCCATGAGGCGCCCGGTGTCGGACAGAATCTGAGGGACCACCCCAACGTCCGGGTGCCCATCGAAGTCCAAGACGATTTCCCCCTCAACCCCGAGGACCCGCGCTCCCAGGTTGCCCTTCGCTACACCGCCACGGGGTCTGACTTGAGAAACGACATCCAGATAATGGCGTCGTCCTTCTCCTCGCCGATCTCCGGCGACCCCTTGGAGGCCGAGGGCATCCGGTTCACCTGTATCTTGGAGCTGGCCTACGGTTCCGGCCACCTGAAGATCACATCGACCGACCCCAACGTTCAGCCCGAACTTAACTACAACTACTTTCAGGACGACCCCCGAGACCTCTCGCGGCTGAATGAGGCGGTCAGGAAGTGCGTCCAGATCCTGGAACACGACGACTACAAACCCATCGTGAAAAGGCTGATCGAACCCGAGGCCGCCGACCTTGCCTCTGACGAGGCGTTGAACCTCTGGCTGAAAAAGAACGTCACCACCACGCAGCACATATCCGGCACCTGCAAGATGGGTCCGGACTCGGACCCCATGGCGGTGGTCGACCAGCAGGGCCACGTCAAAGGACTGCAGGGACTGAGGGTCGCCGACGCGTCGATCATGCCCGATTGCATCCGGGCCAACACCAACTGCACGACCATCATGATCGGCGAGCGCGTGGCCGACTGGATCAAACAGGGCTAACAGGAGCAAGAATGCGATTCGGCAGCTTCGTCTTTTCAATCAGCGCCGACCAGAACGCCGACCAGCAGGTGATCGAACAAACCCTCCGGGAGATCGAGATCGCCGAGGAGGTTGGGTTCGACGCCGTTTGGCTAACCGAGCACCACTTCGACGGAGCTGTGGCGTACGCTGACCCGGTGGTCTTCGGCGCTGCCGTGGCCGTCCGGACCAAGCGTGTCCTCATCGGGTTCGCGGTGGTCGAGATGGCGCTGCACCACCCGGTGCGCCTGGCGGTACAGACGTCGCTGTTGGACAACCTGAGCAACGGCAGACTGATCATGGGCACCGGCCGTGGCTCAGCTTACAACGAGTACGAATACATCGGCTTCGGCATCACCCTGGAAGATGGGCGGGAGATGCTGGACGAGGCCGAAGAACTGCTGATCAAGGCTTGGACCGAGGATAATGTGGTTCATAAAGGCCGTTACTGGGACCTGTCCTTCCCGGGGCTCCGGCCCCGGCCCGTCCAGAAACCCCACCCGCCCATAGTGCGGGCCTGCATCTCCGAGGAATCGATGGTCGCAATGGGCAAGGCCGGAAGGCCGGTGCTGATTGGAATCCAGACCTTAGACACTCTGCGGCACCGGTTCGGCCGTTACCGGGAAGCCCTGGAAAACTCGGGGCTGAGCGAGAGCCAAGTTGAAAGCACCCTGGACCAGACTTGGGCCCAGCGCGGACTGTTCGTCTGCAACAGCGACCAAGAGGGGTTGGAAGTGGTCGAAGCTGGCCTGTCCCGGTACAAGGCCCATCTGCTGGATGCCCGTGTGAGGTTCAACCCCGGTGGCGCGCCGCCGCCTCCTCCCGGCACTCCTCCTCCGGCCGGCGAGATCGTTGAACACGCCTTCTTGGCCGGTACCCCGACCACCGTGGCGGGCAAATTAGAAGAACTGCGGGACACCGGCGTCCGGAACATGCTGCTCAACCCCAACGTGGGCCAAATACCGGCCAAGCAGGTGGAAAGATCGCTGCGGCTGTTCGGTGAGAAGGTATTGCCCAAGTTCAAGGACGCCTAGACGTGTCTGACCTCAGCCAATTCGACCTCACCGGTAAAGTCGCCGTGGTCACCGGCGGCAACGGCGGCATCGGACTGGGCATCGCCATGGGACTGGCCGGCGCCGGGGCCAACATCGTCGTAGCCGCCCGCAGCGTTGAAAAGACTGCCCAGGCGCTGGAAGACATCCGGGCGCTGGGCGTCGAGGCCTACGGCATCACCGTGGATGTCACCCAGGAGCCGGCGATCCAGCGCATGGTCACCGACACCATCGACCACATGGGCCGCCTGGACATCCTGATGAAC